>Ga0316190_10003589_pt1 | contig 11249 bp, 12 predicted proteins | sample Eddworburrow2_MG_FD_204929 | JGI IMG/M metagenome (GOLD analysis project Ga0316190, IMG submission 204929) | Coastal sediment microbial communities from Maine, United States - Eddy worm burrow 2 | ecosystem: Environmental > Aquatic > Marine > Coastal > Sediment | place: USA: Maine | collected... | reverse complement strand
GCTCTTTATATTGATTACGGATGGATGATTATAAATGAAAAAAGGGGTCGGCATATGCCAACCCCTTGTTTATTCAACTTAACCAGCCAACATCAATGATGGTGATCGATACTGCCTGAGAAGAACTTTGGTCCCGCACCATAGGGCGGTTGAACGAAGGTTTCATCCGGTGTATTGTCAGGCTGTCCTATCTGTTCACTTTCAGGCTGCGGCAGGTTTCCTGGATTTTTTGAATCCACGGTAACCACACGACCCTGCCCGACCCCAAACTGGGCATCAGTCACTGTCTTACCGGGCAGACTATCCAGGTAACGACGCAATGCATGCACAGGGTGCAGGAAGTTATTTGGAGCCACCTGTAGAACCGTAGCGCCAACGATCACACCTTCTTTATTAACGGGATCAACCAGCGAGATAGCACTGCTGTAATCATCGGCATCACTCAACTCGAAGAACTTATGATTTGCACCACCGCTGGTACGGCACACCTCATCCAGCGGGTTGCCATGTCCATAGCAGGAAGCAAATACATAACGCTTGCCAGGATCTAGCAGCTGACCACCGATTTTAGTTTCAACGACTCGGCTACCCGAGCTGCTGAACGGTCTGTTTTTAAGGTCGATCTTCTGCTCCATATTAGCAAGGCCAAGATACCAGCCACCGCGCTGCATGAACACGTTACGATCGAACACCGCACCCAGGATAGTATTCAGACTGTTCTGGATAGACTGCCCGGAGAAATCAGCGATATTTACTGCAGGTGCGATGGGGAACCAGGTATACAGGTCACGTAATGTAATCGGGTCACCCGGCAATACCGCATTACCGAAGCGGAAGCCATTCGCCATCGAAACATCTACACCATTTTCCCAGCCGGGCACATTTCTGACATCGGCAACACTGTCGGAAACAACCAGGATACCATCAGCAATAAAATTGTTTAGTGTATCTTCCAGTACATGATGTCTAAGTAACAATGTATCTGTATAACCTACTACGGTATCGAGATCATCAACCAGCTGCAGACCTTTCACTGAAGGATTCAAAAAACCGCCTGGCATAAAGGTGTGACGAGTGACAGTACCATCGGTACCGGCAACAAAATCCTCCTCCATCGCTGCAACCAGTTCTGCCATTGCGGGGTCTTCGGCCACAGACTCATCAACAGGAATCGCTTCCCAGTTGAAATCAACAATCTGGCCACCACTAATTTCAAGATCAAGACGACCGACATACATATCACGATTTGTCTCGACAACAATGGCTGCACCACGATTAAGCTGTCGGCGCTCGCCTCTGCTCAACGATCGGCCCGGTGTGGTTCTGGTAACATCGTCACCTTTGACCAGCAAAGCGCCCAGTGTTACCTCGTGGGTATGTGCTGAATACATCACATCGATATCTCTGAAATTTTGTGCGATCTTAATATTCTGTGGCAGACCGAGTTCGGATTGCACTACGATGACATCCGCACCCAGATCTTTCACTGTTTCTATTACACCGGGAAGCTCATCGACACCCTGGGTAAAACGGTAGGTGATATTGAAAGTGTCCGCCTGCTGAGGAACGATAGAGGCGGTGATACCGATAACGGCTATTTTTATACCGTTGCGCTCCAGCATCTGGTAACCAGGTAATACCGGCTTACCGTGCAATGCTTCAGGCAGCGGTGCTGCATTATAGAGATTGACAGCAACCGTGGGGAAATTGGCCTTGATAACACCCAGTCCGGCAGGCGTCGGAAATGGTGCCGTTGCAATATTTTCAGTACAGGTATAACCACTGGCAGCATCGGTCAGGCCTGCAATAACCGGCACATCATCACAACCGATATAACCGGACATGGTACGGATGTTACCCGGAATAGTTGGTTTAGGACCGGATGTCGTAAACCGGTTACGGAATACAGCCGCACCGTAACCAAAGTCCCAGTTACCCGGTGTATACACATCGATACCGAAAGCATTCATCGGTATCATCATCGCATCGCCGACGGTAAACATCGCTTCTGCGCTACCATGTGTCAGATCACCGGCGGAGAGTAATATAGCATCAGGATTATCCTCGCGGATATCATCGACCACGGTCTTCAAGCGGGCAAGACCACCTGCGCTGGCAGATTCATATTCACTGCCATCCTTGTTTTTCATAATAGCGGCATGTGGCACCAGCGTACCGTGCAGATCTCCCATTTCGATGAGAGTAATGTAATCGCCATCACTATTCGCATTCGCATACGAACATGAAGCTGATAGAGCTACTGTCATAACAACCTGCAATAGCTTTCTTTTATTAGTTGTATCCATCCCAATCCTCCAGATTTTTTCTCAATTAAATTCATATGCCGGGCCACAGGAACCTGAGTCATGAAAACGCAACAAGCACTATCAAAGCCGGGCAATACAATAAGAGACGCTTCTCGGTATGAAATATTCACAGGTTTTTTATGTGGATAAATGCCGGAGATGGGTAGCAGTCAGATATTTGAATGGAAATAAAAAAACACGAGGAAGATAAATCAATAGAGCAATACAGTCTAATCCTGTTGATTCACAACACTAAAAAACTAAAACTTACCTTGTGACAGCAAGACCAGGGTACATGCTCTCTGCACCTTTATACCTGAGTTGGCCAGCACTTTTTCATGCTGTATATCTTCGGTACCAGGATTCATTATGACTCTCCTGGGACTGGCTTTAACTACATCTTCGATATGGTCATGAAATCGCTTCGGATTGACATACAATGTTACCGTGTCTATTTCACCATCATATTCATCGACCGACCCGAGACACTTCTGACCTTCAATGTGAGATCGAAAAGGATTGACCAGCACAACTTCATAACCATGTTCCTGTAGATCGTGCATAGCCATGTTTGCATATCGCTGAGGCTTATCGCTTGCTCCAATTATTGCAACGGTCTTCATCTTTTCTCTATGCTTAACCAATAAACGTGAGTGACTAATTATGCGCTTTATTGAATAACTTAGAAGAGGCATCTAAAGCAACACTCACTAACTATTCTATTATTAGGGCTTTGACCCTTATTGTTCTTTTCATTTGACAATCATTTTCCTATGCAGCAGACTGCTATATAGCATCCACCGTGGGCGTGACTGCTGCACAAAATGGACCAGACTCACTGTCTTTACATAGTATCCGCGACTGCACTGCCTTTGGCCCATGAGACCGTACGAGTAGACAATACTTTCGTTGTGGACACGCGATTGCAGAAAAAACGATCACTGCTGATAAACAGGGTATAGATAATGTCAAAAGGTTATAGAGACTCTTTTCTGGTGCATTCCCGTTCGAGCGCGATTCCATGGGGCAGGACTGCTCACTTTACTTCTTCGCAATCGATGCATGCAAAAACAGATCTATCCAGTATTTCGCAAGCCGATAGAATTGCTCTGTTTAAGAAAACACTGAGTAACAAGATCCATGGACTCTCGTTCAGTCCGTACATGGATGGGCAATCACATGGCACTGAGATCTCGGAACGGCAGATCCGATCCAGGCTTGAGATAATCACCCCCTATACCAACTGGATAAGGACCTTTTCATGTATCGAGGGCAACCAGCATACCCCTCGCATCGCTCATGAGAATGGATTAAAAACCATGGTCGGCGTCGGCCTGACCGAAGACCGCGAAAAGAACGAGATCGAATTTGAAAATGCTCTCGAGATAGCAAGGTCAGGTCATGCCGATATCCTGGCGATAGGCAACGAAGTACTGTTACGCGGTGATATGGGTGAAGAAGAATTGCTGGGATACATTCAACGGGCCAAGCAGGCAGTTCCCGATGTGCCCGTGGGTTATGTCGATGCTTATTTCCTGTTTGAAGAGCACCCGCGCATCACTGAAAGCTGCGACGTGATCCTGATCAACTGTTACCCGTTCTGGGAACACTGCCCGGCCGATTATGCCCTGTTCTTTACAAGGGAGATGTATAGCCGTTCACTAAAAGTCGCCAATGGCAAAAAAGTGATCATCAGTGAAACCGGCTGGCCGAATAGAGGCTCAGCTTATGGTGCGGCCGTACCCAGCCCTGAGAATGCAATGAACTATTTCATACACTGCTATCAATGGGCCGATGAAGAAGATATCGAGATAATCTATTTTTCTTCTTTCGACGAAACATGGAAGGTCGATGACGAAGGTGATGTGGGTGCTTACTGGGGCCTGTGGAACAAAGACGGCAAGCTTAAATATATCTGACTCAAGTCGCATGACCGCAGCTAGAAAAAGACACATCGTAACATTTCTAACCATATCTCATTGAATCCATATTTAATTTTTTTACCTCTTACGGATGACCGCTATGGAAATTGACGTCACGACCCCGGCACTGCTGTTCCCGGCTATTTCATTATTACTGCTAGCATACACCAACCGGTTTATGGGGATCACAAAACTGATCCGACAGTTACGACGCAAACTGAACAACAAGAACTATACGCAGGTCAATCGCCAGGTCGCCAATCTAAAATACCGTATAAAACTGATTATCTGGACACAGGCGACCGGCGTCGTCAGCCTGATCCTGTGTACCCTGTCGATGATGTCGCAATTCTTTGCAGCCAGTCTATTTGGCTATATCTGTTTCGGCCTCAGCCTGGTCCTCATGGTCATCTCGTTGATACTCTCCCTGCTGGAGATCACTATCTCCGCGAAGGCGCTCAATGTAGAACTGGAGGGGATGGAGAAACAAAATTTACGATAAGAATAATGGGACAAAGAGCTCTAACCTGTTTGACTATCACTTAGCACTGCCTGGACGCCTGAAACTCTTGCGTGCGCGTTCCACATCATTTCTGATAATGCAGCCAGGAGCATGATCATTGATCAGTCCCATCGCCTGCATAAAAGCATACGCCGTAGTGGGCCCAACAAACCTCCAGCCCATCTTTTTCAGGTCTTTCGAGAGTGCTATCGATTCTGCCGATGTCGACACAGTCTGTGCTTTCGCGGGTTGTTTCACATCTGGTTCGTAAGACCAGAAAAAGGCTGCCAGCGAACCCTCCTGCCTGATGAGCTCCCTGGCTCGTTTCGCGTTATTGATGACCGCCTCGATCTTACCGCGATGGCGAACGATGCCTTCATCCTTGAGCAGACGGTTGATATCGCGCTGGGTGAAGCGCGCTATCCTATCGAAGTCGAACCCGTGAAATGCTGAGCGAAAGTTCTCACGCTTGGCGAGGATAGTGCGCCAGCTTAATCCGGATTGAAAACCTTCGAGGCATAACTTTTCAAACAGGCGGATATCATCACTGACCGGAAAACCCCATTCGGTATCATGATAGTCAATATATTCCTCTGTGGCAGCACACCAATTGCAGCGTACCTTACCGTCAGCACCCTTAATAGTGTCACCCATAAACCTGCTCCTTTTATTAACCCTGCAGGACACATTAGCACTTACTCAGTCGGGAATAAACTACTGCCGGTCACCCAACTTTCTTCATATCGCCGGTTTTACAAACTGTTTTTGCATGCTCGAGGAATTTCTCCAGAGGTTCGATCATTTCCGATAGTTCTGATGCAGGAATCTTGCTGTAATTGCCGGAAAGAATATCCGAAAATGTTTCGCTGATATCACCTGCTCCCAATATGCGCACACCTTCTTTTTGTATGTTTGCTAAATCACGTTTATACCTGACTTTTTCATGCACTGCTTCGCTCTGCATATTCTTTTCATAGGTTTCGTCAAAACGCACAATGCGACTATTCCTGCTCTCCAGTGACATGTTCAACGCATGCTGTGCCTGGATACAATATTCACCAAACGTGAGGTACCTGGTCACGGCATCGCATGACTCAGTCGAAGTCATACCGATCGCCAGCTTGAATTTTTCAACACTATCAGCGAACTGGAAAGATAGCAGATCCACTGCCTGCCGAAGTCGACTGGCAACAATATTGGCTTTGAATATCTTGGTACCTGGAAGTACGACTGCAAATTTCCCGGTTCCAACGACGGATACGATCTCTTCTTCACGTAAAGAGTTTTCAAGTAATTCCCGTATCTCTTCCGCCACTTTATTTATCAGCTTACTTCCATGTCTCTCTATCATTTCCTCGACATGCGCGATCTGGACATACATGACAGAGGCATGGATATCATGGCGGTCAGAATATGCGATCGTCTTGTTACCGAATTTATGCAGGATGGGATTTTCGTGAAGGCCGCCTAGAACATCTTGTGCAATTTCATTTTCTACAGCTGTTATAACTCCGTCCTGCCTGGTGTAAGATCCCGCACAACAGAGTATCTCTGACCTGACGAAGGGTTTACTGATGAAGTCAGTTGCCCCTACATTGTATGAAGCTCGCTTTGCAGCATCGCAATCTTCATGACCAGTAATGATAATGACAGGAATACTTGCGATGCGTTCGATATCAGACTCTCGCATACGCTTGAGCAACAGCATACCGTTCAGCACAGGCATATGCATATCGGCGAAAACCAGCGTAATCGATTCGTCTTCTAACAGGGCGGTCCAGCCTTCTTCCCCATCACTTGCCATGACACATTCATAACTGTCATTGAGATGTTTCGCGATCATCGATCGTACAGTTAACGAATCATCAACGATCAGTACTTTGATTTTGTTATCCATGTGACACCATCTCCGTAAGTATTTTTAGATAGTTACAATACAAGTAGCAAAATACATGCCACATAATAAATAAATATCATTTTTTTCAATCACATACGCAAAAGAACTCTAGAAAGGCCTCATAGCCACTCATATTGCTACTTTGATGCTTGCGGTTATTCCTGCTCTCTAATTATTTCTAAGCCCGGCCAGAATGTCTACACTAGATAATGAAAGAAAAGTGTCAGCTTCTGAACACAAGTTGACGTCCATATGCCATCAGAACACAAAGGATCCAGTAATATAAAAGGGGTAAAGGATTGAGATAATGTTCCCCTTCGCCACCTATGGCTCTTTAAAACTTGTACAATAAATACAAACAGACATAACACTGGGGATAACCATTGAGAAAAATACTGCTCATCTGTTTTTCTTTGACGCTACTAAATACTGGCGTGATAAATACGGTCTATGCAACACTGAAAAGCACTGATGAAATAGAACATAATAAACCACTAAAAATATCCGGCAGAGTAACCGATGTTATTACGTCAGCTGGTTTCACTTACGCAGAGGTAGATACCGGCAAGGAAAAAGTCTGGGCAGCAGGGCCAGGTATCATCGCGCTGAAGAAAGGTGACCTGGTAGCCTTCTCGTCGGAGATGCCTATGAAAAATTTTCACAGCAAAACTCTTGGACGCGAGTTCTCCATCATCTATTTTATACAGCAATATATTACTGATAAACCGACCTCGACCATATCTACACAACACGGCGATGAAAATATACAAAAGATGGTCCAACCCGTCATAACCACATCTAATAGTATGCGGGGTGAGGTCAGCAGGGGTGACTACTTGCGCGAGGCTTCATTGAATGGTCTAAACAGGGAAAATAAAATGCTGTCTGAATTTAAGGGAAAACCATTAATCATCAATGTCTGGGCCAGCTGGTGCGGCCCTTGCCGGGCCGAGATGGGCTCACTGGAACGGCTGGCAAAGCAGTATAACGGCAGAGAGTTTAACGTCATCGGGATCTCGACAGACGACTATCAGAACAAGGCCATGGCTTTCATAGAACAGACAGGAATCACTTTTGAAAATTACCACGACAGCAAACTGATTTTGGAAACCATGCTTGGCGCCAATACGATTCCGCTGACTGTTCTCGTGGATGAACACGGCCGTATTTTAGAAAAAGTACGCGGAGCACGTGAGTGGGACAGCCCTGAAATCGTCGATGCGATAGGGAGAGTGCTAAACATCAAGCTGACGGAGCAGGTTAAGTAACCACATTGCCCGCACTAATATCAATCAGGCTGACTGGTTAGGCACACTTCACAATAAACAGGACACAGGCACAAGTACCTGCAACTCTGAAATAACAGACGCCCTGGCCCTCAATCACCTGAGAGATTCATAAGCCTGTCGGATATTGATGAATGTATCCCTGTCACCACCCTTGTCGGGGTGATGCTGTGATATGAGCTCGCGGTAGCTACGGGTGATCTCATGATGGCTGGCGTCTGCTTTGAGTTTGAGCGTACGCAACGCCATGGTCTGTTCATCTTCAGTGGCAAAACATTGCCAGAAGTTACCAAATATTTTTTTCACATTTGCCTCAGTGGTTTATTATTTTTATTCCAGTCAAGGTGATATGCTTTTAGCATATTACTGCCAAGCATAGTCCAGCTTCCTATAAAAGTAAAAAAGAAGGCATCATCGATGGTGTAAAATTTAAAGGGACACTCCATGCCCTATTTGCCGATAACACCAGGGCATTAACCTATTAAACTGAAATACAGTTCCCTTCGTCCTGCTTCATCTAAATCGCCGCTTAAAATTAAGCGGCGATCTTTTTTCAGTCAGATACGGGATTTGGACCGTATTGATTCTCTTCTGGGTCACTATCGAGAATAGTAAATATGAGGAGGACGATAGGACCGATAAGCGGTATCAGAATGAGCAGCAGCCACCAGCCAGTGCGGTTGGTGTCGTGTAGCCGCCTTATGGTAACGCCGATACCTGGCAACATCACACCCAGAGCATAGATCAAACCTAAAAACCCTACCCCGGTCTCCGGATCAAATGTACCCAGGAGGCTATCACCAAATGCCAGGACGATGGTTGCGATTATGTTGAACAGCATGAAATACCAGTATTCTTTACGCCGTGCACGACCAGAAAATACCGCGTACTTTTTCAACACCAATAAATACCAATTCATAAACAACTCCTTTTTCTATTTGAAATGCCAGACTGAAAATCCTGGGGCATCACACATAAAAGTGCATTGATGCCATCATTCTCTGCAGCCGAAATGACACACATTTGGCGTATCACCAACAATCATAGTTGAGCTTGTTATAAAAACAGAACCGATGCAATATTTAAATCCAGCAAGCAGCAAGGATCGGAAACCCTCCCTTTAATTTATTTTTTACGTACATGAACTTATCCCGGCTAGTCACGTCTTACGATACAGTCGACAGTAATGACTATTTATCTTACTGTAGCTACTAATTACAGAGCCATCCTTAACAATGAAAAATCCCGGAATCATCAGTATCTGTTTAATCAGCATATATCTATCTGCCTGTGACACACAGGGGCTGAATACACCTGTTGGAAAAGCTATTGAAATGAAGGCACCCCCTGAAATAACAGCACATGAAAAAATCGCGGAAACAGAAGCCAGTACATTGAAAAAAAGGCCTCCAATGAAGCTTTCAATCGACTTACCTGTTGACCCTCAGGTACAGAATGAAAACTTCTTGAGTGCAGGCAGTGAGCCCACAGAAGGAAGCACTAGCTTATTCAGAGCGCCACAAAAGAATAATGCCGACCCCGGCATCAATCTAAGTGGCAAGGTATTTACGGATGACAACAAGCTTGAAAATAAAGACTATCTTAATTCGGTCGACGGCGTACAGATAAACATCAAGGGCAGCTTCAATTAAGGCGCAGTAGATCAGACTTGATCTGACAGCTTTATACACTGACTTCGATCTATGCTTACAGTTTCCATTGACTCAAATGTATCTGTAATCCGACCCTCGATCAGTAATAATAAAAATACTTCTCGCAGAGACGCAGAGAAAATATGAACATGTCAGTGTTTTTCTTTGCGACTTCGCGAGAGAATATGTTTTTTCTGTTCGGGCGCTGATGGCCGATTTTGCTATATCAAGCTTAAACTCTGAGGGTTAGCCAAATGATAGTTTTTAGACCTTCATCTTCATGCTAACTTGTAAGAAGCAGTGCCGGGCTGTTTTATAAACTGTCAGATCATGTTCAAGCTACTACAATTAAGGCAATGTGATTGACCTGATCAACTCATCCAGCGTGTCCCATGTTACTTCGACTTCGGTCTTGAATTCTTCCCATGTTTCATCACCGGCCTGTTTTAGCTGCTCAAGTTTTTTGTTGGCAGTATCCAGCTCCAGTTTTATCTCATCGATCAAGGTGTAGTACTCAAGCTGCAGATTTGTTTCTTCCTGTTCGGCTTTTTCCTTGAATACCTCAAGCCTGGCTTTCCATTCATCTAGCCGCACCTGCATATTCTTCTCATATATGTCTCTAATACTCATTTCGCCACCTACGAACTAACCACATTAAATTAGTATACCTAATATCACGACCTCTCATATAAATGATACGACCAGTTTTTTAATATACTATGATCAAAGTCAAAAAGAGTAATGGATTATTATTTAGCGCATAGAACCCAGTGCAAGCATCGCTTTATAAAATTCTACCAGCAGCCTGGAATCAATGAGCAAGTGTTTTTTATAGGCATCACGAATACGGATCAACTCGTCAGGATCGAAAGTCGAATCTTCAGAGAGATTCAACGCGTCCATACTCCACTCCTTGAAAGCCCGTTTCTTGATCTCCTGATCAACTATTCGCTCAATATTTTTATGGCGGTCGTCCTGTTGCAGTATCGACATCAATCCCTCTAATGAATCCCTGCTACCTTCCAGCACCTGAATGAATCGTCCGCCATGGTAAAACAGTAAACCAGTTATATCATACTCGCTGTTATTGATTTTTGATCGTCTGACTATATCGGCAAGCACATCATCAATATCTTCTACCCTGCCGATATATTCACTTGTGTAAATTATGAGATGCATTCTGCTTTTCCTTGAAATTCAGTAAGTTAGAGGCATCACCAGTCAACAGCAATTTTTGTCATTAACAGGCTGTGATATTGATGAATAGTATACACATTAAACTATACTCTTCGAATTATAAAACATTAACTTTATACTCTTCGCCCCTATGTCGCACTTAAAGAAAGTAAATAAGACTCTAGCTTTAGCAACAACGGTTCTTCTGCAGGCATGCAGCAGCGCAGGTACTGACTCTAGTTCAGGCCCCGAAGCGGTTGTTAATGTCAAAGCACCAGAACTCATCGGTACCTGGGAAACAGGCTGTGTTGTCACTTCACTCTCAGGCTCATCAACCGTCACCCAGGCCTCAGGAAGCGGTGGTACTGGCAGTATTTCCGGCGGTGAAGCTTATAAAATAACGGCTGTTTTTAATCAGCAGGGGCAGGTCGATTTCACCTCTGAAAGCTATGCAACATCAAACTGCAACACAAACACTTTGTCCGCTTCCGGTTCTTACAGCGCTGTT
>Ga0316190_10003586_pt1 | contig 11252 bp, 8 predicted proteins | sample Eddworburrow2_MG_FD_204929 | JGI IMG/M metagenome (GOLD analysis project Ga0316190, IMG submission 204929) | Coastal sediment microbial communities from Maine, United States - Eddy worm burrow 2 | ecosystem: Environmental > Aquatic > Marine > Coastal > Sediment | place: USA: Maine | collected... | reverse complement strand
CTGGGACTGGTAAAAGCCGATCCCAAGAAATTTGAACTGGTCTCTTCCTTCAGGCACAATGAAGGGGCAGGAGCCCACTGGGCACGTCCCACCATCTTTAACCAGGTATTGTATTTGAGGCATGGGGAGACCCTGACTGCCTATGATATTAAGAAGAAGTAGATAGGATTATGAGAGATAAAAAGAACAGAGTGATGATCCTGGCAGTTTGCATGCTGGCCATGATGATCCAAACGGAGGTGCAGGCACAGGATTCCCAGTGGAGGGGTGCCGGCAGAGACGGAAAATATAGCGATACAGGCCTGTTGAAAAGCTGGCCGGAAGGGGGCCCCGAACTCATACTGAAGAAGGACGGTCTGGCCAATGGATACTCTTCGCCCATTATTTATGAAGGAAATATCTTCCTCAGCGGGAAGCGGGGGGACGAGGATGTGCTCACCAAGCTTGACATGCAGGGAAATATACTCTGGGAAAGCGTTTACGGCATGGCCTGGAACAAGAGTTTTCCCGAAACCAGGTGTAGCCCCACCATTGAAGACGGACGCATTTACATCATGGGTGGCTTGGGAACCGTGGTGTGCATGGATACGGATAAGGGGGAGTTTATCTGGAAGGTCAACACCCATGAGGAGCATGGAGGTGAATTTCACCGCTGGGGCATGACCGAGTCTCTTTTGCTAACTGACAAAGCCGTGATCTCATCTCCTACCGGGGAGCAAACCGCTGTGGTGGCCCTGGATAAAAAAGACGGCACTCTGCTGTGGAAGTCAGAACCCCAGGGAGGAGTGCGATCCTATGTGTCTCCCATGCTCATCGAACACAATGGCACCCGAATGGTCCTGATCACCTCCAGCGAGGATATTCTGGCGGTGGATCCCGAAAGCGGGGAGGTGTTTTGGAACGTCGATCTGGTCACGGAATATGGTTTCGATGGCCGGCGTAACAACACCAATACCCCCCTTTTTCAAAATGGCGAGATCTTTACCACCAGCGGCTACGATGCATCCGCGGTGATGATCAAGTTATCCCGGGACGGGAAAAAGGCCAGTGTCAAATGGAGCAACGATGTTCTCGATACCCACCATGGGGGCGTGGTGCTACTGGATGGCTACCTCTATGGTTCCAACTGGCTTAACAATGGCAACGGAAACTGGGTTTGCCTGGAGTGGGAAACCGGGAAGGTCATGTACGAGGAGAAGTGGATCAATAAGGGTTCCATGATCTATGCCGACGGACTGCTCTATATCATGGAGGAGAAGACCGGAAATATTGGCTTGCTGGAACCCACACCCAAAGAATTTAAGTTAATTTCTTCCTTTAAACCCGAGGGTGGGACAGGACCCTGGTGGGCTCACATGACTATTTACGGGAAGAAGCTTTTTATGCGGCATGGGCCTACACTTTTTGTATACGACATAGCTAAATAGATTTGAGACTCTCAACTCCAAATATCGTCACTGCCCTGTTGGTACTTGCGGCTGTTCTTTCAGTAGGATGGTGGCTGGCCAAGGACCCGGTGAATGAATTTGTGACCACCCAACCCGGACTGGATAACCGGGGCGAAGGCGGCGTAGTGGCCGACATAGATATCGGGGCCTATTTTGAGTCGCTGGGCACCCTGGATTCAGATCTGCAGGAGACCTGGCCCAGGTTCCGGGGAGAGCATTTCGACAACATCAGCCGCTCAAAGGTTCCCTTGATTGAGAAGTTCCCTGAAAGCGGACCGGTGGTGAAGTGGGAAATTCCCCTGGGAGAAGGTCATGCTGGAGCAACCATATACAAAGGTGCAGTCTATGTGATGGATTACGATGAGGAAAAGCGTGCCGACCTGCTTCGGGCCTATGCCCTTGAAAGCGGAGAGCCGCTCTGGGTGAGGGGCTATAAAATCAACCTGAAAAGGAACCACGGTATGTCACGTACCGTCCCTGCTGTAACCGAAGATTATATCCTTACTATAGGTCCCCGCAGCCATGTGATGTGCTTACGTCGCACAGATGGTGAGTTTCTCTGGGGACTGAACGTGGAGAAGGAGTACGGAGCTGAGATTCCACTATGGTACACGGGGCAGTGTCCGCTTATCCACGAAGGCAAGGCGGTGATTGCCACAGGAGGTAGTTCTCTGCTGGTGGCCCTGGATATGGAAAGCGGTGAGGTGCTTTGGGAAACCCCCAATGAAAAGGGATGGCAGATGTCTCACTCTTCTGTAATGCCTTACGAATTGGGGGGAAAGAAGATGTATGTATACAGTGCCTTTGGTGCTGTATTCGGGGTGGAAGCCGAAGGTCCTGATGCAGGCAGAATTCTCTGGGAAACCACTGCCTGGAACCACGAGGTGGTGGCACCCTCACCTGTTTGCATGCCCGACGGGAAAGTATTTCTTACTGCCGGCTATGGAGCAGGGGCCATGGTATTGCAGCTCGTCCCTGCCGGAGCAGGATTCTCTGTGGAGGTAGTCAGTGAGTATCTGCCCAAAGAAGGACTTGCCAGCGAACAGCAAACCCCTGTGGAGTTCAACGGGCACTTTCTGGGGATCCTTCCCAAGGATGCCGGCCCCCTCCGGAATCAGCTCATCTGCGTGCATCCCAATAATTTTAAGGAGGTAATCTGGTCCAGCGGTCCGGACAAGCGTTTTGGGCTGGGTCCCTATATGATCGCCGATAATAAACTCTTTATTCTGAGTGACGATGCCACTCTTACAATTGCCAGGCCCAGCACCAATGAATATCTGGAACTGGACTCTTACCGGGTGCTGGAGGGACACGATGCCTGGGGACCGCTGGCCTTAGCCGACGGATACCTGGTTATGCGTGATTCCAAGACCATGGTGTGTCTCGACTTAGCTGCGTCGCGACAATGAAATACGAAAAAGAGAAGAAGATGAAAAAAAGAGGTCTAACCATCGTAATTCTTGTGATCCTTACAGTAATCGTCGCTGTGATTGTGGTAGATTTTCTGAATAACCGGCCCGATCGCAGGGGAGAAAATCCCTATGCCCTGGAGGTGGACCATTACAAGGAAGTGGATCCGGAACTGATATCCTACAAGGAGACCCGGAAATTTGACCTGGGTTTACTTATTGCTACGGATATCACCTATTTTAATCAAAAGCTCTATGTATCAGGAAATTCCAGTTTGGTGGTCCTGCCCATGGACGGGTCACCTGCCGACATGCTTGAGATTATTCCCAATGCCACCTGCCTGGAGGTGGATGAGCAAAATATTTTTATCGGGACCCGGAACCATGTGGCCAGGTATAATCATGCGGGAGAACTCTTGCAGGAATGGACCGCTTTGGATGAGCGTACCGTGATTACCAACCTGGCACTTAAGGACGATCATATTTATGTCGCAGATGCAGGTAACCGCCGGATCGTCATCTATAACAGGGAGGGTGAAATCACCGGGCAGTTCGAAGGCAAAGCAGAGGCTGAGGCCGGACACGGATTTATTATTCCCAGTGCCAATTTTGATCTGGTAGTGAACAGCTTTGGGGAATTATGGGTGGTGAACCCGGCCAAACATTCCCTGGAAAATTACAGCGATGACGGGCGCATGCGTGGCTACTGGCAGAATTCCTCCATGGAAATTGACGGATTCCTGGGTTGTTGTAACCCGGCCAGGATTACCACCCTGGCGGATGGATCCTTTGTGACAAGCGAAAAGGGACTGGTTCGTATCAAGATCCACGACCAGAGTGGAAAGCTGATCTCTGTGGTGGCCCCGCCCGCTCTCTTTGATAACGGAAGGAGTGCCGACGATGAAACGAAGGCACCTGCGGTATGTGCAGATGAGAATGACGTAATCTATGCACTGGATTTCGAGACTGATATGATCAGGGTATTTGAGCCCATTAAAACAGAATAGCAAGCAAAAAATGGATAGAAGAGGCTTTATACAGAAAGTTGGAAGGGGAAGTATGCTGGCAGCACTGGCGGCAGTGGCCGGGATCCTTGTGGCCCGCAAGCAGGTACAGCCCGACCAGGAATGTAACGATGGCTTCCGCTGCAGGGAGTGCCGCAGCCTGTCGAACTGCCAGTTGCCCGAAGCCATAACAACGCGCGATCATGGAGAAAAAGGATAAGGGCCATAGCAGGCGGACATTTATCAACAACGGGGTGAGGCTTGCCCTGGGTGTATCGGTGGTGGGTACCGCCGCTTTTTCGGTGAAAAACTCTGCTTCCGGGAAGGACTATGTGTGGCAGATCGATCCCTTCAAATGCACCCAGTGCGGACGCTGTGCCACCGAATGCGTGAAAGCCACTTCAGCAGTTAAGTGCGTGCATGCCTATGCTCTTTGCGGCTACTGCGATCTTTGTGGTGGCTACCTTAAGCCGGGCGCCAAACGGGAGACCGGAGCCGAGAATCAACTCTGTCCAACTGCTGCCATCCAACGAAAGTTCATTGAGGAACCTTATTTTGAGTACATCATTGACGAGGACCTATGCATTGGCTGTGCCAAATGTGTAAAGGGCTGTTCGGCCTTTGGGAACGGATCGCTTCATCTGCAGATCAGGCAAGATCTCTGTGTCAACTGCAACCAGTGTTCCATCGGCAGCTCTTGTCCTTCTGATGCCATCAGCCGTGTTAAGGCCGATGAACCATACAAGATTAAGGGGGATTGGATAAAGGAGGAGGAGAGTTGATATGCTGAAGAAGTTCCCCAACCTTGCTTTCCTGCTTATTCTTTTTGCCCTCTTAAGTGGAAGTCTGCTGCAGGCACAGCAACGCTTTCCAAAACCCGAGTTCGACTCCGGCTATGTACAGCCCGATCCCACCCAGCCCGAGCCCAGGGCCATGGCCCTGGAATATTTCGATGTGCTGGTGCTGCTGGCTGTGCTTTCCCTGGCCTCCTGGTTTGCGGTGAAAAAACGTTCCAGGCGCGGACTGCTCTGGCTGTCGGTTTTCTCACTTATCTATTTTGGCTTTTACCGCGACGGATGCATCTGTTCCATCGGGGCCATTCAGAACGTTGCCCTGTCCATATTTGATCCGGGCTATGCCATTTCCATCACGGCCCTGCTCTTTTTTGTTCTGCCTCTCCTGTTTGCGCTCTTCTTCGGACGAACCTTCTGTGCAGCAGCCTGTCCACTGGGAGTCATACAGGACCTCATAATAATAAATCCGGTGTCGATCCCCAGCTGGATCAGGAAAACCCTGGGTTTTATTCCGGTGATCTACCTTGCCCTGGCGGTCTTGTTTGCGGCCACCGGGAGTGATTTTATCATCTGCCGCTACGATCCCTTTGTAGGGATCTTCCGCATGAACGGACCCTTCCTGATGATTTTCCTGGGGGTGACTTTCCTCTTGTTGGGCATGTTCTATGCCAGGCCCTACTGCAGGGTATTCTGTCCTTATGGAGTGCTTATGGGATGGATGTCCAAATTTTCGAGACGGCATCTCACCATTACTCCTTCGGAGTGCATCAAATGCAAATTGTGTGAAGGTTCCTGTCCCTTCGATGCCATCGAGATACCGGTGGATAAAGCCTACCGAAATCCTGAAGTAAGCAGGAAGAACCTGAAGAAATTTATTCTCTACATAGTGTTGATACCAGTGCTTGCTGTAACGGGCGGATGGATTGGTTCAAAGTCGCACGTGTTTATGAGCCGCGTTCACCCCGATGTTTATCTGGCCGAACTCATGATCTCTCAGCCCGAACTCAGGGAAGATGAAGAGAACCTGGATATTCAGGCCTTCCTGGAATCGGGCGATACCTTTGCCCAGCTGGTCGAGGAGGCTGGCGTCATCCGGGACAAATTCCGGATAGGGAGCATGGTCATGGGAGGCTTTATTGGTCTGGCCCTGGGCATCACCCTGATGAACCAGGTGGTATTCCGCCGCCGTGAGGATTATGAACCCCATAAGGGAGATTGCTTCTCCTGCGGCAGGTGTATGGACTACTGCCCGGTGGAGAAAGATAGGTAGTGGATAGTGGATAGTGGATAGTAGATAGTTAATAATAGAAGATCGAAAATTTATTATAATGAAAAACAATCTGGATCAGGAACAAAAAATAAAGCTGGCCTACAGGGTGACACTGATTTCCGGGATCTTCTGCGGGGTGGTAGCCCTGCTGCTTATGTTGAATTTCTGGCAAATGAAGCAGCACGAGCCCCTGGAAAGCAAGACCATCGAAGTTCTGGTGGAACGTTTGAAGTCCGAACCCGGCAATGAGGAACTCAAGGAAGAGATCCGCAGCTTTGATTTGCTGGCACGCAAAGCTTACTTCACCAGCCGCTGGCAGATAAAAACCGGTACCTGGTTACTGCTGTTCGGGGGCATCCTTATGGCTGCTTCCCTGAAGGTATATACCGATCTCAGGGCCAGGATTGAAGAGCCTGATAAGGTGAGCGAAGAGCTGCTTCGTGCCCGGGCCAATTCGCAATACTGGCTGATGGTGGCCGGCGGACTCATCCTGGGACTTTCACTGGTTTCGGGCATCCTGAGTAACGACTTCCTGAAAGAATACCAGGCCATGGGCGTGGTGGAAGAAACTGCACAGCCGCAGGACGGAGTAGAAGTCATTGAAGTATTCCCAACAGCCACAGCCACAGATAGCTCTGGCACTGAACTTGTCACAGATCAGGGAGATGCTTCTGTTACCGGGGAAGAGACAGGAGCCGGAACTGAGACAGCTTCTCAGGTTCAGCCTGCTGCCACTCAAACATCTTCCCGGTTTAATCGGGAGGCCTTCAAAAGCAACCAGGCCAACTTCAGGGGCTACATGGGGCACGGTGTATCCTACCATAAGAACATCCCTGTGAAGTGGAATGGATCGACCGGTGAAAACATTAAATGGAAGGTGGCCTTCTCCAAACCCGGATACAACACCCCGGTGATCTGGGGCGATAAGCTCTTTATCTCAGGGGGAGACGCTGCCGCAAGGATTGTGGCCTGCTACAACAGGAACAATGGTCAGCTCCTGTGGGAAAAGGAAGTGACCGGTATTCAGGGATCTCCTGCCACCATGCCCCGGGTCACCGACGATACCGGACTGGCGGCTTCCACCATGGCGGTCGACGGCACCAGGGTATATGCCATCTTTGCCACCGGCGATATTGTAGCCTTTGATCTTCAGGGTAACAAGGTATGGGGCCGCAATCTTGGAGTTCCCAACAACCATTACGGACACTCTTCTTCGCTAATTGTGTGGGAGAATAAGGTAGTGGTGCAGTACGATACAAATTCCAGTGGCCGGATGCTGGCCCTCAATACGGCCAACGGAGAGACCCTCTGGGATGTGGAACGGCCTGTGCATGTATCATGGGCGTCGCCGGTGCTCATCGAAGTAGACGGAAAGATTCAGGTGGTTACCACTTCCGATCCTTATGTGTCGGGACATGATCTGGAAACAGGCGCCGAGATCTGGAAGGTAGAAGCCATGATGGGCGAAGTGGGTCCCTCGGTAGCCTATGGGGACGGACTGGTGTATGCCACCAACGAATATGCCAGGCTGGTGGCCATAGAGCCCAGGCCGGGAGCGGAATTTGTATGGGAGGACGATGAGTATCTCAGCGAAGCCTCCAGCCCGGTGGTATATAATGGACTGCTGTTTGAAGCCACCTCTTACGGTGTGCTCGTTTGCTACGATGCCAAGACAGGGGAGAAGCAGTGGGAGAAAGAATACGGGGATGGATTCTACTCCTCCCCCATGGTCGCCGACGGGAAGTTGTATATCATCGATCTTGGTGGGGTGACCCACATTATCAAGGCCGATCGGACAGGCACTGTGGTGGGAGAGGCGGAACTGGGAGAAGGGGGTTTTGCCCTTCCGGTATTTGCCGACGGGGTCATTTACCTCAGGGGCCATGAACACTTATATTGCATTGGAGAATAGTGGAGATAGAAATACGAGATATAGATGCGATGGTGGAGGAGCTGGGAGGCGGGCAGAGCTCAGTCATTCCCATTCTTCAGGCCATCCAGGAGAAATACAACTACCTGCCGGAAGAGGCTCTGAGGAGGGTGTGTGAGAATTCGGAGATCACCCCGGCACAGATCGTGGGGGTGGCCAGTTTTTATTCCCAGTTCAGATTTACTCCGGCCGGTGAACACATGATCAAAGTCTGTGTGGGTACTGCCTGTCACGTGAAAGGGGCCGTACAGGTCTATGATGCCATGAAGCGGGAGTTGGAACTGGACAAAGATGAAGATACCACCTCCTCGGGTTCCTATACCATAGAAAAGGTAAATTGTCTTGGATGCTGCACCCTTGCTCCGGTGGTCCAGATCGATGAGGTCACCTACGGCCATGTCTCAACCTCACAGGTGGGATCCATCATCAAGGATTTTGAGAGCCAGAAGGGAGAATCGGGCAAGAAGAAATTCAAACTGGCCGATGGAAGCGAAGTAAAGGGCGAGATCCGGATTGGACTTGGTTCCTGTTGTGTGGCCAGCGGCAGCGACGAAATCAGGGATGCGGTCAAGGACACCATCGACCGCAAAGGATTGAACGTAAAGTTAAAGCATGTGGGTTGTGTGGGCATGTGTCACCAGGTACCGCTGGTGGAGATTGTTCCTGCCGAGGGGGAGCCTACCCTCTACTCCAAGGTGAAGGCAGAGGATGTGAACCAGATCGTTCAGGAGCACTTTAAGCCCTCAGGATTTTTCAAAAGAGTGACCAGCAAGCTGCTCACGGCAGCCGACACCATCCGCGACGATAGCCGGTGGATGGGAGTGGATCGATATTCGCTGAATGTTCGGGAAAAACATGTCTCTCTTTTCCTGGATAAACAGATCCCCATGGCCACTGAATTCCGGGGGATTATTAATCCCATCGATGTGGAAGAGTACCTGAGTCGTGATGGCTTCAAGGGGATGAGAAAGGTATTGAAGGAGATGAGCCCGGAGGAGGTAATCACCGAAATCACAGACAGCGGGATCCGCGGCCGGGGAGGCGGTGGTTTCCCTTCAGGGAAGAAATGGACTTTGGTGGCCCGGCAGAAGAGCGATAAAAAATATGTCATCTGCAATGGTGATGAAGGCGATCCGGGAGCCTTTATGGACCGAATGCTGCTGGAGTCTTACCCCTACCGGATCATTGAGGGGATGGTGGCTGCAGGCTATGCGGTGGGTGCCAATGAGGGCATCCTTTACATCCGTGCTGAATATCCCCTGGCCGTATCCAGGGTCCTGGAGGCACTTGAGATTTGCAGGCAGCGTGGATACCTGGGAAAAAACATCTGGGGAAGCGGATTCGATTTTGAGCTTTCGGTTTACCAGGGAGCGGGAGCTTTTGTGTGTGGAGAGGAAACCGCATTGATGGAATCCATCGAAGGGAAAAGAGGATTTCCCAGAATCAGACCCCCTTACCCGGCGGTCAAAGGATTGTGGGGAAAGCCCACCCTGGTTAACAATACGGAAACCTTTGCCCAGATCTCCTATATATTTAAAAACGGGGCCAAAGCCTTTAATACAGTGGGGACCGAGTCTTCACGAGGGAGCAAGGTGTTTGCACTGGCCGGGAAGGTGGCCAGGGGCGGACTCATTGAGGTGCCCATGGGAATGACCATCCGGGAAGTGGTGGAAGAGATTGGCGGCGGAGTGGCCGGTGGAAGAAAGTTCAAGGCAGTACAGATCGGAGGTCCGTCGGGCGGATGTGTGCCCTCCTGGAAAGCCGATACCCCAATCGATTTTGAATCCCTGAAAGAGGTGGGCGCCATGATGGGATCGGGGGGACTGGTAGTACTGGACGATAGCGATTGCATGGTGGACATTGCCCTCTATTTTCTCACCTTTACCCAGAGCGAGGCCTGCGGGAAGTGTAGCTTCGGGCGAATCGGGACCAAGCGCATGCTTGAGATCCTGGAGAAGATTACCTCGGGGAAGGGGACCGAACAGGATTTGGTGAACCTTGAGAGCCTGGCAGACTGGACCCGTAAGGGAAGCCTGTGTGCCCTGTGCGGCACCGCACCCAATCCCATTCTTTCTACCCTTAAATATTTCAGAGAGGAGTACGAGGCACATATAAGGGGAGAGTGTCCGGCCGGCAAGTGCACAGAATTGATCCGCTATGAGATCACAGACGACTGCATTGGTTGTACCCTCTGTGCACAGGACTGCCCGGTGGATGCCATCGCCTTTAAACCCCATGAGAAACACGTAGTGGATAACGAGCTATGCATAAAATGTGATGGCTGCAGGCAGGTTTGTCCCGAAAATGCAGTGATCATCATATAGAAGGCCGGAGAGAGGATGCTAAAACTGAAGATCGATAACAAAGAGGTAGAGGTGGCAAATGGGGCCACGCTTATGGAACTGATCCGTGAATCGGGCACAGAGGTACCATCTATGTGTCACCTGGAGAATGCAGAGCACTTTACCTCCTGCATGGTATGCGTGGTTAAGGACCGTCATAGCGGAAAGATTCTTCCTTCATGCTCCCTGCAGGCAGAGGAGGGCATGGATATTATTTCCATGGATGAGGAAGTAAGAGAGGCCCGGAAAACAGCCCTGGAACTTTTACTCAGTGAACATGTGGGAGACTGTGAGGCACCCTGCCAGATAAGTTGTCCGGCTCATATGGATATTCCCCTGATGAACCGCCTTCTGGGCCAGGGTAAGTTTGCGGAGGCCCTCCGGGTGGTTAAAAAAGACATTGCTCTTCCTTCGATCCTGGGCAGGATCTGTTCAGCTCCCTGCGAAGGAGCCTGCCGCAGAAGAAGCATCGACGAAGCAGTTTCAATCTGCCTGCTGAAAAGATTTGCAGGCGATGAAGATATGGCCGGGGAGGAGCCGTGGCTTGCCCCTGCAGCCCGGGTCAGCGGGAAAAAAGTGGCCATCATCGGGGCCGGACCGGCCGGACTGGCTGCCGCCTACTACCTTTCACTGAAGGGGCATGCTTGCCGCGTGATAGACCGGAACGAAAAAGCAGGGGGCAGTCTCTGTAAGGAGGTGAATGAAGAAGAACTTCCGGCAGAAGTACTGCAAAAGGAGATTGATCTGATCGGGGCCAGCGGAGTGAACTTTGAATTGAATAAGGAGATTGATGCTGCTGCCTTCAAGAAGCTGGTAAAAGACCACCATGCAGTGGTGGTGGCTGTGGGAAAGGGAGAAAGCGGAGTTTCCGGCTGGGATTTACCCATGCACGCCAGGGGCGTGGAAGCCGAAGCAAAAACTTTCCAGGTAGGGCAGACAAATGTATTTGTGGTGGGTAGCGCCCTGCGTCCGGCCAAACTTGCCATCCGGGTGCTGGGACAGGGAAAGGAAGTTAGTTTCAGCGTGGACCAGTTCCTAAGAAAGGAAGAGCCAAG
>Ga0316190_10003584_pt1 | contig 11258 bp, 8 predicted proteins | sample Eddworburrow2_MG_FD_204929 | JGI IMG/M metagenome (GOLD analysis project Ga0316190, IMG submission 204929) | Coastal sediment microbial communities from Maine, United States - Eddy worm burrow 2 | ecosystem: Environmental > Aquatic > Marine > Coastal > Sediment | place: USA: Maine | collected... | reverse complement strand
ACACCTGTGTTGAGGTTTGCGCCGGTTGTTTTAATTTTGAATTAATGTAATATTCGACATCACTGGACGATTTATCAAACCATATTAGAAACCAGAGTTTTGGTGAAATATGAGCTTAGAAGATATCGTACGTACGCGCATCCGACAAAGTAAGGATGATATCAAGTATTCCCTGAAAATGATCAGGCAGAACAATCCGTTTGCAGCCGAGCCGAGCGAAGAACGTCGAGAAAGAAGATTTCAGAAGAAGCTGAACTTGAGACCGGGCGATGCCGAAGCTCTCAACGACGAAGTACTTAGACGAGCTTCTGTACCTGCAACTGACGGTGCCGAGGCGTTGCGGTCACAACCGTTCGACGCGAGACGGTCGCAGAACCGGCCAGAAGCTATCTGGGGAGACACCGTCGACTTCGTATCAGTCGGTTTTTTGGAAGTAGGAGCTCAAGTGGCCAGATCGGTTGGACGGGTCGCATATCAAACCGGGAGGGCCAAAGGCACAGGAATCCTGATTGGAAACGGCCTCTTTCTGACGAACCACCACGTGATAGCTTCTGAAAGCGAAGCAGACGCTTGTGTCTTGGAATTTGATTACGAACGCACGCTTACTGGCAGCTTAAGGCAGCCAACGAGATTTCTGATCGACCGCTCTGTCTTTGTGACAGATCCAGTGGAAGGGCTCGACTTTTCAATTTTTGCTGTCGGCGAAAAGCTGGAAGGCCCTGGGTATCTAGCCCAATTTGGAAGGACGCCACTTTCGGATGCTGCCGACAAGCATATGATCGGCGAGTTCGCCAACATCATCCAGCACCCCCAGGGACGGTTTAAGGAAGTCGTCCTACGTGAGAACCGGTTGATAAACAGGTTTGACGATGCGCTGCACTATGTCGCCGATACCGAGCCTGGCTCTTCAGGGTCGCCGGTTTATAACAGTGAGTGGCAATTGATTGCATTGCATCACTGGGGCGGGCCGTGGATTGATGGCGAGGCAGATTCTTTTGAGATCAATGAAGGCATCAGAGCCAGTTCAATTGTGAGAAAGCTCCGCCAGAAGCTTCAGTTTATGTCTCCTGATGTGGGAGTACGGATTGCTGAAGCTCTGACGTCCGGCGAACCGGAGGGTACGAAAAACCCCACGGTAGCCATACAAGCAGGGGACGTCGCTGACACCACAAGTCCTACTGTTCAGGTAGCGCGAGATGGGACAGCAACCTGGACGCTACCGGTGGAACTCTCAGTTAGAATTCCTGCGCTTGCCAAGCAATCGGTTGAGCGGGTCGAGCCGACACCCATCCTCCAGTCCAGGCGTGCCGAGGACACCTTAGACGACTACGGCAATCGAAGAGGCTATCTACCCGATTTTCTTCCAGGGTTCCACGTGCCTCTTCCACAACTTGGCCCGGGATTGCAAAACGATGCGGCCCGGCTGTTAGATCCTGAACCCGGTGCCAATCCATTTGAGCTCAAGTACCATCATTTCAGCGTAGTCATGAACAAGAGGCGCCGCCTTGCGTTCTTCACAGCATGTATGATTGACGGTAAGACCGCGAAAAGTATCGTGCGCTCAACTCGTAAGGTCTCGGATCTGAGGGCAACAGACACCGGCCTGCGCGAGGCAGTTGGAAGTTTGGACGACGCTGAGGCCGATAGTTGGGCAATCGATCCGCGGATAGCGCGAGAACACTATTCCGGGAACGAGATCTACAAAAATCAAAAGGTCCCTGGATATCCAAATCCCAGTTCAAATGCTCGAATTGCACGCATGTTCCAGAAGGGCCATCTCGTACGGCGGCTCGATCCGGCTTGGGGAAGAGATGATCGTGCCTTGGCCGCAGAATTTGACACATTCCATTGGACCAATGCAGCCCCTCAGGTTGGTTTTTTCAACCAGGGCACGGCGGACGAAGACCAACCAGGTACCGGCCGTGGCAATCTCTGGCGCGCGGCGGAGAATTACGTCCTACGTAATGCCGTAGCGGAGGATCAGCGCGTGATATCCTTCACAGGGCCAGTCTTCCGCGACGACGACCGCCGGTACCGACAAATCCGAATTCCTGGTAAATTTTTCAAGCTGACTGCTTGGGTCGAGGATGGCGAACTGCGAACACTGGCGCTGCTTGTTGATCAGAAGCAGGTGTTTGACGCGTGGCCGGAAGCGCTTGGCACCCAAGAATTCCTGGAACAGGCCACCGAGGCTGAAGCTTTTCTTGACAAGGGCGAACTTGATCGGGTTACCGACTTTCTTTCAACCGTACGCGAAATCGAAGAACTGACTGAGCTTGACTTTGGAGAAACGGTTCGCAGGGCAGACGTGCGGTCTGGTGCGCAACCAGTGGAGGTACGCTCGGAAAATGACTTGCCACTACGTGGTGGAACTCCGAATAGAAGTTTTCGTATTCCTGGAGCCATGGTGGCACCTGACGGACAAGCTGACGACCTTACTGAAGTCAGAGGTATCGGAAGGGCATTGCAGCGCGTTCTAAACGAAAATGGGATTTTCCACTTTCGCCAGATTGCGACATGGGGGAATACAGAAATCGAAGCAGTAGACGCTGTCCTGAGATTTCCCGGACGTATCGTGCGCGACGATTGGGTTGGGCAGGCAACAAGGTTAGCAGCAGAATAACGGGGCACTTCGATGCCAGATAACGAGGTGGATACAGGCTCACACTACGCAGACACCGTGGCGGGGAAGATTCTGATAGGGGTTGCCGTAGCTGCCGGGTCCGCATTCATATCTTGGTTCGTTTCACGAGCCACTTACGTCCCTCCACCTCCGCCTCAGCCTGTTGCCAGAATAACGCCGACTACCGCATTGGTCCAAGCAAACACAGTTGTTGAGTTTTCGGCAAAGGGATCTTCCGTCCAGGGGGCCGAACAGTCGATCTATAGCTGGCGGGTCAGCGGTCTTGAACCTAACAAGTCACCTGTGGCCAGATGCGCCGAAAAGATAGCAACATTGAGCTGTAGGTTCGCATTGCCGGGCACCTTCGCGGTTTCCATCGACGTTGTGGACGCCAACGGTCAGTATGCTTCTGCAGTGTCCACTATAACTGTATCTGTGCCGAACGGTTATCTGGGGCTTATGCTTGGGAGCGATAATCCGAATGCTCTTCGAGCCCTGCTTTACGACATTGATTGGGTCTCATTGCAGTCTTTGGTTGCACGCCCAATAGTTCTCCAGGATCCGGAAACCGGGACACCTGTCTATGCAGCGTTTGCTGATCCTCCAGACGATGCAACTGATCCTCCACCGTGGCGAAATGCTGCTGCCGGTTTGAAGATAGCGATTCCACGACTGTCCCCGGAATCAAGTATGGCATTCGAAGTCGCTTTGACCCAAATAGGCCTCGTACCTGTGGTGCTACCGTTCTCCGAGATCTATGCGGCAACTGAACGCGGAGCGGTTGATCTGGGCTTTGTTTCGGTCAACAGTCCAGTAGGGCTTGCTGAAAAAATCGCACGCAAGTAGAGCGTGCAGCGCTCCCTGCCATCTAATTCAGACACCTGGCTGGTGAAGGCGTCTGCCTGGCACCTTTCACTTGAAAGTGCACAGGCTCCATAGGGAAACATATAAGCTGCCAAATCGCCTGCAGCCAGTGTCGGGACAAGAACCTCTCTCACATAGGCTGTAAAGATGCCGCCGTTGGAGCGGCCCATCGATGACCCGCGGGGCGTCGCTGCGGTCATGGCGCAGCGCCTCGATGAATGTCAGTGTCTTTCAATGTCCATGCGGCACGCGTGGTTAGAGCCGTTGCGCACGCGGTCCCCCGCCGCGCGGCGGTGCCATGTTGCTCTAGACGGGCCCGAAATTGTTATCGAAGAAATTCAGCCAGTTGCCGCCCATGATTTTCGCGGTATCTTCGTTCGACATGCCGATGTCTTTCAATCCGGTGGCGATGTTGCCGAAATCCTGGTTGCCGGTAAACCAGGCGGGCTGGGGCGGGAAACCGGCATTGTCCTTTGACCCTTCACCATAGTCGATCTGTTTCGACCAGCGCCCGACCCGCATCCACTCCACGACACTATCGGGCTGGTCCTGGCACAGGTCCGATCCGATGCCGAGGTGATCAATGCCGATCATGTCGGCGGTGCGGGCAATCATCTCGCAGAAGCTTGCCACGGTGCAGTCGCTGCCGCCCTTCAAATGGTGCGGATAGAGGGAAAACCCCAACATGCCGCCTGATCCGGCCAGTGCCTTCAATACGGTGTCAGACTTGTTGCGCAGGCCATCGTGCCAGAATTTCGGATTGGCGTGGGTGATGGCGATTGGGCGGGTGGAATGGTCAATGGCTTCAAGGGTTGAACGTTCTGCCGAATGCGACATGTCGACGACCAGTCCAACCCGGTTCATTTCATGCACGACCTGTTTTCCCATGCGGGTGAGACCCGTGTCTTCGGCCTCATAGGCACCGGTGGCCAGCAGGGACTGGTTGTTATAGGTCAATTGCATGAAACGCACGCCGAGCGTGTGCAGGATCTCCACCAGGCAAATATCATCTTCTATCGGGGAGCAATTCTGCAGGCCGAAGAAGATGGCGGTGCGGCCCTGCCGGCTGGCTTTGCGTACATCATCGCCGCTGGTGCCCCTGACGATCAGGTCCGGGAACTGTTCGAACCAGCGGTTCCACTGTTCCAGATTGGCAACTGTCTCGCGGAAGTTTTCATGATAGCAGATGGTGACATGCACCGCGTCCACACCGCCTGCGCGCATCTGCCGGAAAACATGTTCCGAAAAGTTGCAGTACTGCAATCCGTCAATCAGCACCTGACACTCCTCCGGATCCCTTGTGTTGAATGCGCAAACTGGCAGAAACGGGACGGTTTGGCCAGTCCGGAAAATCCCCGATCGGGCACACTGATTGTTGTGCTGGCCAGAATCGCTGAAGCCTGCCACGGTTGCTGTAACGAATCCTTGCAGACAATTTACAAAACCCCCTGATGATATCGCTGAACGGCAAAAAAGCCAGCCGGAACATGGGGTTGATTTTTTTCTTGCAATGAGAACAAAATGAGTACAATACTGAAGAACAAAGCCGGAACGACGAGATTATCTGGCGAGCAACAACGCAATATGAAATAAGGAGCATGAGTGTCATGGGGCAAGCGAATCTCAAAGTCGTCGGAGGTGGTTCAGTGGACAAGCAAAAGGCTCTGGAAGCTGCGTTGGGGCAGATTGAGCGGGCTTTCGGAAAAGGCTCGGTCATGAAGCTTGGGTCCAGTTCGGCCATCGAGGTCGAGGCCATTTCATCCGGCTCCATCGGCCTGGATATCGCGCTTGGCATTGGTGGTCTGCCGAAAGGCCGCGTGATTGAGATTTACGGTCCGGAATCGTCCGGCAAGACGACGCTGGCGCTGCATGTTGTAGCGGAGTGTCAAAAACGCGGCGGCATTTGCGCGTTTATTGACGCCGAGCATGCTCTGGATCCGATCTATGCCCGCAAGCTGGGTGTCGATGTGGACGAACTGCTGATTTCGCAGCCGGATACCGGTGAGCAGGGTCTCGAGATTGCCGATACGCTGGTGCGCTCCGGCGCGGTTGAGGTTCTGGTCATTGACTCCGTGGCTGCCTTGACGCCGCGTGCCGAGCTTGAAGGCGACATGGGTGATTCACTGCCGGGCCTGCAGGCTCGCCTGATGAGCCAGGCGCTGCGCAAGCTGACCGGTTCGATCTCCAAGACCCATTGCATGGTGATCTTCATCAACCAGATTCGCATGAAGATCGGGGTGATGTTCGGCAACCCTGAAACGACAACGGGCGGCAATGCACTGAAGTTCTATTCGTCGGTACGTCTCGACATTCGCCGCATCGGCGCGATCAAGGATCGTGACGAAGTGGTTGGTAACCAGACCCGCGTGAAGGTGGTGAAGAACAAGGTTGCACCGCCATTCCGCCAGGTTGAGTTCGATATCATGTATGGTGAGGGTATATCCAAGGTTGGAGAATTGCTCGACCTTGGTGTCACCGGTGGCATCGTTGAAAAGTCAGGCTCCTGGTTTTCCTATAATGGTGAGCGGGTCGGGCAGGGACGCGAGAATGCAAAAACCTTCCTGCGCGCAAATCCTGATATTGCCAACGCCATTGAAGCCGCGATCCGGCAAAATGCAGGACTTATCGCTGAGCGGATCACCGATCCCGATGGCGTCAAGGCCGATGCTGATGGTGTGATCGAAGATGATCTTCTGAGCGCTGCCGGTGGTGATGATAAATAGATCACTTGCTCCGTCGCTGCCCGGCTCCGGCCGGACAGCGTTGGCTTTCACTGTGAATTATAACAGATTTCAGGTTACAGCCTGAAAGTTGGCCGGTGCCGGGATATGAGTCCCCCAAACCCCTGACCCTCATCCGGTTCGGCCTTGCAGGAACACTGACGCCCCATCAGGTCCTGCCGTCAAACGCCTTCCCGACCACCGGGAGGGCGTTTGTGTGTTCGGATGCCCCCGGAACATGGGGCCGGCAGCAACAAATTCCACGGATTTATGGACATAGGCCCAAGCGCAGGTATAAATGCGCCCTCAACATATCCATAGTTTCAAAAAACAGGCTTTCCACTCCATGTCAGGCGTCAACGAAATACGCTCCACCTTCCTCCATTACTTCGTGAAACACGGCCACGAGGAAGTTGCATCATCGTCCCTTGTGCCGCGCAATGACCCGACGCTGATGTTCACCAATGCCGGCATGGTGCAGTTCAAGAACGTGTTCACGGGACTGGAAAAACGTCCCTACAACCGGGCCGTTACCTCGCAGAAGTGCGTCCGGGCGGGTGGCAAGCACAATGATCTCGACAATGTCGGGTACACGGCGCGTCATCATACGTTCTTCGAGATGCTCGGAAACTTTTCATTCGGGGATTATTTCAAGGAACATGCCATCGAACTGGCCTGGAACCTGATTACCCGGGAATACGGTCTCGACGCCAAGCGTCTGCTGGTGACTGTCTATCACACGGATGATGAAGCCTACGACCTGTGGAAGAAGATTGCCGGACTGTCTGATGACAAGATCATTCGCATTCCGACGCACGATAATTTCTGGGCGATGGGCGATACCGGACCTTGCGGGCCGTGCTCGGAGATATTCTTTGATCATGGCGATCATATTCCCGGTGGTCCTCCGGGATCTCCCGACGAAGACGGCGACAGGTTCATAGAAATCTGGAACCTGGTGTTCATGCAGTATGAACAGGTGACGGTTGATGATCGCCAGGACCTGCCGCGGCCATCGATTGATACCGGTATGGGGCTTGAGCGTATCTCGGCGCTGCTGCAGGGAACCCACGACAACTACGAAACGGACCTGTTCAAGTCCCTGATCGCCTCGATCGTGGAGCAAACCGGGGTGGAGGCCATCGGGGCCAACAAGGCGTCAAACCGGATTATCGCGGATCATCTGCGCGCTACGTCGTTCCTGATTGCGGACGGGGTGCTGCCGTCCAATGAGGGCCGCGGTTATGTATTGCGGCGTATCATGCGCCGGGCCATGCGTCACGCCGAATTGCTGGGCGTAACCGAACCGCTGATGTGGAAACTGGTACCGGCGCTGCAGCGCGAAATGGCACAGGCGTTTCCGGAGCTGTCGCGCGCCGGCGACCTGATCACGGAAACCTTGCGGCTGGAGGAAACCCGGTTCCGCAAGACGCTTGAGCGTGGCCTTAAGATGCTGGATGATGAATCAGCCGATCTCAGCGCCGGTGACCGGTTTTCCGGCGATGTCGCCTTCAAGCTCTACGATACCTACGGATTTCCGCTGGACCTGACAGAGGATGCGCTGCGGGCACGCGAGATTTCCGTGGATACCGATACCTTCAGGACCGCCATGGACAAACAGAAGGCAGATGCCCGCAAGGCATGGGTCGGTTCGGGCGATACCAACACGGATGCGGTGTGGTTCGACGTGCGCGATCATACCGGGGCGACGGACTTCCTCGGCTATGAAACCGAGACCGCTGAAGGTGTCATCTCGGCGATCGTGACCGGGGATGGCAAGATGCTGGAGCGCGCCACGAAAGGCGACAAAGTATCCATCATCGTCAACCAGACACCTTTTTACGGTGAAAGTGGCGGTCAGAGCGGCGACAAGGGCACCATGAAAACGGCCTCCGGTGCACGGCTGAAGATTACCGACACGCAAAAGCGGCTCGGTGACCTGTTCGTGCACATCGCCGTGGTCGAGGATGGTGACGTCAATCTGGGAGATGCTGTGGAGTTGCTGGTCGACCATGAGCGGCGTTCCGGTAACCGCATTCACCATTCAGCAACTCACCTGGTGCACGAAGCGTTGCGGCAGGTACTCGGCAATCACGTTGTGCAGAAAGGCTCACTGGTCGAGCCGGGCCGTTTCCGGTTCGATTTTGCGCACCCCAAGGCATTGTCGGACACCGAGCTTGAGCGGGTGGAGCAGATTGCCAATCAGGTGGTCATGCAGAATGACGCCGTGTCGACCCGACTGATGAGCGTGGACGAGGCCATCGAGGAAGGCGCCATGGCGCTGTTTGGCGAAAAATACGGTGACGAAGTGCGCGTTGTCTCCATGGGCATGCAGCCCGGCGCGGGCAACAAGCAGACCTATTCCATGGAATTGTGCGGCGGTACCCATGTGGCGCGCACCGGCGACATTGGCCTGGTGCGGGTGATCTCCGAGGCCGCTTCTGCAGCAGGGGTGCGCCGCATCGAGGCTTTGGCCGGTGACGCAGCGCGCCAGTATCTTGAGACCCGCGACCGCCAGGTATCGCGCATTGCCGGCCTGTTGAAAGCGGCGCCGGATGACGTCGAGACGCGTGTTGCCGCGCTGGTCGAAGAGCGCAAGAGTCTTGAACGTGAACTGGCAGAGGCCAGGAAAAAGCTCGCCATGGGCGGTGGCGATGCATCCGGCAGCAGCGCGATCGAGGAAATCGGTGGCGTCAAGCTGCTGGCTCGCGTGCTGGACGGACTTAACCCGAAAGACCTGCGTGGCGCCATTGATGATGGCAAGTCCCAGGTCGGGTCGGGTGTCGTGGCGCTGATCGCGGTTAATGACGGCAAGGCTGCCGTAGGCGTTGGCGTAACCGATGATCTGAAAGGCACGCTGAGCGCGGTTGAGCTGGTCAAGGCCGGTGTCGAGGCTGTTGGCGGCAAGGGCGGCGGTGGCCGGCCTGACATGGCGCAAGGCGGTGGCCCGGACGGCGGCAGGGCTGAGGCCGCACTCGATGCCATTCGGTCCGCGCTGACTGGTTGAAACACGCTTTAGCTGGAGCGAACACGATGTCGAAGGCGATCAGGAAAGGTGGCACCGCGCTCATCACGGGTGCTGGCATGGGTATCGGCCGCGCAGCGGCGATCCGGTGCGCGCGCGATGGCATGCGGCTGGTCGCGGTTGACGTAATGGCAGACAAGCTCGAAAGCCTGTCTGCCGAGCTCGCCAGTTTCACGTCCGCAAACCAGTTCATGACGCTGACTGCCGATATTGGAGCACCCGAACAAGTCGAGCGGATGATTGCAGCCTGCACCCGACAGTTTGGTGCGCCGAGTTTCGTGATGAACAACGCTGTGACTCGAGCAGGAAAGGGGCATGATGCCCCACTGGACGAATGGCGCACAGCGATGGACGTCAATTTCTGGGCGGCTGTCGAGACGTGCCGGCTCCTCGTTCCGCTGATGAAAGAGAAGGGGGGAGCAATCGTCAATGTCGGTTCCAAGCAGGGAATTACCAACCCGCCCGGCCACCCCATCTACAACATCACCAAGGCTGCCCTGAAAACCTACACGGAATTGCTTGAGCATGAACTGCGAACGCAAGAAGGTCCGCCTGTGACAGCGCATCTGCTCATTCCCGGGTGGACCACAACTGGCGAGGCCCAGCACCGTCCCGGCGCCTGGCTTCCCGATCAGGTCGTAGACATGATGATATCCGGCGTGGACGCAGGCAATTTTTATATTCTTTGTCCTGATGATGAGACAACCGCGGACATGGACCGTCAACGCATCCTGTGGGGTGCCGGAGATATCGCTGAAAACCGTCCTCCGCTTTCGCGCTGGCACGAAGACTGGGAGGCGATTGCCAAGGAGTCCGGAACCTAGAGCATCATCTGATCAGATAAAGATGCTCGATTCCAAAGCTAGAACAATTTTATCCATCCGTATGGATGGACATTGTTCTAGCTTTGGACCGCTGTCCGTCAATTTCCAACCGGCTCGGCTTCGCCGTGCGCCGCCCTCTGCACTTTCTGCCGGTAGGGCATCAAGGCCTTGCCTGATCAGTCTGGAACGCCCTGCGCAGGTGTGATCTGCCTGTCGCGTGCAAGGCCACCAAGTGCATTGGCCAACAGTCTGGCTGCGGTTATGGCTGCTGTGCCGTCCCTGTCCCGTCCGGGCACAAATTCGATCAGATCAAAGGCAACGAGCCTGGATTTCTGGATAACGGCAGCGATCAGGTCAATCGATTGAGTGTAGGATAATCCACCGGGTGTAGGCGCCATTACGGCAGGCATTATGCCGGGATCCAGCGCGTCACAATCCAGGGTGATCATGCAATTGGTGCCGGTTTTCAGGTGCTGCAATGCAGCCTCTATCCCGTCTCGATGAACCTCCCTGGCTGTTACGATTTTTGCGCCCCAGTCTCTTGCCAGTTCAACTTCCGCCCGGCGTGCCGATCCCAGTCCTCGAATGCCGATTTGAATGATAGTCTCGACATGTTCCAGTTCCGATGCACGTCTCATCGTGCTGGAAAATCCCATGGGTTCGCTGCGCCGCTCATCTCGCCAGTCAATATGGGCATCTATCTGGATTATGGTGAGCGGACCAAGCGGTTCCAGTGCTTCGTTAAAAGGAATTGGCGTCGAATCATCTCCGCCAATCATCACGGGAATTGCACCACCGGAAATTATTTGAGTGGTTGCCTGCCTGATCAGGTGCCTGTTGCCGTCGCCGTCCAAAGCTGAAGTCTTGAGATTGCCGGCATCTGCAACGGTGAAATTGCTGTCCCCGAGCAGGGGGCCATCGAGATCGAAATCCCAATGGTCGAGCCATCGGGCATCGTCTTGAAGGGCTCGGCGTAACGTGTCCGGCGCGTCGGCATATTGCTCATTGTCGATATCGCGATAGGGTGTGCCGTGTGGTGCGCCGAAAACAACCAGATCCGCATCTGCTATAGCCGTTTCCTGACTGGCTCCGATAAACGGGACCTTCGGTGGATCGAATGTTGCAGCCATAGATACTTGTTCTCCATTCGCTGTTCAGGTGGAGGATCATGATCGGCTGTTACCATTGCAGGTCAAGCTTCC
>Ga0316190_10003583_pt1 | contig 11258 bp, 9 predicted proteins | sample Eddworburrow2_MG_FD_204929 | JGI IMG/M metagenome (GOLD analysis project Ga0316190, IMG submission 204929) | Coastal sediment microbial communities from Maine, United States - Eddy worm burrow 2 | ecosystem: Environmental > Aquatic > Marine > Coastal > Sediment | place: USA: Maine | collected... | reverse complement strand
CTTTCGGGAGCGACACGCCGCAGTGAATAGTATTTTGGAGGCGCATCCGGCGTTTGCCAGTGCTTTCGGGTCGCATGGGTCTGAAGCCAGACGGGACTGCGCAGCCAGGAAACGCCAGTGGTCTATTTCGGCGCTGCGGCGGCAGGTGCACGCTTTTCCTCCTCGACAGCTAGTTTAGGCCGTAGCTCATCGAGCCGTTTTAGGCTCAGTTCGGTCCAGCGGTCGCTTTGACCTTTCGAGGCGCGGCGCAAATGGGTTCGGTAAACCTCTATCGCTTTGTACTCGAATCCCGCTGCCTGCTCTTCCAGTTGGCGCTCGTAATGCGCCATCTCGTCCGAGCCGAGACCGGCTGGACGCTCTGAGGCGCGTAAGGCCACACTGAGTTTTCTATAGAGGTTCGCGATTTGGTACGTCGCCGCGGAGCTGACCGAATCAATCTGATAACCGGTGGCCGCTTCAAGCATGTTGAGCGCCTGCCGCATTGCGCTTAGCTTTTTTCCGAGGCTGGCCTTTAGCGGCTCGACCAAACGCATGCGACGAAACGAATCGATCTGATACCCTGCGAGCTCGAGTGTGCTTTGTGCGGCCAATGTGCGCATGCGAGCGTTGGCCGCATCGCCGGCCGAGCGTTCGGCATCGATCACTTGTTGCAGCCAATACCGGCGTTGGCCACTTTCGCCGCGGGCTTTTTCGAATGCCGCCAGTTTCCAATACACCTCGATCACCTCAATAGCCGGTTGAGGAAACTCCCTGGCGTACTGAGCGAGGGACTCGATCGCCTGCGGAAAGTCACCGCCTTGCTGGTACAGATCTGCGGCCCGCACCAATGCGGTACGACGCAATGTGTCTTCTCCGGCACTCGTTCCAAGCTGTCGATAGATGGCGGCCGCGTCTGAGTACCTGCCGTCGCGGATATAAGCGAACGCCAGCTTTTTCGTGGCTTCTTGCCGTAACGCGTGGGCGGGATAATCTGTGCGGAACTCCTCCAGTACCCTGATCGCGTCTTTCCATTGCTGCGACGCCAACAGCGCGGACGCGGCATCATACTCGGCGGTCACGGCGACAGACGTACCCGGTGCGGCGTTTGCAGCACGCAAAAACAGTGCCGCTGATGCACGTTCGTCACCTTCTGCAAGCCGTGCCTCGGCGCGCCTGTATACTGCAGCCGCCAAGCCTTTTTTTAGCGCATTTCGTCGCGTATCACTGGGTTCTGTCAGGCCAATGGCCTCCCGATACGCCTGTTCGGCGTCCGCATAGTCGCCCATCTTATAGCGGGCCTGAGCCAATACGGACCAAACGGCCTGGTGCAGCGCGGTAGACGATGGCTTGGATGTCTGTAACAGGGTTTCACATACTCGAATTGCTGTGCGGTCTTGGTTCCGCTCGAGCAACGCCACACCAGCCTGTCTGAATACGGCAGCGGCCTTGGGGTGGTCCGAGTAGGTCTCGGCGAAACGGACGGCGCTGGCCGTCTTGCGTGTGTTCTCGGCCGGGGCGTCCGCGCCACCGCCGCGTTCGTCCGATCTTTCGTAGGCAACAATGGCAGATAGTCCGGCCTCCGCCGCCTGGGCATGGCCTGCGCGCTCGTAAGCGATGTGCTCGAACTCTACGGCGGCGGAGGAGTATTGGCCGCCTTCGAAGAGGAGTTCTGCGAGCTGATAATGCATTTCACCGGCGCGTGGCGCGTCGTCGAACCACGCCAGATAGGTGCGGTACCAACGTTCGGCTGCGCGGAAATCGGCCTCCTGGTGCGTCACCAGCGCCTGCTCATGATAATAGTCGGCCAGGTCAACGAGGCTCGATTGCAGGGACGCCAGTATCTCTGGGCATGCCGACAGGGAACGCTGTTCCCAGAATTCGCTCGCTGGACCATAGCCGCTAACGAATGCCGCCTGAGTCTCCAGGACTTTGTTTACCAATCCCGCCTGACCGTAGAGACGAATCGACTCGACGAACAGACGTGGCGCTCGGCGATCCTGCGGCGCGCGCTCGGCAAGGGCCAGATAGGTCACGGCGGCGTCGGTGAAGAGCTCCTTTCGTTCGTACAGATCGGCGAGGTCCCGATAAACTCGGCGCTCGTAGGTGCGTCCTTCATGAGCGCCGAAATACGCGGTGATGGAATCCGCGCCAGCCAGGTAAGAGAAGCACAGACTGATCGCACGCAACACATCGCTGATTTGTTCGTGTTCGGCGCTTGACAGCGTGCTCAAGTAGGCACTGAAAGAACCGCTGGATGGTGTCTTGCGGTCCAGCATAGAGAAAAAAACCTGTAGCGCATCGACGTATCGAGCCTGTTTGAACAAGCTCCAGCCGAGCTTGTACATGGATTGCTCGAACACCGCCACGGAATCACCCAATTTCACGACAGCGCGATAGGCATTCTCAGCCAGCAGAAAGGATCCCCGGCCGAATAGAATCTCACCCCGTCTGAATTGCGCGTCCGCGTATAAGCGATTTTCGGTCCCGGCGGAGTCTTGGATCAAGCGTTCGAAAATGGCCATGGCTTGGTCTGGCTGGGCGTTTTCGTCATAGGCTCTCGCCAACTGATACATGAGTTCCGTGTCGTTGTGCGCCTGGGGATTCTGACGAAGCAGACTTTGGTAAATGTCAATCGCAGCGGCGAGGCGTTTATCTCGAGAGGCGCCGCGTTGCATAGCACTACCGGCAGAGGTCTCGGTTGTGGCCGCCAGTTCTGCGGCACTGTCGAGCATGAGGTCTGCAAGGCGTCGTTCGATCTGAAACCTTTCCGGAGACGAGGGATAGCGCTCCAGGTAGTCGAGGTAAGCGGCGATCGCCTGCTCTCGGCGCACCTGTATCGATTTGGTGGTGTCGACGGGAATCGGTGCTGCCGACCTACCGGGGCGCTCGCTTGCGGCCTCTGATTCAAGCGCGGGTTGGCTGGTGCAGCCGGTCAGCAACGTGAGAACCGCGATCAGCCCGAACAACGGGCCTTTATCTTGGCAGATCGGTGTCGAGGTCATAGGTCTTCGCGAGTTCCAGGCGGGCCTGCTGGAGGTAGTCCTCCAGCCGACTCCGGCGGTCCTCCAATTCGTCGATGATCAGGGCTTTGGCGTAGCGCTCGTAAAGTTCAATGGCGGCGGCAATGCGCTTGCGCAACCTCCGAGCTCGTTCCTGGAGCGCCTCAATAAGGGCTCGATAGTCCTTTACGCCACTCCGTCGATCCCTCGCCTTACGTGCGATCTGTGCTATTCGGTCATTGGTTTGGCCCAAGGCCGCAGATAATCCGCCCAATGCGTTTTCCGCCAACCCGGTATCGGGCGGAACGTCAGAATCCGGGCCGGCTTGCGTCGATCGCCGCACCAAACGGCGCGCCGAGTCCGTTGGGGATTCCTCCGGTAGCGCAAGATCAGGATAGGCAAAATCCTTGTGGGTTAGCGGAAGAAAGTTGCTGGCCGGTGGCAGCCATACGACGTCGGGCGCGAGGGGTAACCGGTCTACGTCGTCCGAGCCTATGGCTTCCGGCGCCGGAGGAAGCCAGATGACCTCGGATTCGGGAAGACCGCTCGGGTCTGAGTTCGGCAATGCTCTGTAGTCAGCGTCCGGCGGCAACTCGATCTCTGGCAGTACAGGAATGTCACGCGAAGGTCGCTCAAGCCCCGGCGCCTGCTGCCACTCCAACTCCTCGGAAGATGGCGCCTGCACCGCCGAACGGGGATTGTGATTGGCGCGATCGCTTGCAGTGCCAGGGTCGGGCTCGGTGCCTGGGTCCGCTGCGCGCTGCGATGCCCTTGCATTCCTTCTCTTCTTTTGGGGGGTGGACTGCGGCTCGACGTTCGCCAGCCGGTTCATGTCCTGCAAGCTCTGGTCCAGATCGGCCAGCATCGCCAGCAGGTCGAGGTGTCCCAGCGAAGTTTCCTGAAAACGGCGACTGGCTATCAGGCGACCCAGATAGCGCGACTCCGGATGTTTCGCTGAGGCCTCGTCTCGCTGACTGCCCACGGCGCCGGACGCGCGTGCATTTCGCAGTAAACGATCAAGATTTTTTTCCTCTTGCACGGTTTCTCGCGCGACGTTCACTTCCTCCAGTTCGCGGGAGAATGACGCTACGGCTTGTTCATAATGATGTGCTGCCTTCGGTGCTCGTTGCTCGCGAAGCGCATAAGGGACCGCCAAATAAGACTCTTGCACGGCAGGATCCGCCGACGCACGGTCGCGCAACGTCATCCAGACCGACAACGCCTCGTCAGGGCGACCCTGTGCCTGCTCTACGAGACCGAGCGCAAGCAGCGCTCGGTTCGCATAGGGGCCCTGCCGGCGGACCTTTTTGAAATGCTCTCGCGCCTGCCCCGGATCCTCGCCCCTGAGCGCGATATATCCGAGTGTCAGATTGGCCCTGTCCTTGAGGGCGAGTCCTTCCTCGTCCTCAGCACGCGTATCGGCCACCAGCTCCAGCGAACTGACGGCCTCTGATTGATTCCCCGCCCGCCACAGCGCTATCCCACGATTGAAGCGCGCATAACTCGCCAACGCCCGGGGTCCTCGCCAGTTCTCAAGCGCTCGTGCCGCCTCTGCGTAACGGCGCAACGCCATCAGCACGTTGGCGCGCAACAGTTGCACATTGCCGGCGATATCCTCGGGCACCCTGCCCCGCAGACTGTTGAGCGCCTCGTTTGCGGCCGCTGGGTAGCCCTTGCGAAACAGCGTTTCCGCCAGTTCATACCATGCGGTGTTGGTTTGGGCCTCCGGAATGTCTTCCTCGCGCAAACGGCGCAGCACCCGATCGGCATTCTCATGCACGCCGAAAGCTAATTTCATTCTGACCAGAAGGAGTTCTGTGTCGGTAGGCGGTTCCTTTTTCGGCTGTTTGTCGCGTGCTGCCTCCAGGTGAGTAATCGCCGAAAAATTATCTCTCTGATAGTGATGGAACAAGGCCTCACGATAGAGTAGATCCTGTAGGTGTTCGCGATTGCCTTCCGGGGTGCCGGCGTGTCCCGATTTACTCGACCAAAGCATCACCGCTAGGGCGGTCGCAGCCAAGGCAAGAGCAGATTTTCGCAAATGTTGTCCGGACATACGCGCTACCAACTCTGAATAGTCAATCGTGGTAAGCGCTGCAGGCTTGATTCCGACACCCGCAGCTCGACGTATTTCGTGCTTTGCCGCTTTGTAAATGCAGCGCTATTCACAATATCGAACACCCGGTCCTTTCTATCCGTTCCCCCCAGTTGCGCTTGGAGAACATGCTTGCCTTTCCGGATGCTACCAATGTAGGCCTTGTGAACCCCCCCTTTTCGCAGGGCTTCCATCTCAGCGTTGCTATATTTGTGATGCACCAACGTATCTTCATCAAGGTAAATCCTGAGAGTTTTAAGGTCCATAGTCGTCCCACTGCTTAACGACAGGAAAACCGTTAATCGGTGCTCAGGCGGATAAAGTAGTTCTTCTTCCAGTGAGGACAGATCGCGATTTATGTCCAGGATTTCCTGCTTTATCGCCTGAACTTCCTGATCGATGCGCGCGAAACTGGGGTTTCGGCTGCCCTCGTCACTCCGCGAGACAGCGGCGGCCAAGCCGAGTAGCACGAGACCACACGTCAATAAGCCCGACAAAAACCTTGGGCGCGCCCCGCACACCGTGCCTTGATAAACGGCATTGCGCCGCCGCGAAAGCGGGCTCAAACGTTTAGCGCGAGTCTGCATCTGAGGAAAAGCTGCTGAGTTAACCAAGCCATGGTCACATTATGGTCGTCTGACCGATGAACGGAAACGCCCTCCGGTTTCGCGTCACTCCGGGCCGGGTTGGGGACGGCGGCAATGATTTCGGCGATCACCGCTACAAGCGCCGGTCGACTTTTCCCCACCACCGCCATGGGTCAATCAGCGCCATACTGGAGGCCGTGGCGGCTACCGAGGACGAATATCGCCACCACGGGAGGGTTTCAGGCGGTGTCGGACATGACCTGGTTCACAGTCCAGATCAGGCGCTGTCCGCGGGTGTGATGCGCTTCATGTAAGTCGTTTCTGGCGCTGTAACCAGGGGTTGCTTTGATATATATTAGCGACCGCTAATATAATGAGAGCCCGCCAATGAACCGTGCCAGTCTGCTGATCGCCCTGCTTATGGGCGGCCTGACGGTGCTGCTGTGGGGTATGGTCAACCGTCCCGACATAGAGCCGCCATGGCCCGCAAAGGTCGAGGGTTTTTCGTTTTCGCCGATGCGTGGCGAGCAGAGTCCGGATGGCGCCGAATATCCGGATATCGCGCAGATCGACGAGGACCTGGCCCTGCTGTCGGGTGACGCGCATGCGGTACGTACGTACACGGTGCATTCCACCCTGGCCCAGGTGCCGCGTCTCGCCGGGGCGCATGGCCTGAACGTCACCCTGGGTGCCTGGGTGACGGACAAGGCGGATCTCAATGATGCCGAGATCGCAAAGCTGATCGAGGTATACCTCGAGAATCATCGCCAGGTGGTGCGCGTTATCGTCGGTAACGAGGCGATATTGCGCGAAGACCAGACGGTCGAGCAGATGATCGGGCACCTGAAACGGGTAAGGAAGTCGGTTTGGGCGCCGATCAGCACCGCCGAACCCTGGCATATCTGGCTCAAGCACCCCGAACTCGCAGAGCATGTCGATTTTATCGCGGTGCACATGCTGCCCTATTGGGAGGGCATCTCGGTCGACGATGCCGTCGGGCATGTGCTCAATCGTTATCAAACGCTCCGGCAGGCCCATCCGGACAAGGAGATCGTGATCTCCGAGGTGGGTTGGCCGAGCAATGGCCGGACGCGCAAGGAAGCGGTCGCGAGCCTGGCCAACCAGGCCAAGTTTCTGCGTCGCTTTCTCGCGATGGCAGAGCGCGAAAAGCTCACCTACTACCTGATGGAGGCGTTCGATCAACCATGGAAGCGCCAGATCGAGGGTGACGTCGGCGGCCATTGGGGGGTGTTCGATGCAGACCGTGAGCCCAAGTTCGCCTTTACCTCGCCGGTGGTCGCGGTGCCCAACTGGTTCAGTCTTGCCGCCATCAGTGTCGGTCTGTCGATTCTGATCCTGGCCCTGCTGTTTCGCGACAGCGCAGGACTTTCATCCGGCGGACGGGGGTTTCTCGCCTTGGTGGCCTATTCAATCGCGACCTTCGTGGTCTGGCTGCTTTACGACTTCACGCTGGAGTACATGACCCCGGCGACGCTCGTGGTCGGGGTGGTTTTGTGCATCGCGGCCCTGGGTGTCATCCTGGTGCTGTTGATCGAGGCGCATGAATGGGCCGAGGCACTGTGGCTGAAGCAGTCACGCCGTCCGACGATTCCGCAGGCCCTCCCGGATCAGCTGTTGCCCAAGGTTTCGGTGCATGTCCCGGCCTACAACGAGCCGCCCGAGATGCTGATCCAGACGCTGGACGCCCTGGCCGGGTTGGATTACCCGGACTATGAGGTCCTGGTGATCGACAACAACACCCAGGACCCGGCGGTGTGGCGGCCGGTGCAGGCGCATTGTGAGCGTCTGGGTGCGCGTTTCCGCTTCTTCCATGTCGCGCCTCTTTCAGGTTTCAAGGCCGGCGCCCTTAACTATGTGTTGCGCGAGACAGACCCGGCGGCCGAGGTGGTGGCGGTCATCGACAGCGATTACCTGGTCGAGCCGAACTGGTTGCGGGATCTGGTGCCGTTCTTCCAGGATCCCGAGATGGCCATCGTGCAGGCCCCGCAGGACTACCGCGACGGCGACGAGAATCTGTTCAAAGCAATGTGCCAGGCGGAGTATCGTGGCTTCTTCCGCATCGGCATGGTGACCCGCAACGAACGTAACGCCATCATCCAGCACGGCACCATGACCATGGTGCGGCGCCGCGTGCTGGAAGAGGTCGATGGCTGGCCGGAGTGGTGCATCACCGAAGATGCCGAACTGGGTCTGAGCATCTTCGAGCGTGGTTACAAAGCCACCTATATTCCGCAAAGCTACGGCCAGGGGCTGATGCCCGATACCTTTCTGGATTTCAAGAAGCAGCGGTTCCGCTGGGCCTACGGTGCGGTGTTGATCATGCGCCAGCACCTGGCGCAGTTGCTCGGTCTGGAGAGGAGCGGGCTGACGGGTGGTCAGCGGTATCACTTTCTTGCCGGCTGGCTTCCCTGGCTGGCGGATGGCTTCAACCTGGCCTTCAATATCGCCGCGATCGGCTGGTCGGCCGCCATGGTGCTGATGCCTGAAACGGTGGCGCCTCCCCCGATCATCTTCGTCGTGCTGCCTCTGGCGCTGTTCGTGTTCAAGGTATCGAAGATGTTCTTTCTTTACCGTTCGCGGGTGCAGGCCAGTCTGCGACAGAGTCTCGCCGCCGGTCTGGCCGGTCTGGCGCTGTCACACGTGATTGCGCGTGCGATGTTGACGGGCTTCGTTACGCGCGGTGTCGGCTTCTTCCGCACGCCGAAGCGGGCCAAAGCGCATGGCCTGGTGCAGGCCCTGCTGGATGCGCGTGAGGAGCTGTTGTTCCTGAGCGCGATGCTGCTGGCCGCTTTCGCGGTGTTGCTGCGGCCGGACGGTGAGATGCTGGATGTGCGGGTATGGTCGCTGATGCTGCTGATCCAGGGGATCCCCTATGCGGCGGCGGGGCTGCTTTCATTGATCGGTGCCGCACCGCGCCTGCCGGGCTGGCTGGTCGGGCCCCTGCAGCATCTCAGCTATCATCCACCCGGCGGAAAACCGGAGCCTTACTGATAGTCGTAGTGCTTCTCGACGTCCTTCTCGATATTCCAGGTGCAGCTCATGCCCTTTGGAAAGGTGATCAGGTCACCACGTTTGAAGCTCTGGGGCTCACCGCCATCAGGGGTGACGGTGAACTTCCCGCGCAGGATGTAGCAGGTCTCCTGCTGCTGATAGGTCCAGGGAAAACTCGACGCCTCTTTGCGCCAGATCGGCCAGTCATAGACTCCCAGTACCTCCAGTTTGACTGGCGCGGGGTTACGTTCGAGGAGGATCTGCATATCGCTCATCCGGGCTTCCTATTTTATGCTGTGTCCACGAGATTGCGGGAGGGCCGCAGTTTACCGGATGCCTGCAGGGTTTGAAGGGAAAGTCGGGTAATGGACCGAACAGAGACTGTGTTGCAACTCGCTGGACAATTGCTGCGTCGCGGCTGGTGGCTGAGCTGTGCCGAATCCTGCACCGGCGGCGGTATCGCGGCGGCGCTCACGGATGTAGCGGGGTCGAGCGCCTGGTTCGACCGCGGTTTTGTCACCTACAGCAACCAGGCCAAACAGGAGATGCTGGGTGTGTCCGCCGATACCCTGGCAGCTTTCGGTGCGGTCAGTCGTGAAACTGCCCTGGAGATGGCCACCGGCGCGCTCGCCCGCAGCACGGCGCAGCTCAGTGTGGCGGTGACCGGGATCGCCGGGCCGGGCGGTGGTTCCCAGGAGAAGCCCGTCGGCACCGTATGGATTGCCTGGGCATCCGCAGAGCGGGCGGATGCGGTCCGCGAGCATTTTCCCGGTGATCGCGCCGCAGTACGTGCCGCCACCGTCGATGCGGCGCTGCGTGGGCTGCTGCAGCGGTCGCGATGAGCACGTCGACACGGCGTCTGTTTTTTGCCCTGTGGCCGGATGACACGACGCGACAGGCGCTGTTTCACTGGCAGACCCACAATCTGCCCTCTGACGTGCGCTGGCAGCACCGCGCCGATCTCCATATGACCCTGCATTTTCTGGGGCAGGTCGATGCCTCGCTTCTCGGTCCATTGCGCGAGTTGGGCGAGGAACAGGCCGCGCAGCGCTTTGCCCTGGTCCTGGATCAGATCGGTCACTGGCGCAAGCCACAGATCCTTTGGGCCGGGTCGTCCTCTGTGCCCGGCGAACTGCCGCAGCTGCATGCACGACTCGGCGCCGGCCTGAACGCACTGGGTATAGAGACCGAGGCGCGCGCCTTCAAACCGCATGTAACCCTGGCACGCAAGGTGCGCAAGCAGCCCCCGGTAAAGCCGATTTCACCCCTGACCTGGCCGGTCACCGAACTGGCGCTGGTCGAATCGCGGCCGGGCGACGCGCCCATCTACCATCCGGTCGGGCGCTGGCCGTTGAAGTAATGCAAAGTGCAAATTTGCACTAGAAAACAAAAAGAGAACGAACTACACTCTGGCCACAACAGTCATCACTATCTGCAAGCGGGGGAATTCAATGGACGAGAATCGCAAAAAGGCGCTGGTAGCTGCGCTCAGCCAGATCGAAAAACAGTTTGGCAAGGGCTCGGTCATGCGTATGGGCGACGCCAATGCGGTTCGCAATATCGAGGTCATATCGACCGGTTCGCTCGGCCTTGATCTGGCGCTCGGTGTCGGTGGTGTCCCCAAGGGCCGTGTTGTAGAGATCTACGGTCCGGAATCATCCGGCAAGACGACCATGACGCTGCACATCATTGCAGAGGCGCAGAAAACCGGCGGCACCTGTGCCTTCGTCGATGCCGAGCATGCGCTCGACCCGACGTACGCCCAAAAGCTCGGGGTCGATACCGACGAATTGTTGGTATCACAGCCGGATACCGGCGAGCAGGCACTGGAGATTACCGACATGCTGGTGCGCTCGGGTGCGGTTGACGTTGTGGTGGTCGATTCGGTCGCTGCACTCACGCCCAAGGCCGAGATTGAGGGCGACATGGGCGATTCGCACGTCGGCCTGCAGGCGCGCCTGATGTCACAGGCGCTGCGCAAGCTGACCGGCAACATCAAGCGTTCCAACTGCATCGTGATCTTCATCAACCAGATCCGCATGAAGATCGGTGTGATGTTCGGCAGCCCGGAGACCACCAGCGGCGGCAACGCGCTCAAGTTCTATGCCTCTGTGCGGCTGGATATCCGCCGCACCGGCGCCATCAAGAAGGGCGACGAGGTGGTGGGCAACGAGACCCGCGTCAAGGTGGTCAAAAACAAGGTTGCACCGCCGTTTCGGCAGGCCAACTTCGAGATCCTGTACGGCGAGGGCGTATCACGCGAGGGTGAAATCATTGAATTCGGCGTGGCACAGGGACTGATCGAGAAATCCGGTGCCTGGTACAGCTACAACGGCGATCGCATCGGCCAGGGCAAGGAAAATGTACGCAGTTTCCTCAGGGAAAATCCGGATATCGCACGCCATGTCGAGACCCAGATCCGCGCCGCGCTGATTCCGGAAGAAGAGAATGCCGAAGACAAATCTGACGCGAAGTCCGTGGACTCTGACGCTTGAACCTGCAGACCCTGCCGGAACAGGATGAATCGATCGCCGTCGAGCTGACGGCGGTAAAGCTCCTGGCCGGAAGGGAACACAGCCGGCAGGA
>Ga0316190_10003578_pt1 | contig 11269 bp, 8 predicted proteins | sample Eddworburrow2_MG_FD_204929 | JGI IMG/M metagenome (GOLD analysis project Ga0316190, IMG submission 204929) | Coastal sediment microbial communities from Maine, United States - Eddy worm burrow 2 | ecosystem: Environmental > Aquatic > Marine > Coastal > Sediment | place: USA: Maine | collected... | reverse complement strand
CTACAGACCTTGTTCAACAAGCAGGTCTCCCTCAAGGAAGAAATAGAACAGCGCTGGCTCGACGACCTCCGACACTACAATGGCGTTTATGATCTTGATACTGCCGCTCAAATAGCCGACAACAAGAAGGGCACCAAAATCTTCGTCAACCTGACGAGAGCCAAAGCCAACACCGCAGAATCCAAATGGTCTGACCTTGTCTTGCCGACAGACGATAAGAACTGGGGCATGAAGCCCACCCCTGTTCCCATGCTGGTTGAGGGATTGACGGATGAAGCGACACTGGCGATGGCAGACGGCTCGCAGCCAGTTGACCCTGACACGGGTGAGCCGCACAAAGTAAAGGATCTCGCCGAGGCCACGATGAAGGAGGCCGAGAAGCGCTGCAAGGCCATGGAAGCAGAGGTCAACGACCAACTCACTGAAGCCAGATACAACGCCGTGTGCCGTGATGTTATGCACAACGCGGTCGTCATCGGAACCGGGATTATCAAGGGACCGATGGTCGAGAAGACCAGCAAGCGAGCGTGGGTTGAGAATGAACAGGGCGAGTGGGAGATGTCCACCAAGGTCGAGAACAAGCCGACCGCCAGCTCAGTTGACCCGTGGTCATTCTTCCCTGACATGGTGGCGACCAGCTGGGATGAGGCTGAGTTTGTCTTCGAGCGCCACATGATGATCAAGAAGCAGCTCCGCAAGCTGGCCAAGCAGCACGGCTTTATGCCGAGCCAGATCGCCAAGGTACTGGAGAATGAACCCAACGCCCGTCAAGCTGACCTGTCCTACCTGAACGAGTTACGCGAGATCAACGGCATCACCAACGTGCAGGAAGATAACCGGTACGAAGTGCTTGAGTACCACGGACCAATCGACAAGGAAGACCTGCAGACCGCAGGCGTTGATGTCGATATGGATAACGAGCTGGAAGCCTTCGAGGGCGTTGTCTGGCTGTGCATGGGCATCGTAATTAGGGTCAGTCTCAACCACCTTGACAGCGACGAGCTGCCTTACAACGTCCTGTGCTGGGAGAACGATGACGTTGGCATCTTCGGCTACGGCGTACCGTACCGGATGCGTGGTCCCCAGAAGGTCATGAACGCGAGCTGGCGCATGGTCCTCGACAACGCAGGCCTGTCCACCGGCCCGCAGATCGTTATCAACAAGCAAATGATCACCCCGCTCAATGACGTGTGGGAACTGACCCCGCGCAAGATCTGGATCATGAATCAGAAGGACCCGCGTGTCAGGGCAGACTATGCTTTCCAGACTTTCCACATCGATTCCAAGCAGCCCGAGCTGACCAGTATCTTTGAGATGGCTCACCGGCTGGCGGATGAAGAGACCAGCGTCCCGCAGCTCGGCATGGGTGCGACAGGTCCAGATCAACAGCAGCCCGCCATGCTGAAGACCCTCGGTGGCACCGCGCTATGGATGTCTGCGAACAATATTATGATGCGTCGAGCAGTGAAGAACTTCGACGATTACATCACCGTGCCGTTCCTGACCCGGTTCTACGATTGGAACATGCAGTTCAATGAGAAGCCTGAGATCAAGGGCGACTACAGCGTCGATGCCCGTGGCACCTCGGTGTTGCTGGTCCGTGAGATGCAGGCCCGTAACATCATGGAGTTCATCAACGCAGCGATGAGCATGCCCAATGGGCCACCAGAGATGGATACACGCGGCGTGTTGAAGAATATGGCCAAGGGAATGCAAGTCTCGGTCAACGATGTCATGCGCTCTGACGATGAGTACGAGGCGGCTGTCGAAGAAGAGAAGACCAATCCGACCCCAGATCCCGAGATGATGAAGCTGGAAATGCAGAAGCAGATCGCGCTGGATGACAACATCACCAAGGTGACCATGGCGAGGGAAGACGCTCAACTCAAGCTCACGCTGGCCGAGGCAGATCGCCAGAGCAAGATGATCGAGCGCGAGACTGAGCTGACCAAGCTAGCGGCCACCGGACAGATTAAAATGGATGAGAACGACAAGCGGTTTAAGATCGATAAGTACAAGGCTGATTGGGATATCAAGGCGTTCTATGAGGAGCTTGAGGTCAAGAAGCAGGAAGGGTTGACGGCCAACTATGGCCTTGAAGCGGATGGCGGTAAGGGCTAGACTCTGACCCTAATTAGTTGTATAAAGTAATCATAGCCGTGCGTTGATGCACCGCTGGAGTTAACATGGCAAAAGAAGAAATAGTATCCGAAGTAAACGACGAGTCTGAATTTGATACAGCGTTTAACGAGATCGCGGAGTCGCGCCTCGTTGATGACCCTGCTGAAGAGGAGGACGACGATGAGGCTGAGATTACCGCCGAGTCTGACCCCGATACCGAGGAGACTGAAGAGGCCGACCCGTATGAAGGCATGACCGAAGCGGTCAAGGCCAAGTTCATCGCCCTCGAAGAAAGCAAAAATGCCCTGCAGCATAGGATGGACAGTGACGATGGCAGGGTTCGAGCGTACCAGATGAAGGTCAACGGTCTCCAGAATGAGATCAATAAGATTAGAGCTGGTGCCCCTGCAGGCCCCACCATGTCCCAGATATCCAGCGCCATGGTTGGCAGTGATGAAGACTGGGATAATTTCGGAAAGAGCTACCCAGACGTAGCCGCCGCCATTGATCGGCGGCTGGATAAGCTGGGCAAGGCAACCGAATCGGCAGTCGAGGAAACCCTCAAGCCTGTCAAAGAGAAGGCCCAACAAGACGAATTGAAGAAGCAGCAAACGGATAATGAAGCGCGTGTTGCTGCTGTGGCCGAGGTCTACCCAACGTGGACCGAGGCCGTTAAGACCCCTGATTTCGAGGCGTGGCTTGCCGACCAACCATTGGGTGTTTACCATCTTGCCGAAAGTGACGACCCACGCGATGCGTCCACACTGATCGGCTTGTATGATTCACATCTGGTTACAAGCGGAAAACCCACCCTCAAAGCTGACCCCCCAACCGGCGTCAATAAAGTGGAGAAGACAGTCGAGGATCGACAGCTCACTGAACTGGAAAGAAAACGTAGGAAGCAACTCGAAGACGGCGCTTCAGTAGCCAGCAGAAAAGCTGGTGTCAATACTGACGGCCCCGCAACCTCTGAGTTTGAAGCGGCCTTTGAAGTCTTTGCACGGAAGAAAGAGCGCCAACGCGCCTAAGCGCATAACCTTTATTTGCCGAAAGGCAGGAGTACTATCATGGCCGGTTCATTATATGGGGATATTTCCCAGCGTACCGCCGCGTGGGCTGCAACAGAAATGTTGGAGCATGCACGTCCAATCATCGTTCTGTCTGACTACGGTCAGTCAAAGCCGATGCCGAAAAACAAAGCCGAGCAGGTGAAGTTTCGCCGCCCGGTTCCTTATGTGGTTTCGACCACGCAGCTGACTGAAGGCGTTACACCCTCCAGCCACAAGACCTCATACGTCGACGTGCCCGCCACCATGGGCCAGTATGGCGATCTCGCCGAGATCACTGACCGCGTCAACGACCTGTCAGAAGATCCGGTCCTGAAGGACATGAGCGTTCTGTCGGGTGAGCAGGCTGCAGAGACCATTGAAATGGTCACATGGGGCGTCATCAAAGCAGGCACCAATGTTGTTTATTCAACCCCTGCTGACACGGTTCGCACCGACGTTGATGCGGCCATCAACCTCGACCAGCAGCGCACCGCTGTTCGTTTCCTGAACGCCCAGCGTGGCAAGCGGATCACCAGCAAGATGTCTTCCAGTGTGCAGTACGGCACTGAAGCAGTTGACGCTGCGTACCTCTGCTTTGGTCACACTGACTGCGAGCAGGACATTCGTGACATGACTGGCTTCACTCCGACCGAGAAGTATGGTTCGATCAAAGCCCTGCCTTACGAGTGTGGAAAGGTTGAGAATGTTCGTTACATTCTGACCCCACTTCTGGAGCCGTTCGCTGACTCTGGTGCTGCAGTTGGTGCCACTGGCCTGAAGACCTCTGGTACTCTGGTCGATGTCTACCCGCTGGTCATGATCGCCAAGGAAGCCTACGGTCTCGTACCGCTGCGTGGAGCTGGTGCAATCCATCCGACCGTGCTGAACCCCGGCACCGTGTCCAAGTCTGACCCTCTGGGCCAGCGCGGATATGTCGGTTGGAAGACATGGTTCGTAGCAGTAATCCTGAATCAAGCGTGGATGGTTCGCCTTGAAGCTGGTGTCTCTGCACTCAACGGTGTTTCATAATCGCTGAGTAAGTAGTAGTATCTGGGGTCAGGGTCCATTCTCTCTGGCCCCATTAACCTTTAACCGAGCAAAGCTCCGCGCTGGCTCCGAGGAAAAGAAAATGTCTAATGAACTAGGGGGCGTAACCAATCGCTCAATTCGTGACTCAATCGGCACCTACAGTAATGGTGGTGGTGTTCTGGCCGTCGACGGCTCTAATGTCGAGAACCTGCAGACCACGGGCGCTGTGGTACATTATGTCAATGGCGTTCGCATGACCGATCTGGCGACCATCGCTGAGTGGGACCTGAGTGCCGCTGTTGTACTGAGCGCGAAGGATGGCTCAGTCCTGACAAGCACCAAGGCACACCCTGCACTGGCAGCTGGCGCTGACACACAGACCATCGTGTACATCTTCGCTTGTCGCGGCGACGTGCCGTACATCATCGAGAATAGCGTTGATGTCGCTGCAGCACAGGACGATGCCAGCTATACGCTGACCTGCCCCGCAAACTATGCGCCGTTTGGCGCGGTGAAGATCGTTCAGTCTCCGACCGCTTCGGTTGGTGTGGCTGCGTTCCAGCTGGGCGTTGACGACCTGACCGGCATCACTAACCGGACCAGCACGATCTACAACCTGTCGCATTGTCCCGCGTCTGTTGCGGACATGGTGACCGTTTAAGAAGTACTGGGACCGGCTGCCGCGTAATTCAGTCGGTCCCTTTTTATAGGCGTGAGCCTCCATGTTCCCAGTCCCCCCTGATCGGGCGGCAAGACGGAGTTTTTTAAAATGACCGACAAGAAAAAGTTTAACCTCGCCACGGCTGACAAGTACCAGATGAAGTTCTTCGCGAAAGAGCTTGGCTTGTCTCTCAGCATGAACATGTCTGAAGCCACCATGCGCGAGAAGATCGAGGCGTACCACATCAAGAACGACATGGAGATGCCCACCTCAGAACTGGAGGTCGCACCCCATCTCAAGACCAAAGTCATGTACACGATCAACATCCCGAAGTCTCCGCTGCCTAATGGCGATGAGCCGGTCTTTGTGGGCGTGCAGGGCGTTGGGTACACCATCCCACGCGGGATCAATATCAGGGTCACCGAGGGCATTGTTGAAGTCCTGCGGAATGCAATTCAAGATGTCATCACCCAAGATGAGGAAGGTCAGATCCATCACAACGAGTCGATCCTGTACCCATTTCAGATCGTCGAGAAGCACGAGATTGCTGCCTAACCCATGAGCATGACTTACCTTCAGCTGCTCCAGCGTACCCACTACGAATCGGGTACGTCAGGATCTGCGCCCACGGCAGTGACCGGGCTGACGGGGAAGTTATTGCGGATGGCCAACTGGGTTCAGCAGGGGTGGGTCGACATCCAGAACGAGCGGCCCAACTGGAAGTTTTCATGGGGTGAGTTTACCTTCGACACCATTTCAGGCACTCGTGACTACAGCCCAACAGCGATGGCCGCTCCCATCACTGATCTCAAGCACTGGGATACGGGGTCCTTCCTGATCTACAAAGACAGTATTGGGGCCAGTGACCAGAATGAACTGGAGTTCATGCCGTGGAGCGAATGGCGCTCTGGGTATCGAAACCAAATGACTGCACGGCCCAATGATCGGCCACAACTGTTTACCCTGACGCCAGCTAATTCGGTCAGGTTCGAGCCAGTGCCTGACGCGGTATACAACATCGCTGGCGAGTACTCGAAGCTGAGTCAAGTGCTGGCTGCCGATGGCGATATCCCAACCTTACCCGACGACTACCACATGATTATTGTGTGGCAAGCCCTCAAGTTCTATGGTTTCTTCGAAGATGCGCCTGACGTGTTGGACATGGCCGAAACTAATTTTGAGAATATGCTTGTCAAACTGGAAGATAATCAGCTCCCAGCCTTTGATGAGGATTTCAAAGGGCTAGCGTAATGCGCCGGTCCATGGGTTCCCGCCCACCCAACCAGAAGGTTGAGACCAAGTCGTTTGAGCTGAAGGGCGGCCTCAACCTCGTCGACCCGCCAATCAGTATCCCTGACGGCATGCTGCTCGCAGCAACCAATTACGAACTACTTCCCCGAGGCGGCTACCGTCGAATCGATGGATATGAAAGATCGGACGGGCAACCCAAGCCCTCTGCTGCAACTTACTGGATCTTAAACTTCGACGCTGGTGATATCGCCAGCCCTGTCGACGACTCCCTTGTCATTGGCCAGACCAGTGGTGCAATTGGCAAGGTGGGCGCTGTGGTGCTGACGTCTGGGTCATGGGCTGGCTCGGACGCCCTCGGCTACGTTGCCATCTATACCCTTAGCGGTACTTTTGTTAATGACGAGCCTCTATCATTCACGGCTGCTAATCCCGGTTTTGGTAGCGGCTTCTCTTCAGGATTTTCATAATGGCGATCAAGACATACGCAGAACTGACAACCGCCTTTGCGGATAACACCACTGGCGATATCACGCCTCAAGACCTTCGGGACTTCCTCGATTCAACGAGGGTATATGGGTCCATAGTCATCGAAAATGGATCGACAGCGCAAACCTTTGTTTCTACCACGCCAGAGCTATTGACGGAGTGGACGGGTAATGGCCTTTCCAATGGCGTGACGCCAGCCTTCGCGACTGACAAGATCACCATTGATAACACAGGGATCTACGCGGTGGACTTCTTCTGCTCGTTTGAGGGGGCCAACCCAAACGTGAATGTTTTCGAGCTACGCATTGATGGCGTGGCCACCGGCCTGCGGTTCCAGCGTAAGACGACGAGCACCGATGTGGGGTCAGGCTCATTTCATGGGATTATCTCACTGACCGCTGCCGAGGAGCTTACCGTCTGGGGCACGATCAACGGCGGCACCACGCTCACTGTAATCGAAGCGGCCCTATCCGTGTATCGGATCACGTAATGGGGGTGGTCGCAACAGCGGTAGCTGACGGCACAGCGGTGGCGCGTAACGCCCCGTCTGCGGCCCTCGATACCACTTACCTGCAAGACTCGATTGAGACCGCTCGGGCGCTGATCAAGATGGTTGGCGCTGATGACGGCTCTGGTCCGGTGCGCGGGGTCCATGAATACTTGGGCGACATTTACGCTTGGCGTGACAATGCTGCTGCCACGGCCTGCCTGATGTATAAACAGACCACAGATGGTTGGGCGCTGCAGGAGCTGGGCAACCGGGTCGCATTTACCGGGCCGAACGATGGGACGAGTGTGGAATACGTCGAGGGCGAGACCATCACGGGCACGACCTCGGGAGCGAGCGCCGTGATCAGGCGGGTTGTCTTAACTGACACGCTTGGCGTATGGGGCGCAAACGGAGACGTAGACGTTGCCGGGTACTTCATCATTGGCGATGTGACCGGCGGGCCGTTCCAAGCTGAGGCCACTACGGGGTCGATTGCAGGCGTGGTTCCCATAACGGGGGCCGAGACTGCCAACACAATGGCCCCCGGCGGGCGGTACGAGCTGGTGAACGATAACTTCTTTGGCTCATCCTTCACCAAGCGCATGTATGGTGTTAATGGGGTCAGCGAGGCCTTCGAGTGGGATGGCACTGTCTTTGTCCCTATCATTACGGGCAATGTTATCGATACCCCTGAACACATCGTAGTCAACGAATTCCATTTGCAGTTGGGCTTCCCGAACGGCTCACTGCAAAACTCAGCCACGGGTGAGCCGTATGTATGGGCCGGAGGCGGGGCAGCGGAAATTGGGGTCGGACACATCATTGTCGGGCTGGTCAAAGAGGTTGGGCAGGTGCTGATTATCCTGTGCCGCAACCGGACCTTTGGACTGTACGGCAAGAATACGACAGATCTGCCGTGGGACCTGAAGCCGATATCTGAAGAGTCTGGCGGAATCGAGTGGACGCTGCAGCGTCTGGGCAAGACCCTCTGGCTGGATGACAGGGGCTTCATGAGTCTGGAGGCAGTGCAAGAGTTTGGCGACTTTGGCGACTCGGCCTACAGCCAGATCATTGAACCCTTGGTGACGGCCAAGAAGACCGAGGCGGTGTCCTCGATCATTGTCAAGAACAAGCACCAGCTGCGGACCTTCTTTTCGGACGGCACGGGGATCATTGCCACGTTCAACAATAACAAGCTGGCGGGCTTCACGGTCATGCGCTACGTGGACGATGCTGGCACCACGATACCGGTCAGTGTCACGGCCAACGGGGAGTCTGCCGAGGGTGCCGAGGTTTTGTACTTTGGGTCAACGAATGGGTTCGTCTACCAGATGGATAGCGGGACCAGCCTCGATGGTGACCCAGTTGACGCCACAATGATCTGGTCTTATTTTCATGCGGGCAGTCCGGCGTACAACAAGCAATGGATGAAGGTAATCATCGAGGCGGACGGCACAACCGGCACGACGATCTTTTACAACACTCAATACGACTGGGCCTCTGGCGTGGAGCCGGTTGGCATTACCCTGACCAAGGAACTGGAAGCGGGTGGAGCCTATTGGGACACGGCAGTCTGGGATGCGTTCTCATGGGCGGGCGAGGATGTCACCCTGATTGAGGGCGATGCCAACGGCAAGGGCCGGTCCATATCCTTGCAGATATCATCATCCAGCACGTATACTCTCCCCCACACATTGTATGCAGCAACGCTGCATTACATCAAAAGGAGACTGGTGCGGTGAGCAATTCGTTCTGGAACTTCGTCACGCGAATGGTCTCAGGGACGCTGGCCAAGGCAGACGATGTCAACACTAATTTCGATGGTGTCACCGCTGGTTTCACGCTGGTCGAGACCGAGATCGACAAGGCGATCAAGGTAACCAATGCGCCGGGGGTCACAGACATTGCCCAGAATGCGGCGACTCGTGCCCTAAAATTAATCTCTTTCGATGTCAACGGTGATGTTGTCACGTCACAAATCGTGGGCGACTGGAAGGGCGACCATGCCGATGCGGCTGGGACTGACTACCAGATCCGTGATGTGGTGAAGGATGCGGCGGCCTCGCTCAAGGCTGACAGCCTTTACATCTGCACAGTGACTCACACGTCCACAGGGAGCCTCGCGACAGATACGGCTAACTGGGACCTGCTAGTCGACGTCGAGGCCGTAGCGGCCTCTGAGGCAGCAGCAGCGGCCAGCGAGGCAGCAGCGGCAGCGAGCTACGATGCCTTCGATGACCGATACCTTGGGTCCTTTACCACGGGCAATGAGCCGAGTCTGGACAATGACGGTGATGCGCTGCTGACGGGGGCGATGTATTTCAATACCACGTTGAACCGGATGAAGGTGTACAACGGGGTATCTTGGCAGCTGACCACGGCGAACGCGGTCGATGTCGTCATCACGGACGCGGGGAGCCTGATCACAGCGACCGAGGTTGAGGCCGCCCTTCAGGAAGTCTTCGCCATAATTCGGGACGTGTCGGGTAACGCCAACTTCTTGGGTGATTTAACGGTTACCGGAGCAGTAGACACAGCCTCTCTGACTGTAGATGACAGATACGTTATAGATACAGTTAGTTTCCAACTAGCGGCAGTGACACAAGATAATTGGGTTAACTTGGGCGAACTGCAAAATGGTAGCTATACTATTCGTATTGCCAACAACGGATACGCGCTATACAACTCAGCTTCTTATGTTGTTAATGGGGATTATGCAGGAACAGCAAACGGTGACGGCACTCATGGAGCTTTCCAAGCCTCCACACTTAATAGGTCATCTGGATTCTCAGAGCTTGAAGGTATTTTCTTTGAGTGGACATCGACCGACAGCGCAAATGTTTGGCTACAACTACAAGGCACAGTTAACGGAGTCCAAAACTATAAAGTTTCCGTTGAAGGTATGGCTTATAACGTCAGCGGGTTTGTTCCAGATGGAACAGTCACAGCAACTGATCCAACACTAACTGCATCAGTACCACGCATCACTACGATAGACGCAGGCGCAGTTTTTATCGTAGGCGATACCAATATCAATGGTACGTTCACCTCACTTGGTATTGACGATAATGCGACCGCTGAACGCTTAGAGATCAACGATACAGATATCCGTGTGAGAATGGTCGCTCCGATATTAAACATCGGTGACTCAAGCACGACCAGTGCAGCACAGATAAATGTAGGGTCCTCTAGGTCAGCAGACGGGTCTGCTTTTATCGACTTGGTTTCTGACTCTGTTACGTACACGGACTATTCACTGAGAATACTGAGGAACAGTGGTACGAACGGTACTACTCAACTACTCCATCGGGGAACTGGTACCCTTTCTATCGTAACTGACGAAGCTGCCTCAATACAACTCCAGACTAATAGCACCACAGCCCTCACCCTAGACTCATCACAGGGTGCCACCTTTGCGGGTGATGTGACGGTACAGGGTGCATTCACATCTCTGGGTATCGATGACAATGCTACTGGGGAGCGACTGTCTTTAACGAACGACGCTCTCCAATTAGGTACTGCGGGAAGTACTTACCAAATAGAGCATGTAGCAACAGACCAACTCTTGCTGCTGTCTGGCGGCGTTAGCGCCGCCACAGGAGCTAATATTTCGCTGTACGGTAGCACTCACGCAACCCGTGCGGGCGACCTACGGCTGGAGACTCTCGGTAATCCCTTCTTTATATGGGACGAGTCCGCAGGATCTCTCGCGCTCAGCACTGGAGCAGGAGCCAAAACCACAGTCCTCACCCTAGACTCTTCACAGGATGCCACCTTTGCGGGTGATGTGACTGGGGTAACGGCAAAGTTTGTCGGAAGTTCAGGTGATATACCACTACAAATTGCGTCGACCGACTCCACTGCTTACCTAATTATGTCCGATGATACAGCGGGGACTCCTACGTCTACCACTATTCAATCAACAAACGGGGCTATGTACTTACGAACCAATGGATCGGGGATAGGCAACGTAGGCACGACTGCCGTTACTATTGCGACCAGCGGTAATGCTACGTTTGCTGGCACGCTGGAAATAGATAGTGGAGGTGCAGATAACGGCTCAGCCTTAAAGATCGATGGGGCAAGCACATATTCGCTTCAAGCGGGCGTCGCTGGAGCAGCGTCTTATATTACCGCAGCTAATTCGGCTGCATCCGGCTCTACTTTAATCCTGCGAACGGA
>Ga0316190_10003577_pt1 | contig 11270 bp, 7 predicted proteins | sample Eddworburrow2_MG_FD_204929 | JGI IMG/M metagenome (GOLD analysis project Ga0316190, IMG submission 204929) | Coastal sediment microbial communities from Maine, United States - Eddy worm burrow 2 | ecosystem: Environmental > Aquatic > Marine > Coastal > Sediment | place: USA: Maine | collected... | reverse complement strand
AGCACACGATCAAATTAAATTTGTATTGTGTTCACGCGAGGATTACGAATGGGCAAGAGCAGAAATACGTTCGCGTGGCCTGGATGAGATAGCAGATATCCTGCTTTCACCCGCCTGGGGACAGGTCAATCCAACAGAGCTTGCCGAGTGGGTTCTTGAGGACCAGTTGAATGTCAGGGTGCAGTTACAGCTTCACAAGCTGTTGTGGGGCGATGAGCCGGGCAAATGAAGGCCGTAATAGGATGGGTAAGAGACTATGAATCAATCAACCGATAGAAATGCCGTTGTTTTACTTTCCGGAGGATTGGATTCAGCCACTGTCCTGGCAATTGCCAATGAACGCGGTTTCCATTGCCACGCCTTGTCGGTTGATTACGGCCAACGCCATCGTTCTGAATTGCAGGCTGCACAAAACGTCGCAGAAAAGATGTCTGCCACATTGAAAACCATCAAGCTGGATTTGCGCAAATTTGGTGGCTCGGCTTTAACAGATGACATCGATGTGCCCGAAGAAGAAGGCGAGGGTATTCCTGTGACCTATGTGCCGGCGCGAAATACCATCATGTTGTCACTGGCGCTGGCCTGGGCTGAAGTGCTTGGCGCTGACGATATATTTATCGGGGTCAACGCGGTGGACTATTCCGGTTATCCTGACTGCCGACCGGAGTTTATCAACGCATACGAGGAAATGGCCAACCTCGCCACCAAGGCCGGCGTTGTGGGTAACCGCATGACAATTCACACACCGCTGATTGACCTGAGCAAAGCAGACATCATCCGCCAGGGCACAGAGCTTGGAGTGGATTACGGCATGACAATTTCCTGCTACCAGGCAGATGACGAGGGCAGGGCATGTGGTGTGTGCGATTCCTGCCGGATTCGTGCCGCCGGGTTCGAAGCGGCAGGTGTAAGTGACCCAACCCGATATAAATCTTAATTGATTTCTCTATTTGTCTTGAGTAAAGCCGCGTTATCAAATAAAATGCCGCGCTCCTCGCAGTACTCTCAGCGGGCCGTTAGCTCAGTTGGTAGAGCACCGGACTTTTAATCCGATGGTCGAAGGTTCGAATCCTTCACGGCCCACCATTTTTCGAAGGGTCCTTTCCGGACACATGGTTAACAATGTGTTCTGTATGAGTTGTTGGCCGTCAGGTTAATTCACCACAATCTTTCAGTTTACTCTGGCACTTGACTCTGACCCCAGAACTTCCTGGTAATTTGCAAGCCCAAGCGTAACAAGTAACAAGTAACAAGTAACAAGTAACACGTCACTTATTACAACGCTGAACTTTGAAACACCAGCCGAACGATTTAGCCAATGTGTTGCGTCGACCGGTTGAAATCGCAACCCGGAGCGGTCACTGGCCCCATGTTGGCGCCTGAACCTACGTTCAATTAAGGCTGTGTCAGGCCGAGAAATCTGAGCTTTTCAATGGAGGTATCAAGGTGTTCACCAGGCCCTATCCATTTTTCCAACCAGGCTTCATAAGGGAAATTCGGATAGGTCAGGTTCAATTCTGCTACCTGATGCCTTGCTTCGGTCTCTCTTCCCAAATTTGCCAGTGCGGCAGCCGAGAATATGTCCATATGAGGGCCACGAGGCCCTCCCCTTTGACGATTTTTATTTAAAAGATCTATGGTGTCTGAATAGTCTTTATTGGTGAAATGGGCGATTCCCAGCACATTCAAATAGGGTGTCCTGGACTCGGCCGGGTCAAGTCGGATCGCTTTCATCAATGGCTCAAATGCTTCGGTAGTTCTTCTTGAGAGCACGAGATTCATTCCATGAATGAACTGTACGAAGGCATCTCCCGGACTCAACAAGACAGCCAGGCGCGCATTTTCCAGCCCTGCCTCAATTTGGCCATCTAAAGCGAAGGCAAATGCCAAGCTGGCATAGCCCATTCCAAAATCGGGGTCCATTTGGATGGCTTTCCGTGCCAGTTTGATGGCCACTTCAAGTTCATACCCCGGGTTATCCGCATTCAGAAACAAAACCGTGATTGTATGTGAAAAACTTTCACCCGCATAACTACCAGCAAAATCCGGGTCAAGATCATTCGCCCGCTTCAAAAAGTTTCGAGCGGTAAGGATTCTGGTCATATCATTTGGTGGTATCAGAAGGAGTAGGGCCTGTCGGTAGTAGGCCAGTGCTTCCGCGGTATCACTGTGCTTTTGCAGAAATTTAGTACTTTCATCCGGTTGAATTTCTACTGCGATGGCTTCCGCAACTTGAATCGCAAGCTGGTCCTGTAGATCCCAGGTATTCTGAATTTGACCCTCAAGGCGACCAGCCCAGGTCGTTTGCAATGTTCCAGTGTCAACCAGTTGCACATTCACGCGTACCAACTCATCTTGAATTTGCAAATTTCCACGCATCAGGTGGGTTACTCCAAAACTGCCTCGCAAGTCCTGTACGGTAATTGACTGTTTCTCCAACTCGATCACTGAGGCATGTGCCATCACCGACATGCCGGACAGCTTGGCCAAACTGGTTATAAGAGACTCTACCAAACCTGCCGCCAAGCGCGACTCCGTTGCACTGGAATCTACGCTGGATAGTGGCAGAATGGCAATTAAAGGCCCTGTGCTTTCAGAGATCAATGCATCAACTGGGGGTTGTTTATCCTTTTCATTCAATTCACCTGCGGTGAAGTACCACGATGTAATGGAAATGGCTATTAGAAGCAGTGATGCTGCAAGCCCAATCACCTTTGTTTTGCTGGCAGACTTTTTCCCGGGATTGGCCGATTGCAGTGATCGCAGGCGTTGAGGTCTATCCTTGTTTGAGTTCAGGTCAGAAAAACGTGAGACCGGTCAGGTAGATTGTGCCGTTCAGTGCGCAGATGATTACTCCATAACCCATCACGTCGCGGATATGCAGGCCGGCTACGGTTAGTACCGGTATCGCGTAAAGTGGCTGGATGGCGTTGGTCCAGGATTCACCGAGGGCCAACGACATCGCAATACGCGGTATATCAGTGCCCAGTTGCATTGCAGCCTCGACCGCGATGGGCCCCTGTACAGCCCACTGCCCGCCGGCAGACGGAATAAACAGGTTCAGCAGACCAGCGCTAAAAAAAGTCCAGATGGGTAACGAATCTTTATCCGAAACGGCAACGAAACCATTCACAAACAATTCTCCCAGACCGGACACCGCAATAATCCCCATGATGCCCGCATACAGTGGGTATTGAATCATGAATGGCGCAATCACCCGCCCGGCGTTGCCAAGCAATTGCAAGTAGTGCCGGGGTGAATCAGCCAATGCGATCCCAATGACCAGGAAGATCATATTGATGGTGTTGAGGTTGATGCTGCCGCCTTGTTGAAAATGTAGTGCCAGGTAGAAGGCTCCAAGCGCGGCCAGACTAAGAGTGACAAAGCGGGAATTTTCCATCCGCTCGGATGGGGTTGCTGGGCTGTCCGCAAGGTCCTCATCCATGTGGACAGACTCAATTGCCAGTGGCGAAATTTCACGGATTTCCTCCGCGGACGGCGCCAGGCGTGACACAACCAGCGGGATCGCCAGCACTTTGGTGAAGACGATCGACAGGCTCCAGAGCGAAAAAATTGTCGCAGACAAGGCGATCAACCCTATCTGGCTCTCGAGAAAGTGCCCCGGTGTGTTGATCGTCAGCGGGATCGACGCAGAAAGGCCCTGCATGCTGGTGCTAGCACCCAGCCAGCCGCTGGCTACCAGCAAGGGAAAATGTACCTTGATCCCCCGCTGCTGGCAGCTGGCTGCAAGAATCCGAGACAATACCGCAGGCGCAATTAGTGCCACTCCCCAGGAAAAAAGACCACAAATTGCAGCAATAAACGCTAGCCCTCCATAGGCCATGGGCGCAGAGTTTATGCGCCCCGCGATATTCACAAGAAGCCGGTTCACGGGCCTTGTATTGGCAACGACATGGCCCAGCCCCAATATAAGGATCATCTGCATGGTGAAGGCCAGCAGGTTCCAGAAGCTGACACCCCAAGTATCTAATGAATCTGCAAGGCCAAAATCGGTAAAAACAATCGCTGCGGCCAGGCAAATGAAGGTCAGGAAGATCGCTATCACAAGTGGATCTGGCATCCATCGATCGCCCACACGCACGAAGACTCGAGTTATTGTTTTCAGCATTTCAGATGCTCTCTTTCAGCGCGAATCAAAGTAGTTCACTCCTCTATTCCGAAATTGAAGGCGACATGATGCAGACCGACCCTGGTTTCATTTCACTGAATAGGCTGTCTGGCATTACTTCGCCGCAGTTGTCCAAACTGCCAGCCAACCATAATCACTACAAACCTGTTTCAGTATAGTTCAGGAATTGAAACTCGCATTGGGCATGTTAATTAACTGAGGGAAAGGTCACGAAGATTAAGGTTAGGGATGGTCCGGTTGTGGCCGACCGCTGCTATAAGAACCGCTGAAATTTGTTCTAATCCTATAACCGCTCTTCACCGCAAAGCAGTTACTCGTCAGGCAAGATTTTCAGTGTTACGAAGTGCTGGAAAACGCCAGTTGCAGTCCCTCAAACTCAGTAATGACTCAAACTCAGTAATGACTTAAAGAAAGAAGCCTCCACGAACAGCCAGCTTAAGGACTCAAAAGGGCTAATCATCGAGATGTTAACAATAACCATTCTCATCTGTTATACTTTTAATTGACCTGATTAACTTGTCACCAACGACTGGTGGGGTTTCTCCGGTTTACTAACTAAAAGATACTCGACATGGAAAGTGGCTTGCGGACTCACCGTGACCACAAAGTCTCCCGAAAGTGATTTTGAGAATTGTCTCTAAGGACAAAGTGGGATCACTACTTGAACCTGCAAAATCAGGCTGTATTTAAGGAGATGAGAAAGTGCTGCTATACATTACGTTATTTCTGATCACGCCAATAATTTCGACAATTGCAGTCTGGCTGTACCGTTCGGTATACAACCGGCAGGGTTTCAAGCAAAACGTGATGGGTAACCCTGTTACGGCAACCCGGCCAATACTCAAAGCCCAGCAGGGCTTTATTTCGCTGTCTCGAGAAAGTGCAAAACACAAAACACTCCCCAGTCCTAAAGGCGGTTATAAAGCTCCTTGGGGTTGGTAGAAATCGTTAAAGATTTACATTGCTATTTAAGGTTTGAAGCGAAGTACCGCTTCTTGGCCGATACCGCCATTTCATTTTCCTTAAAATCACGCCCGGTGTATGGCCGCTTAGTGGTCAGTACCGGCACCTCGACTCAGGTGGTGGCGTATAGCAGGAGCCGGCCAGAATCAGACATTCGGAAGCTTGATTCTCACAGGAAGAGTACTTGAATCATGGTCAATAGATCCTCAGCAATAGATTCAGCAAAGCACTTCGCCAGGGTATTATCAGGGGGAGTTCATCTGGTTGCTAACCAAAGAGCTAGTTGTACTAAATCCGATTGAGTGGTTATATAGTTAAGGGATGGCACGTACCACTCTCAAGCAGAGGTAGAAGCTTGTTTAAATGAATGAGTACATTAAGAATTCGTCATCAAAACTGAAAATGAATAAAGAAATCGAGTTAATCAAAAGCTCCGAAGCCCAGAGCAGTGGTATTCACTCCTACCAATTCTCTAGCCTGGAAACTTGGACTGACTTTTCCGGATGGCAAACTGCAGCGCGTCAAATTGAACCCGGAGTTTTGGATGCTCGTTTTTTTACGGCTACAAGTCCACAAATACAATTGCACCACATGCAGTTTAATCGTAGCCTTCATCAACAGGGCTTACCATCCAAAGACCATTTGCACATCGGTATTCCCTATCATCAAGGGCGATTGCTATGGCATCGGTCGAATATCAGTGCAGGCTGCTTGGTTAGCCATAACGCCAAAGAAGGCTTCGAGGTTGTATCGGATTCAGGACTAAAAAACTTTATAGTCTCGATCAACAGAACGTTAGTTGAAGATCTATCTAGCGCTTTAGCTTTGGACTTTGATTTTGAGAAGTTGGCAAGCAGTAATACGGTTTACAATTTGAATGCCGATGTAGCAACAACATTGCTGCAAAATCTTCAATGCTTTTATCAAGCAGTACATGATTCACCCGAGCCCCCACTTTTTTCAGCTCTTGAAGATTTACAGAGCAACCTGCCAATACTAATTCTTGAGACACTGACGAAAGCGGAAACCAACAATTACAAATCAGAAAAATATGCTCACATTCGTAACAAAGGACTAGAGCGGGCGCTAGCCTATATTAATCAAAACCCCCAGGATGCCATTACCGTACAGGAAGTTTGTAAAGTCGCCTCGGTCAATTGGAGGACTCTGCAGCGAGCCTTTCGCGACCAATTTGATGTCACACCTAAAACTTACTTAAAAGCAGTTCGTCTTAACGGAGCGCGAAAGGAATTACTGGCAGCGGATCGTACTGAAAAAGTGGCGAATATCGCTAACTCTTGGGGGTTTTGGCATCTCAGCCAGTTCGCCGCAGACTATCGAAAATTGTTTGGCGAACTGCCAACAGCAAGCCTAAAAAGGTAGCTTGCAAAGAGCATTGGCCTAGGTTATTGGCTTCGTAAAAACTGACACCTGATAACAAGTCGTTATCCCCCTCCTTGCCAAGCTAAGCACTATATTTCTCCCTCTTTTTATTGGACTTTTAACCGCTAGATAATACACGCTACTAAACCGTGAAATGCTATAAGCTCGAAAGAGGTTGAAACAAAAACGATTAATTTTGAACCCTAGCTTCCTTACTATCCGATCTTGGTTTTACTGCGTGATGTGTCGAGTTCTTGATATAGTGCCAATTTTCGTGAAGTTATACTTGTATGTTATTAACGCACAGCCTATTTCTTACCCAAATATTGGTTACCACGTAATCCTGAGCTGATATCTAATGACTCCTATGACTAAGTGCGATGCGCCGCCCAAGCGAGATGATGTTCTGACAACTGATGGAGCATTACCCAATAACGGAGAATCCAATGATTAAACCCGCTCTTTCAGTATTAACTGCCTTAACATTTCTAACCTCAGGTAGCCTGGCATTTTCGAAGGATATTATTCACGACGCAGAGTATTACATCATTGAAGCCCAAAATGGCGAACAATGGGCGTCGGACGACGTCGTCATCAGCGAAAAGCTCGCAGATTTTAGGAAAACCAACGGAGGCAAACCGCCGAACTTTATCTACATCCTTCTTGATGATGTCGGGTTTGGCGAGATTGGTTCCAAGGAACTGAGCGTTGTACGTGGCTACGACACACCGAATATCGACAGTCTGGCAAAGAGCGGAATGAGCCTTCAGCGGATGTACTCAGAGCCGTCCTGTACGCCGACACGTGTGGCCATGATGACCGGCCGCTATCCGACCCGAACGGGAACAACAGAAGCCAAAACAACACTTGCAGGTGACGGCTTGAATGCTGACGAGGTCACTATCGCAGAATTGCTGAGAGACGAGGGATATTTCACCTCGCACGTTGGCAAATGGCACCTGGGTGACATCGAGCAGAGCTTCGCCAACAATCAGGGATTCATGCACTCTGAGTTCCCTGTGCATCAGCAGGCGCAGTTGGGAATTATGAACGTGGATGGGGTGAACGCGGATGTCGTTCGCGGCATCAATGTTTCTCCTTCTTTGGAGCCCGTAACACTCGACAGCCTTTTCATTCCGATGCCCGAAGACATGGTAATGGGGTTAGAGGTTAAGGACGGAAAACTTTATGAAGTAGGAATGAATCCGGGCGAAGAATGGACCCAGGCGAAGTATGAGGAGATGAATGTCCGCTATCAGGAAAACACCCTGAAACAGCTCCGTTCTCTTGCAAAACAAGACAAACCGTTTTTTCTGAATTACTGGCCACTCCTTCCAAGCACATACGTCCCAGATATAGAAGTGCCCCGCACTCGCAATGGTGGCGTGTGGGCCGATTCGCTGGTTCGCGTGGATGACTGGATTGGCGAAATCGTCAATGAAGTCGACAAACTGGGCATTGCAGAGAATACCGTGATCATCGTGATGGCCGACAACGGTCCTTTTACGCAATACAAAGGTCTCTCTGGCATGGATGACCGCATATATCGCGGCGGCAAGGCTGATCATCTGGAGGGAGGCGTTCGTGTCAATGCTTACGTGAAATGGCAAGGCATGATTGAGCCTGGCAGCTACGCAGAAGACATCATCCATGTGTCCGACCTGTTCACCACGATGGCCCGTCTTGGGGGTGCAATGGATAGCATTCCCCGCGACCGAATTATTGATGGCGTTGATCAGACCGGCATTTTCCTTCTAGGGGAATCTCATGGACGGCGTGATTATGTCCACATTTATGAAGGGCCGGTCCTGAAGTCGGTTGTAAAGATGAACTACAAGATGCATCTTCCCGCTCCCGGAGATAATCCGATTCGGGCACCAATCTTCGACCTGTATCGGGATTCGAGAGAGGCCAGAGGCAGTGAAGGCATTAAGTATGGCCCTTGGGCGGGGGGACAGTTCGCAGCTATGGTCAAGCGGCACATGGCTTACAAAAAGAAGTATCCTGATCGCCAGCCTGGCCGGGGAATTCCTTACGGTGGCATTCAAAATCTTCGACCAGAGACAATTAAGATTGTTGAGATTTTTCAGGTCGGGCAAGGGCTATTGAAGAAGTAATGATTATCATAGTAAGGATTTTGGGCGTTATAAAAACCAGACGTGCTGATTTTCAAAATATGATTAATGACTATGTTATGAGAGAAACATTGAGTAACAACAGAGAGAGTAGAGAGAAATGATGCAAAACAAAACTATTCGTTACCTAACTTGTTGTGCCGTGGCCGGACTGTTGCTCACGCCATGGAGCGTGAGTGCCGACAAGAAAATTATCCATGATTCTGAACATTACGTTCTCAAAGCTCAGCACGGTATTCAATGGGCAAAGGAAGATGATGATATCCAGAAAAAATTGGATGCATTGAAAGAGAAACACGGTCGTTCACCCAATATCATTCACATTATGTGGGATGACACTGCAGTTGGAGAAGTAGGTATACCTCAAATCCAAGCCGGTCGCGGTTTTTCAACCCCTAATATGAACAAGTTTGCAGCAGAAGGGCAATACTACTCACGTATGTACACTGAGCCATCATGTACACCATCAAGGGCGGCCTTCCAAACTGGTCGTAACGCAGTAAGATCTGGTATGTATACTGTTTCTTTCCCTTATGAATATGGAGGGATGAGTGAAAAAGAGACCACCATTGCTGAAGTACTTAGTGATGTTGGTTATGCAACAGCATTCTATGGAAAAGGTCACCTGGGAGACATTGAACAGTCTTACATGACTAATATGGGTTATGACGAAGCACTTTGGTCTCCTTACAATCAGGTACCAAGTATGTATGTGGTCCGCGGTCAACTTGGGCCAATGTTCCCAACTTCTGTTATGCCAGAGTTGTATCCGGATGATCCGTATGATATGGATCCGGGTTGGAGACCTCGTGGGTATGTTTGGGCTCTGGAAGGTACAAAAAATGGGCCCGTCAAAGAGTGGGGAACACCACCCAATGAAGATGATTATTATGCGCTGGAAGCTGAGTTCCAAGCACGTACCATCAACTTTATCAAAAAAAGTGTAAAAGCTGAAAAGCCTTTCTTTATCTCTTACCAGCCGGTTGCTGCTTCATTCCTGGGTACTAAACCAGGCGATAAAAAGCTTACGGTGAATGGAAGTATGCTACATGAATTCCTGGTAGGGTTTGACCAGTGGATACCTATTTTATTACAAACACTAAAAGATGAAGGGGTAGAAGATAATACACTTGTTGTCCTCATGGCTGACAATGGTCCTATGACCCACTTTGGACCTCCAGGTATGGTTGAAACCCTTTACAGAGGTGGTAAAGGTGATTTTACAGAAGGTGCTGTCAGGGTTCCTTTCCTTGTACGTTGGCCTGGTGTTGTCGCTCCAAATCAAATTGTTGGAGACATTATTCATATCACAGACCTCTTTACTACTTTTGCTACGCTGGCAGGTGCAACCGATAAGATACCAACTGACAGAATCATCGATGGTGTAAATCAAACTTCACTTCTTTTTAATGGTGATGCCCATAGCCGTCGTGACTATGTAAATATTTATACCGGTGATATCTTAGCTGCTCAGGTAAAAGGTCGTTTCAAACGTCATTGGACAGGTGAATTACCTGGTCTTTCAGGGGCGTCATTTTATGACCTCTACAACGATCCACGTGAAGTTCAGCCTCAAATGCTTCCTGGTTTCACGACGAAAACAATGTTTGATATGATGAGAGCGCGTCACAATTTATGGGAAAGAAAATACCCTAATACGAAACATCCAAGAGGAATGCCTCTACAAGGTCTTGAAAATCCTCGTCCTGCGGTGAAGGAAGCTGGAGAATTCCGTATCGATCCAAAAGACTTACCGTTTGATCCAGAAGAGTTCCTTGAGTATGACCTTCCTTATGATCCTTCAATGGAAAAATGGGGTTCTGGTCGATAAAACGACAATGTAAATTGTGGTCACTGCAATCCAGCAGGCCACTTTTACCAATCTGACCATCGCCTCTGAAATAGTTGGCGGTGGTCAGGCTGGAGTCCTTAAAGGCTGCATAATTTGCAGCTTTTTTTTAACACGATAATCACTACCGGATTTGGTGATATGCAACGGCTGCTGCTGCCGTAAACCGACCACTGAAAAAGTCAAAATCGTTTTCTAGAAATGGTCGCTTATCGGCCAACTGCAGACATTGAGGGCATCTGCGTCTGGACTCAATAGTGAATCCAACCACTACATTCAAAGCAGAGAGCCCGCGATAGTCTTGTATCGTTTTCAACGCTGCCTGGTTTATAGTCTGTTTTACCAAGTGCAATGGAGTTTTTGCATCAATATTCACTCTTGAGGTAAGTATCAATGAGCAATAAATCTGGTCGACGTGATTTTTTAAAAGCTACAGCAGCAGGTGCAGCCGTGGCTTCATTGGGTGCTGGTGTTAACTTTGCCAACGCCACTTCTGCTAAACCGCAAATCAAGGTCGCCGGATATGACTATGATCGCGTTCGCGGCATTATGGATGGCAAGGTTGGTATTGAAGGGACTGATGTCAGCTTTCACTATGAAGATATCTACGCGGTCAACGACTTGGCTTTTGGACCTAACCCCAAATACGACGTTACGGAAATGGGTTTGATTCCGTATGTTAACAAATTTGTCAACGAGGACTTTCGTGCCTATACGCTGATCCCTGTTTTTATCTCCCGGGTATTTCGCCATCGCAACGTGTTTGTTCATGCAGATTCGGGCATTGAAA
>Ga0316190_10003575_pt1 | contig 11276 bp, 9 predicted proteins | sample Eddworburrow2_MG_FD_204929 | JGI IMG/M metagenome (GOLD analysis project Ga0316190, IMG submission 204929) | Coastal sediment microbial communities from Maine, United States - Eddy worm burrow 2 | ecosystem: Environmental > Aquatic > Marine > Coastal > Sediment | place: USA: Maine | collected... | reverse complement strand
TCGCCTCTGTAACGCGTTTTGAAAACCGCAGGAATTGTTGAAGAGTGACACCTCATGCAAGTTGTTCGCAGTGATGACCATTTAAAGCACTTTCCGAAAGGCGAGCTGTCGGGCGGGCTTTTTGTGCGGCCGTTCGAATGCCCGGAGCGCTGGCAACACATCATGGACCGTCTGGGTGCGCGCGGTTTCAAGGACTTTGCCGAACCGGCAGCCCTGGACATGGGGCCGGTTCGCCAGATTCATGACCAAGGGTTTCTGGAATTCCTGGAGACCGCATGGGACCGGTGGCTTGCGGAAGGCTATGAAGGTGAAATCCTGGCGACCGGTTTTCCGGCGCGGCGCATGCAGGTTCGCAAACCGGTCCATATTGACGGACTTGTCGGGTATTATGCCCTGGCCATCGAAACGGCGATTACGTCCGGTACCTGGGAGGCGGCACAGGCCAGTGCGGCCATTGCGCAAACCGCACAGCGTATTGTTGCCGGGGGTGCACGCTCGGCATTTGCACTGTGCCGTCCGCCTGGCCATCATGCCGCCAAGGACATGTATGGCGGGTATTGTTTCCTGAACAATGCCGCCATCGCTGCCCAGATGTTCTTGAACGACGGTGCAAAGCGGGTTGCGATCCTTGATCCCGATTTCCACCATGGCAACGGGACACAGGATATTTTCTATGACCGGGATGATGTCCTGTTCGTGTCGCTGCATGGCGCGCCGGAGCATGCATTTCCGCACTTTTTAGGGTATGAAGACGAGACCGGTGCCGGCAAGGGCGAAGGGTTCACAGTCAACTACGCCATGCCGCCCAACACCGGATATGATGAATGGGGCGGTGCAATGGATGATGCCATCAAGCGGATTGAAGCCTATTCGCCGGATGCGCTCGTCGTCTCGCTGGGGGTCGATACGTTCGAACGCGACCCGATCAGTTTCTTCAGGCTCAAGTCGGATGATTTTACCGACTATGGCGGGCGCATCGCAAAGCTGAAGCTGCCGACCCTGTTTTGCATGGAAGGCGGCTATGCAGTGGAAGAAATCGGCATCAACACGGTGAACGTGCTGGAAGGTTTTGAAAATGGCTGAGGCGATACCGGCGCTACCTGATGAGGCACGAGTTGCCGAACTGATGCGGACGCCGCAGGAGGTCATGCGGCTTGCCCGCATGGGGGCATCGCATCAGACCCGGCTTTCGTTCATGCGCGCCATCCTGCGCCGGGTGAAGCGTGAAGGCTGGCAGGTGGAGCGCACCGTCTGGGAGGTGGATGACAGGGGCGTTGGCGTCGGTGTCTATGAAGCGCGCGGGCCTGAGCGCACCTATTCACTGATTGCCTATGCCAACGACCTGCCGCCGGAAAAGCGCTCCGACCGGGTGATCGCCACGGAATGGGATGCCTCGTTTGCGCTGTTCGACGGGGTTCCAACCCGGGCTGATATTGACCGGTTGCGTGGCAATGTGCCGAAACAGGAGGCAGGCCGGTGTGCGGCGAGCGAGCTGGTTCTGTCGCGCGCCAACAGGTCCGTGCGCCTGTTCGACCACGTCGCCGATTGCCTGTCGCAGGGCCGCCAGCCTGATGTGGCGGAAATAGACAAGGTCGGCTACCTGATGCGCACCACCGCAGTTTATGGCAACGGCAAGTTCGGTCTGGCTGACAGGGATCTGTATGCCGCGCGTGTAGAAGCCGGCGGGCCATTCAGGGTTGAACTGCTGGCGGTATGGCTGATCCGGGCATTTACGGTGGACATCGTCGAACACATGGCGCGGGTCAAGGGAGGCGCGGATGCCGTACCGCTGGATCGTGACATTCGCAGGCGGCTGGGGGTCGGAAATTCAACCGGGCTGGGCATGGCGCCGTTTCTGGTCACCCATCCCGCCCTGCTGAATGCCTGGATGACAGCGCGGGAAACAGCCTTGGCGCGGGTTCGCGCATTGCCGGCTGCCAGTGCTGATACGATCAGGCATTTCCTGGAGCACCTGGACTGGGCCCATGCCGGACTAGAGCGCTGGCACACACCGGACGAACGCCAGTCCATGCGGGTGTGCAAACTTGCAGGTGATTTCGAAACGCTGAAAACCCATCTTGAGACTGACACCCTGACCGGCGCAGAACCGTGGAATGAACTATACCTGTGGGCTGCCGCCAACTTGACGCTGGAGGGGCAGGAGGCAGTATGTTCCTTGATGATTGAACCCCACGGTGACCTGGTCGATGACCTGGCCGGTGAAATGGCGGCGGATGAAAGGCAGGCATTTGCCATAGACGGAACAATGCGAGTTGACGAGCTTGCCGGCCTGGCCGCCAGGCATTTTGACTGGGCGCTGGCAACGGATTTTGGCTCAGCAGACCAGACTGCGCGGTTCTGGTATGTGTCGGAAGAAAAACTGGAACCGCGGTTGGGTGAGCGGCACGAGGAAGACGGGGCCGAGCTCGAGCAGCGCCTTGGCATAGGCCGAGAGGTCGCCATGATGATGGCAGCACTTGAGTCAGAACCTGAAACCACACTGCTGGCTGAGTTCCTGCTGCGTCATCCAGAACATCGCCATGCGGCCCGCCGGGTGCAGGTTGCGGCTAAACTGCCCTATGCAGAGATACACGACAATGTTCTGTCGGCGACCATGATGCCGATTGACATGCTGCGCTGCAAGCTGGCGTTTTTCGGTGCGTCGCGCTTTGATCCGAAATCCGATCGCTGGGTGCGGATTACCATGTATGCGGATGCACCGTTCCCGGATGAGATAGCCGGCATGGACGCAGATGACTGGGCCTGGCCGTTGTTTGATAAAGCCCGGCCTGCATGATCGTGTCCCTCAATGAAGCGGAAGTCATGGCGACAAAAGCGGCGTGGGGGGCAGGGCGTCCCTGGGGCCTGGCGCAGGATGCAGGCCGTGCGGTGTCGACGCTCGAAGCCATGCGCCTTCCCGGTGCTGAATCTTTGCTCGATGTTCTGGTCGCCACAGATGGTGTGGCTTGTGAGAAATTGAGGCCCGCTTCCGTGCAAACCGAGTGCTGGCAGGCAGAACGTCCGATGTGCCCGGTGCTGGTCGGTGCATTCATCTCCGACCTGGGTGCACAGTCGGAAGAGGTGAGGTTACGCCAGGTTCATGCTCCCTTATTGTTGGTGCCGTTTTGCCTGATGGCATTCGACAATGTTGTTTTCAACTGGAGCGACTGTACCATCCGCTCGTCGGATGAAGGTCTTTTTGTGTACGGCGCCCTCAATGCCAAGGTAGTTGATCAGGTTTCGATCGATGACTGTGAGCCTGCAGAAGAACCCACTCACCGTTGGCACCCGGGAGCCGTGGACATTGGCGACGAAATATGGGAAGCCCTGTCAGCCTTTGCACATCGCACCTATGTACCCGCCAGTGAGGCCTCGCGGCTCAAGGGTGCAGGCGCTGGCCTGACCGACAACGACTAGCGCAACCTGATCTCATCCACTTTTCCGGCTTCCATCATGGCTCAACCGCCGCTTCTGACATTGCAGGATATCACGCTGACCTTTGGCGGCAGGCCATTGCTGGCAGGAGCAGAGCTGAGCGCGTCTGCAGGCGAGCGCATCTGCCTGGTCGGGCGCAACGGGTCTGGCAAGTCCACGTTGCTGAAGATAGCCGCTGGCGATGTTGAGGCAGACAGCGGCACCCGGTTTCTTCAACCCGGTGCGACCATCAGGTATCTTTTGCAAGAACCTGATTTTACGGGATTTTCAACTGTCCGAGCTTATGTTGAATCAGGTTTGACAGAAGGCGATGACGAGTATCGCGCCAATTACCTGATGGAGCAGTTGTCGCTGACCGGCGACGAGGATACGGCACATCTTTCAGGCGGCGAGGCACGCCGGGCAGCACTGGCCCGGGTGCTCGCGCCGGAACCCGATATCCTGCTGCTGGACGAGCCGACCAACCATCTTGACCTGCCGGCCATCGAATGGCTTGAGGCAGAGTTGAAGTCACTGCGCTCGGCGATGGTGCTGATCAGCCATGACCGCCGCTTTCTGGAAAACCTGTCACAGGCAACCGTGTGGCTCGACCGGGGTACGGCTCGGCGCATGAACCGTGGTTTTGCCCACTTCGAGACCTGGCGCGACGAGGTACTTGAAGAAGAACAACGCGAACAGCACAAGCTCGACCGCAAGATTGTCCGCGAGGAACACTGGCTGCGCTACGGCGTTACCGCACGGCGCAAGCGCAATGTGCGCCGGTTGGGTGACCTGGAAGCGCTGCGGGAAAAGCGCCGCACGGCTATGCGCGCGCAAGGAAATGTCAACCTGTCTTCCGGGGATGCCGACGCGTCCGGCAAGCTGGTGATCGAAGCCAGGGGCCTGAGCAAGTCATTTGGCGACCGTGCCATAGTGAGTGATTTGAACCTGCGGGTGCTGCGCGGTGACCGCATCGCCATCACCGGGCCGAACGGTGCCGGCAAGACAACCCTGATACGCCTGATTACCGGACAGCTTGCACCGGATGCCGGCACTGTGCGGCTCGGCACAAACCTTGAAATCGTGTCGCTGGAACAGGACCGGACATCGCTGACACCGGGAACGACCTTGCGCGATGCGCTCACCGGTGGCGGGTCGGACCAGGTGATCGTCAATGGCGAGGCGCGCCACGTCATGTCTTGGATGCAGGATTTCCTGTTTCGCCCTGAACAGGCACGCACGCCTGTCGATGTCCTGTCGGGTGGAGAACGCGGCCGCATCATGCTGGCGCGGGCCTTGTCGAAGCCGTCCAATTTCATGGTGCTGGATGAGCCGACCAATGACCTCGATCTGGAAACGCTGGATCTGCTGCAGGAACTGCTCGCATCCTATGCGGGCACGGTGCTGCTGGTCAGTCATGATCGCGATTTCATAGACAAGGTGGCAACTTCAACACTGGCGTTTGAAGGCAACGGCGTGTGGCGTGAATATCCCGGCGGATACACCGACATGATGCGCCAGGCTGGTGAGGCGAGGGCGGAAGTCAAGCAGGCCGGAGACGTGAAGCCTGTGCACAAGACAGAGCGTGCTTCTGCTGCTTCTGCAAGTGCGCCTGCGGCGCAGAAGCGGAAAATGTCCTTCAAGGACAAGCATGCCCTGGAAACCCTGCCTAAAGAGATCGAGACGCTGGGCGACAGCATTACCGCGCTGCAGAAGAAAATGGCGGCTGCGGATTTCTATTCAGCCGACCCTGCAGGGTTCGAGACGGCCGCGGAGGACCTCAAAGCCGCGCAAGCCCGGCTGGCAAAGGCGGAAGAGCGCTGGCTGGAACTGGAAATGCTGCGCGAGGAACTTGATACCTGACACGATGTACGCCGTAATTTTCCGCAATCCGGTCGCGCTGGCACTTTACCTTTGCATCAACATCAAGCATTGCTCACGAATGCCCGTGGAATATTTTGTGGCAGAGGAAACATGACCGGTTCGACAAAGTCTTACCTCATCGGCGTAGATACCGGTGGCACCTATACGGATGCAGCTGTTATGGACGCTGCCACCAACGAGGTGCTGGCCAGCGCCAAGGCGCTGACCACGCGGGGTGATCTGGCGGTTGGTGTTTGTGAAGCCATAGAGCGGGGTCTGGCAGCTTTGGGTGGCGATAGCGCGGGCGCGGCATCGCAGGTCAGGCTGGTCTCGGTTTCCACCACTCTTGCCACCAATGCTGTTGTTGAAGGCCACGGGTCCCCGGTCTGCGTTGTGCTTGTCGGTTTCGACGAAACCATGGTGCAGCGGTCGGGCCTGAGTTCGGCGTTTCCGGGGCTGGTCGTTGAACGCATTGCCGGCGGCCACGATCACAATGGTGGCGAAGTTGCAAAGCTGGACATGGATGCGCTTGCCGGCGTTGTTGACAAACACGGGGCTGCCGTCGAGGCTTTTGCCGTGGCCTCACAGTTTGCTGTGCGCAACCCGGCCCATGAACTGGCTGCACGGGAGTTCATCTCCGCCAGGACGTCCTTGCCGGTTACCGTGTCGACTGAACTGGCATCGGCCCTGGACGCGCCCAGACGGGCGCTCACGGCTGCTCTCAATGCCCGGCTGATCTCTCGCATTTCGCTTCTGATCAAGGCAGTGCAGCACGCCATGGCGCGGTTTGGCATCGATGCGCCCTTGATGATGACAAAGGGAGACGGTTCCCTGGCCCGGGCTGAAACGGTCGCGCTTCGTCCCATTGAAACCGTATTGTCCGGACCCGCTGCCAGTCTCGTTGGCGCCGCCACCCTGTCGGGCCTGAGCGATTTCATCCTGTCTGACATGGGCGGAACGACAACCGATCTCGGGGTGCTGCAAAACGGCCGTCCGCAAGTCAACGAACAAGGCGCTGATGTCGGCGGATGGCGCACCATGGTGCAGGCCATCGATGCGCGCACGCTGGGGCTTGGCGGGGACAGCGAAGTAGCTTTTGACATCAAAGGCGCCGTCACGGTAGGTGCTCGCCGTTCGGTTCCGGTGTCGCTTATCGCCAGCAAGTTTCCCCTTGTAATCCAGCAGCTTGAAGATGATATCTCAGATGCTGAATCGGGCTCCATGGCCGGGCAGTTTGTCATGCTGCCGCTTGGGCGGGTGGCAGGTGATGCCCAACCTGCCGGACTGTCGAAACGCGAGCAGGAGTTGCTCGAAAGCGTCACGGCAGAGCCATTGGCATTGCGTAAACTGGCAGCCGGGTCCGGCGCGCACCGCACACTGGAAACCTTGTCGCGCAAAGGCCATGTGCAGCTTGCGGGGTTTACCCCGTCCGATGCGGCTCATGTGCTTGGGTTGCAGGACAACTGGTCGCGCGAAGCAGCGGTGCTGGCTGCACGGCTGCTGGTGCGCAATGTATTGCAGAAAGCGCCGTCAGACGAACTCGCCAAACTGCTTTCTCAACGTGTGTGGGAGGAAACCGTGCGCCTGACCGGGCGGGCTGTTTTGGAAACCGCGCTGGGTCACCATGCAATTGAGCCTGGCGGTGCCGGTGGCTTGATTGATGTGGTGTGCCGGGGAGAGGGCAGGCGGTCTCTGGCGCGGGTATCGATTTCACCGGAAGTGCCGGTGGTCGCCGTCGGGGGGCCTGTGAAAGTCTATTACCCGGAAGTCGGCAAGCGGCTTGAGTGCGAAATGGTGTTTCCGCAATCCTGTGAAGTGGCCAACGCGGTTGGCGCGGCAACGGGCATGATTGCCCGCACGGTGACCATCGAGGTCAACGGCAACGGTGCAGGCGTGTTCAGGGTTCACGGACCGCAAAGCGTGACACAATTTGCAAGTGCAATTGATGCCATTGAAGAAGCCAACCGGTTGGCGCGCGAAACCGCAGGGGCACAGGTCAGTGCCATGGGCGGCGGTGAGGTCAGCTTTGCCGAGGGCATCGAGAAATTCCTGTTGCCGGATGCGGTTGATGACAATGGCCTGCTGCGCGCCACGGTGAAGATCGAGGCAACCGCACGTCCCGCACTTTCACTGTGACCGGTTCGGCTGTAAAAACAATCTTATGGATCACAAACGTCTGCTGGCATCCCTGAGTGGCGAAGAGCGCGACGCTCTGACTGCATTGTCTGACCGGCCCGGGCTGTTCAGGCTTTTCCAGCATGGTGTTTGCATGGCGCTATTGGTGTGGCTGATCCCGGCTAAAGTGCCGGGCTGGCCGCTATTGATGCTGCCGCTTGGTGTTCAACTGGTGTTCCTGTTCACGCTTCTGCACGAGACGGTGCACCGGACAGCGTTTCGAAGCGTCTGGCTCAACAAGCTGGCCGGGCGCATTTGCAGCGTCATTCTCATCCTGCCGGCTGACTGGTTCCGGTATTTCCATCTGGCGCATCACCGGTTTACCCAGGAACCTGGCAGGGATCCGGAACTGGCTGAACCAAAGCCTGAAACCATCCGGCAGTATGTTGTCCATATCTCAGGACTTGCCGTGTGGCGCGGGCAGGTAACGGCGTTGCTTCGCAATGCGATGTGGGCAAACCAGGACAGCTTTGTGCCGGCGCGCGGCAAGGCGAGAGTTATGCGCGAGGCGCAGGTCATGATCTTGTTGTATGTGAGCCTGCTTGCCGGGTCGCTCTGGGCCGGATCAACCATGCTGGTTTGGATATGGTTAGTGCCTCTGCTTTTGGGCCAACCCTTTTTGCGGCTTTACCTGCTGGCGGAACACGGACGCTGTGCGTTCGTGGCCAACATGTTTGAAAACACCCGCACGACATTTACCAACCATGTGGTGCGCTGGCTGGCCTGGAACATGCCGTATCATGCCGAACATCATGCGTATCCGGCCGTGCCGTACCACAAGCTACCGGCATTTCACGCCAGAACACGCGAGCACCTGCAGGTAACCGAGAACGGTTATGCACGGTTCAATGCGAACTTTGTGAAACAACTGGAGCGTTAGGCGTCGGCAATCAGCCGCGCGCCGATGAGGCCGAGGAAACCGCCCATGGCCCGGTCGATCCAGGTCTTGGCGGCGATGTAGGCATTGCGGGATTTGCGCACGGAAAACAGCATGGCAACGATGGCATACCAGCCGATTTCGTTGCAGAACACGATGATGACTGCGGCCACATAGACCCACAAAGGCGAGTTGGCGGGCAGCAGGGCCACGAAAATCGAGCCGAAAAACACAATCACCTTCGGATTGGCCAGTTGCGTGGCAAGGCCCAGCATGAAGGCAGGCCATGGCCGCAACTGCTTTTGCCTGGCTGGATCCAGTTCGACAGGGTCGCGGGCGTGCCGCCACAACATGATGGCCAGAAACAGCAGGTAAATGCCTCCGGCGATCTTGAAGGCCGTGTAGGCCCAGGCAGCGTGTTCCAGCACGATGGCGAGACCGGCAATCGCTGCGGTTGACCAGATGATCGTTCCTGCACCGAGCCCCAGGACCGCGGACAGGGCAACAGGGCGCGGGTTCGACAAGGCAAGCTTGGAGATCAGCACGAATGATTGACCCGGGCTGATGGCCGCCAGCAATTGTGCGGCCCACAGGGTAATCAGGGGGATCAGAAATTCCATGCTTGCCCCATCATCAGAACATCACTCAACCTCATTACGCGAAACATCCATGATTTTGCGGATGCCTGCAAGCTGCTCGCTGACAGCTGCAACATCAATGCCTGCCAACAGACCGGACAAGTGCTCTATGTCCGGGTCCATGCCGGCAATGGCGTGGTCGCGAAACTCGCGACCCTTTGTGGTGATCCAGACATGCTTGCTGCGGCCGTCTTTCGGGTTGGGTTTCATCTCCACGAGATTGTGTTTCTCAAGTACGGCAAGCGTGTGGGTCATGGACGTCTTGGGCACCTGAAACGCTCTTGAGATATCTTGCGGTGTGCGACCGTCCTGAACGCGTATCAGGTGATTGAGCACGGAGAAATGCGAGATCAGCATGCCGTCAGGCAGGCGGCTTTCCAGAATGGTGCGGCTGAGCTGGCTGATGATGCCGATCTCGTTGAAGAAGGTGAAGTAGATCGATCTGGTCTTGTCATCCATGCGCTATTCGGGTCTCAAGTGGCCACCGGGGCGTTTCTTGTACCTCCGGCCCAAAACCAAGTCGACCCAGCATTTGTACGGTGTGACCGGGTTGGGCCAGCATGTCATGTGCCGACTTATAATGTGCGGCCATTTCGGGATACTCCTGCAGGGCCTGGCTGACCGGGTGCAAGGCCAGGCCGAGACGGGTGGTCATGAGGTTGAGCCGAAGCCATTTGCGCCCCGTGTCAATCTGATCTGCACGGGTGTTGGTCGCGCTGGCAAGAACGGCATAGGCAGGCGTTGCCGCCAGCATCTCGCGGTATATCTCGACGCCTTGCTGGAAGCCGTTGGAAGAAGGATCCAGCTGATCCTCGCGGGTGAGCTGGCCTGCCAGCATCAGGGCTTCGAGAAACGGGCCACCCAGGTCGATGCCGTCGGGATTGGCGTTGATCTCAGCCTTGCCGAAGCGCATCAGGTCTACGCTCTCGCGCATGGTGTGCGGGGTCAGAGCCTCGACCATCCAGGCGTCCCAGGTCAGTTTGCGAAGCGCTGCGACCGGCTCCGGTTGGTCAATGATCGTTGCGAAGTCCGAAAGGCTGGTTGCCAGATCGGCGGGAACAGGCCGGTCGTCGAAGGCTTCCTTGCAGGATCTCCGTTTCATGGCTTGCGTGAACAGGGGATCAGGTTGTGCTCCCGGTCTGAAGGTTGAAACGGCAACCGGGCCATCTTCGCCTTGCGGGAAAACATCATGAACAACATCAAACCCCTTCTGTGCCGCCGCAATGCCCATCAATTCCAGAAAGCAGCCCAGTCCAATGATGATTTGCCGGTTGTGCGGGTCTGTTATCGGCAGGTCGCGCTGTTTGTCACGCAGCAGGATGACTTTTCCGTCCTGGGTAAGATCAACAAGCCACGGCTGCCGGTTGTGCGGGTTGGGGGCCAGGATGGCGTAAGACAGCGCGAACCTTCTCGGTTCCTGATAGCTGCCTGCGGTCTTCCACGGCTCAAGCGCTGAGTGCGGTGTCCGCGTCGTCAGGAAGCCGGCTGTGGCTGCAGTTGCGGCGAGAACTACGCCGCCGCCGATCAGGCTGATTGCCTTGCGTCGGGATATTGTCATGGCGTTGCCTTTCAAATAAGTGCGATATCGAACTAAATAATACGATATCGTACTAAATGCAAGTGTCAAGTTGAGGGTGGAAACGCCATGCCGGTCAGGGTTAAAAGATGCAAGCCAAGCCAAGAGGAAGTGACCATGCCGGGATTTGACAAAGCCGCAGCCACCTATGACCGCTCGCGCCATGCGCTGATACCGGACTATGACGATCTTTATGGCGCCGCCGTTGATGCACTTGAGCTTGGCCGGGTGGAGAACGCCAGGGTGCTGGACCTCGGGGCCGGTACGGGCGGATTTTCACAAGAGGTGATAAACGCCCATCCCGGCTGCCAGGTGGAATTGTCCGACCTGTCTGTACCAATGCTGGAACAGGCACGTGCAAGATTTGGAACCGACCCCCGGTTCTCGTTTCGCGAGCTGGACATTGTCACCGGAGAGTTCGGCACCGGCTGGGACCGGATCATCTCGTCCTTTGTCATTCACCATTTGCCGCATCAAGCCAAGCGCGAGGTGTTTGCCAATGTATGTGCTGCCCTGAAAACCGGCGGCATATTCGTCAATATCGACCAGGTGCAGGCGTGTTCACAGGCCGTGCAGGACATTCACATGCGGTTGTGGAAGAAGGACGCCCTGGCTGCCGGTGCGCTGGAACAGGACCTTGCGGACGGTGTGGCCCGCATGGAAGCCATGGATATCAATGCCGACCTGGATGATCAGGTGTTGTGGTTGCAAAGGGCAGGCTTTGATCAGGTTG
>Ga0316190_10003573_pt1 | contig 11279 bp, 7 predicted proteins | sample Eddworburrow2_MG_FD_204929 | JGI IMG/M metagenome (GOLD analysis project Ga0316190, IMG submission 204929) | Coastal sediment microbial communities from Maine, United States - Eddy worm burrow 2 | ecosystem: Environmental > Aquatic > Marine > Coastal > Sediment | place: USA: Maine | collected... | reverse complement strand
AAATTGCATTTGCAATTAAATTACACGTAAAGCTAATTTGGGAAATCTTGAGTTGAAGGTGGAAATATCAGTCTTGCTTCAGTGCTTCGCTCAGTTTTTTGACTTGCTCTGGGTGTGAGAGTGCAGCACCACTGATCCAAAATACATCTTCGGCCCTGTCACCCATGGTATTGATTTTGGCGCGATGTAGACGGATGGAAAATTTATCGAAGCGTGTCGCGACACGCGCCAAAAGTCCGGGTCTGTCTCCGGTAATCAGAGTAAGCACATATAGGTCTTTTTTATGGTCAGGTTTAATGTCAACATCAACGCGTATAGGGAAATGTTTTAGCTGCCGACTGATGCGTCCTGATACCGCGGTGGGTACATGTTGCTTGGGTTGAGTAAGCTGTTGCGTTAGTTCGAATTCTATATAGGTCATAATGTCGCGATACGAAGTGTTGCTCCGAGTTACTTCCATGACCTGAAAGCTGTTTAAAGCAAACCCATGCCTTGTAGTGTGTATTTTTGCTTCGACGATGGTGTAGTGCATGCGTGCAAAAAAGTCGCATATGCGTACGAATAAACTGCGCTGATCAGGTCCGTAAAAGAGAATTTGCAGGCCTTCACCAGCAGGGCTCAAGCGGGCTTTTACGCACGGTGTATTGATATTCACTCTATGTGCTAACAATCGAGTGTGCCAAGCTATTTCCTGTGCTTCGTGATCAAGAAAATAGTTGTCTTCCAGTTGTGCCCATAACAGTAAATAGGAAACCTCAGAGATCGCATATAGATTAAGTATGGTGATGGCATCCTGGCGAATTTCACCCAATCTATCTTCTATCATGCCGTTACGCATTTGACGGCGTGCCTGATTAAACAGGTCTTCTAATAATTTACCTTTCCATGCATTCCATACTTTAGGACTGGTGCCACGTATATCTGCAACAGTTAAAAGGTGCAGTGCGACTAGGTAGCGGTCGTTTTTGATCAAGCTGGTGAAGTTTGCAATTACTTCAGGGTCGGACAAGTCTTTCTTTTGTGCGGTGGTTGATAGAGTTAGGTGGTGTTCGACCAGCCATACGATGAGGTCAGTATCACCTCGGCTGATTTGGTGCTGTACACAGAAAGCGCGCGCATCTTTCTTCCCGAGCTGAGAATGATCTCCACCGCGTCCCTTAGCGATATCATGAAACAGACCTGCTATATATAGCACTTCAGGACGAGCAAATTCATTTACAAGCTGGCTGCATATGGGGAATTCATGGGCGTACTCAGGTACCGAAAATCGTCGCAAATTTCGCACTACCATCAGGATGTGCTCGTCCACTGTATAAACATGGAATAAATCATGTTGCATCTGGCCGACTATGCGACCGAATGCGGGTATATATGAACCCAGGATGCCATACTGATTCATACGGCGAAGTGCGTGGAGTATCCCGCTGGGTTTACGCAAAATATCCATGAATAGTGATCGATTTTTTGGATTTCTGCGGAATGCTGCATTGATAAAGTGAGGTGCACGCCATAGTGCTCGCAGAGTTATAGCACTGAGACCTGTTAGGTTCTTGTGTTGTTGGAGCAACAGAAATAGCTCAAAGATTGCTTCTGGAGTGTGTTCAAATAATTTTTCATCGCGAATTTCGAGCATAGTCCCTATAGTTCTGAATCGTTCGTTCAGTGCTTGTTGTAGCGGCTCCTCTTTGAATAGGTGGTTTTGCAGATTTTGCAACAGGATGGTATTAAACTGAAGCACGGCTCGCTTGGTGCGGTAATAACGTTGCATCAAATGCTCGCTGGCACGGCGATTGATTGATGATTTAATGCCCATTTGTTCGGCAAGAGCCGTTTGAAAATCAAATATGAGGCGGTCCTCACGACGTTTGGCGAGGTAGTGTAATCGGATGCGCAACTTCTGCAGTAGTGCATCGTGCCGAACAATTTGTCGTGCTTCGCCAGGATTGATTAGACCTACTTTCGAAAGTTCACTCCAGTGATCGCCCAATCCTGCAGCGCGAGCAATCCAGGTAATAGTTTGGAGATCCCGCAAGCCACCAGGACTTTCTTTGAGGTTAGGCTCAAGATTTGAGTCTGCTTCCAGGGAGCGGGCATGTCTTTTTTGCTGTTCTTGCTGTTTGGCAAGAAAAAAATGATGTATATCGAGATTTTGATGAACTGCAGATTTTAGTTTGTTGAACAATTTTGCGCTGCCACAGAGTAGATGTGTTTCAAGTAAGTTAGTCTGTACTGTGATGTCAGCTGATTCGCTCAAGCATTGCTCTAAAGTTCGGACGCTGTGTCCGACTTCCAGGCCAATGTCCCATGACATCCCAATCAGTGATTGTAATTTTTGTTGCAGCACCTCATCTGGTTTGACATTCACCAGAATTAGCAAGTCAATATCCGATTTGGGATATAACTCTCCACGCCCAAAGCCGCCAACAGCCACAAGGGCATTGTGTTTTGGAATGTCTAGCATTTGCCAGACATGACGCAGATAATTGTTTATCAGTCGACAATGGGCTTTTAGTAAGGGTGCTGCCTTGCCATTCTTTAGAAAGCTTTGCTCTAAGATTGATCGGTCATTGCGTAAAGATTCACGCAATTTACCTATGTCACTGGATAGGTGGTGGGAGAGGGCTGCCATCTGAAACTGTAAAAACTTCGAAGCCGGTATCAGTGACAAGGATAGTGTGCTCATACTGTGCTGACAGACTATGGTCCTTGGTGACGACTGTCCAGCCATCATTCAGCTGCTTGATACCAGCTTTGCCTGCATTGATCATTGGTTCAATGGTGAAAGTCATTCCCGCTTCAAGCTTCAAACCGCTATTGGGGTGACCATAATGCAGCACCTGAGGTTCTTCGTGGAAATTCCTGCCAATACCATGCCCACAAAACTCGCGTACTACAGTGTAACCCAAGGGTTCAACAAAGCTTTGTATTGCATAACCGATATCCCCTAGATGCCTGCCAGGTTTAACCATGCGAATACCTCGCCACATTGCTTGATAAGTGGTTTCGCATAAGCGCCTAGCTTGTATTGATGGTTCGCCAACATAGAACATGCGACTACTGTCGCCGTGATAGCCATCTTTGATCACTGTAATATCAAGGTTGACGATATCACCATTTTTGAGCATTTTATCACTTGGTACTCCATGACAAATTTGGTGATTGATAGAGGTGCAAATTGATTTTGGATAGGGTCTGTGTCCATTAGGTGCGTAATTGAGTGGGGCAGGTATACCTTTTTGCACCTTTACGATCAATTCGTGACAATGGTGGTCCAACTCATTGGTAGTTACACCTGCTTTGATAAATGGCGTGATGTAATCAAGTACTTCACTAGTTAAGCGACCTGCGATTCGCATTTTTTCTATTTCCTGTGAAGATTTGATTGTAACAGCCATGGTTTTCGAGGTTGGTTTAGAGTTTCCGCGAGAATATCACGTGAGTTGCTTCAATGCCATTTATGGACAACGAGCCAGGGATATTTTGGCACGAAGTACCAATAAAATGTTTGGTGGGTGCTACTTAACATGATCAGTAATTAAAAAGGCGCAATATGCGCCTTTTTAATTACTGATTGTAGCGAATTCAAGACACACTACAGTCAGTGTTTGTTGTATCTTAAATTCAGAGTCCAGAAAGATATTCAGCTACAGCTTCAATCTCAGCAGTTGTCATTAATTGGGCAAGTGTACCCATCATTCCGGCTGGATCGTTCTTTCGATCGCCTGCCTTGAAGTCGGTCAGTTGCTTCACCAGATAGTCTTTGTGTTGGCCGCCGATTACCGGGAACATCGGGTTATTAGGTGCCTTGCCTTTGCCGTTGTTACCATGGCAGTTTACGCATCCGTAGACACCGCTAGTATCATTACCATTCAGGTATAGTTTCTTTCCTGCAGCACTTTTCCCGCCTGACCCTTTCATCTGTTTCTGGCTGGCGAAATAGGCTGTAATATCAAGCAAGTCCTGCTTTTCGGTCACAGCCAAGGCCATTCCGCTCATTGTCGGGTCTACACGTGCCTCAGACTGAAAGTCACGAACCTGTTTTTGCAGGTAGTTGGCATACTGGCCAGCTAGTTTAGGAAATGATGGTGCAGCACTGTTTCCGTCTTCACCGTGACAACCCTGACACATCCCTGATTTTTCCTTGCCAGCTACAGGGTCGCCTTTCCCTATACGTTGTTTTATATCTGCCGGGGTATCGCTAGCATAGGCTGCAGACACCATGAACATGAATACTAAAACAGCAATATTTTTAATGGTAATTAACATATTTCCTCACTTAACATTCTAATTATTGTAGACCCAAGCATGATTGTTTCCTATAACGGTTGCTGCGTCAATGGGGTTTACACGGCTGCTCACAGTATCTTTACTGATATTTACACTCAGTACTGGAGTACTCAAGCCTAGTGAAATGGCTTATATCCAAAGTGTGAAGGCATGCACTTAAACCATACTAAAAGGGTAAATACATTGTCATGTTGGGCAAGATGCTGTCAATAATTTAGAGTTTAATATAGAAAATTCCTATAAATCCTGTCAATTTCGCCTTGAGTTCAATAAACCAGAAACGGGCTAGTGTTTTACAAGCCGGAGATATAATCCGATACAGCAAATATGTCGTCATAACTCATTTGACTGGTTAACAAGCTCATCATTCCTGATATGTCGGTGTCACGAGCGCCTGATTTAAAATTCTTCATTTGTCTTATCAGATAACCCCTATGCTGGCCGCCAATAATCGGGAAGATTGCGTTGTAGGAAGGTTTTCCTTTGCCATTTTCTCCATGACAATTAAGGCAGCCATTTTCAAGGAATATTATTTTGCCAGCCTCATTTTCTACCGGTGTGCCAACCATTTGCGCTTGACTAGCAAAATAAGCGCCTATATCTGATAAATCTTGTTGATTGTTGAGAGCGGCTACTATATGAGGGTTGTTGAGACCGACCATTATATCTGTCATCGCAGGATCACTTCGTAAACCAGTCTTGAAATTGTTGATTTGCCGTTGAATATAATCAGAGTATTGCCCTGCAAGCTTGGGGGTGGTTGGGGATAAACTATTACCATCTTTCCCATGACATTCTTGGCAAACAGCGGATTTATTCTTTCCAGCGACAGGGTCACCAGTGCCTATTCGAAGTTCGATTTCTTCGGGGCTATCTCCCGCATAGGCGGCGCTTATTGTAATTAGTACTATCCCTACAATAACCGAAATGCTTTGCTTTATAAGTAGCATGGAGGCTCCCTTTGTGTTTTCTGAAATGCTAACATAGTTCAATTGTTTAACATGGCAAAATAACAGTCAATGATTTTGAATAAATAAGCCGGCCTGTTTGACTTTCACGGTTTAGATGTCCACCTGATTTATAACGGCGATGACCACTGGAAGGCACTTGTCAAACCGGTGAGGAGAAAATTTGGAACTGGTTTAAGTTTCAGACTGGGTTTTTTAGGAGATACTGATTGATGTTGGTTGCTCAACGACGACAAAAAACACGCCTGAGCGTGCTTTTTGTAGTGTTGACACGTTGGCTAACGGCTATTGGCCATTATTGCCGCGCCCAAGGGAGTAGCTAGAGCGATTACTGTTTCTGCGAGGTGCGCTATTGCCGTTGCGATTACCGAAGCTCCGTTCTTGGTTGCGTGGTTGAGCTTGACCGGAAACGCTTTGGCTATGGCCAGAGCCGCCAAAACCTTGCGTGTGGCTATGACCTTCTTTATGACCAGCATGGCTGTGACGACTGTCAGGTGCGCTGTGGTGAAAGCCTGTTCCAGCGTTGTTGCTGTTTCCGTTGAAAGCTGCACTACGGTTGCCAGCATAGCTGCTGTTTCGGTTGCTGCCGCCAAAATTCTGGTTTCCACCGAAGCCGCCACCGCCGTTACGACGGGGAGCACTTTTACCACGTGGACGGTCTGAGGAGGGCCCTGTACGCAGTTTGTATTTGGGCTCCAGACCTTCAATCGTGTGCATCTTGATGTTCTGATTGGTATACCGTTCGATGCGTTTAAGCAACGGTGCATCACGATTCGAGGCGAACGAGATTGCGATGCCAGACGAACCTGCACGACCTGTGCGGCCTATACGGTGAACATAGTCTTCAGCAAATTTTGGCAAGTCGAAGTTGATGACGTGTGAGATGCCACGCACATCAATCCCACGTGCGGCTACATCTGTTGCAACCAGAACTCGCAAATTGCCGTTTCGCAAACTCAGCAGCGTACGATTACGCTCGCGCTGGCTCATGTCACCGTGTAATGCAGATACCGAGTGACCTTGTGCGGATAGTTGATCGGCAATGCCATCTGCATCCCGCTTGGTAGCTGTGAACACAATGGCCTGATTTAATTCAGCATCGGTTAGAAGATGATTGAGCATCTTGCTCTTATGCGCTACATCATCGGCAAACATCATGCGTTGCTCGATGTTCTCATGCTTATCTGTCGTTGCTGAAACGGAAATTTTCTTTGGTGTTTTGAGCAGACGTGAGGCAAGATTGCCAACTACACCATCCAAAGTTGCCGAGAACAGCAAGGTTTGACGTGATTTGGGTGTGGCTGCGGCAATGCGTTCTACATCATCTACAAAACCCATATCAAGCATCCGATCTGCTTCATCAAGGATCAACATTTCCAAGCGGGAGCAATCGATACGGCCTCGCTCAAGATGGTCAATCAATCTTCCTGGTGTCGCAACCAAAATATCCACATAACCTGCCAGCAGACGATTCTGTACCGGATAAGGCATGCCGCCCAGTATGCTGATAATTTTAAAGCGCATATTTTTGCCATACTTGGTGGCAGCATCGCACACCTGTTGGGCGAGTTCGCGAGTTGGTGTCAATACCAATACACGAGGGCCTTTCCCTGGTAAAGAGGATGGTTCGGCCAGACGGTTTAATGCAGGTAAGATGAAAGCAGCAGTTTTGCCACTACCTGTTTGCGATGAGGCCATCAGGTCGTTGCCAGCCATGATTTCAGGGATAGCCTGTGCCTGTATCGCAGTTGGTTCGGTGTAGCCTGTATCGGCGATAGCTTTGAGTATGGCAGAGTTCAAATTCAAATTTTCGAAAGACATTTAGTTCCTTTAAAGTTTCAAACAAAGGGAATTAGCTTGTTATGGCAGGCAGTAACCCGGTTTCCAGTTAACATAACTGGATTCCGGGCGCTATTCAGCATAACGAACTTATCAAGTTCCCTGATGAGCGCGGGAGAACAACCCGTTGGAAGGGGAGTTAAAGTTAACCGGCGCATAAAACATCGTAGCTAACCGGAAAACCCGAGAAATATTTTGGGTCTTATTTAGACAGGTGCGTTTTATGCACGAGAGGTAGGTCAGAAAACGATGAACAAATTCCGCATCAATATGCGGCAAGTCGCGCATTATACTGAATGAAAAAATAAAAGCCAGAGAAATTATAGCCATTGGAATCTTATCGTGACCGGGCTTGTGCTAGAATGCGCGCCCTTTTTATAAGCAAGGCTGTCTCCATGTCCCGCCAACTTCGTAATATTGCCATCATCGCCCACGTTGACCACGGTAAAACCACTCTAGTGGATAAGCTGCTTAGTCAAGCTGGTTCTTTTGCCTCTCATAAACATGTTGCTGATCGCGTGATGGATAACAACGATCTGGAAAAAGAGCGTGGCATTACCATTCTGGCTAAAAACTGTGCAGTGGAATATAAAGATGTGCATATAAATATCGTTGACACGCCGGGCCATGCAGATTTTGGCGGAGAGGTAGAGCGCGTACTCGGTATGGTAGATGGCGTATTGCTGTTAGTGGATGCAGTAGATGGACCGATGCCTCAGACCCGCTTTGTGACGAAGAAAGCATTGGCATTAGGACTGAGACCTATTGTCGTCGTAAATAAAATTGATCGTCCCGGTGCACGTGCTAATTGGGTAATCGACCAAACTTTCGATTTATTTGACAAGTTAGGTGCGTCTGATGAACAACTTGATTTCCCAATAGTCTATGCATCGGCATTGAATGGTTATGCGAAGCTGGAGCTGGATCAGGAGTCTGACAGCATGTTCCCTTTGCTGGATGTGGTATTGAATAGTGTTCCCGCACCCGGTGTTAAAGCTATAGACGAGCCGCTACAATTACAAGTTTCCGCATTGGATTATTCAAGTTTCGTCGGCCGTATTGGCGTTGGCCGGGTAACTCGTGGTCGTATCAAGCCAGGACAAGAAGTGATGGTGATGAATGGTGATAAGTCCTCAAAGAAGGCGCGCGTGAATCAGGTTTTAGGTTTTCGTGGCATTGAAAGAGTTTTGTTAGACGAAGCATTAGCTGGAGACATTGTCCTGATTAATGGTATTGAAGATATTGGTATCGGAGTAACTATCTCTGATGTCAGCAACCCTGAAGCTTTGCCTATGCCCAAGGTGGATGAGCCAACGTTAACCATGAACTTAATGGTTAACACTTCCCCATTATGCGGGCAAGAGGGAAAATTTATCACCAGTCGTCAGATACGTGACCGCCTCCATAAGGAATTGCTGGTGAACGTGGCATTGCGCGTTGAAGAAACTGACAACACAGATGTGTTTCTTCTGGCAGGTCGGGGTGAATTACATTTGACCATTTTGCTGGAAAATATGCGTCGAGAAGGCTTTGAGATGGGTGTAGGTAAGCCACGCGTGGTATATCGCGAGATTGATGGTGAGAAGTGCGAGCCTTTCGAAGTGCTAACAGTGGATGTGGAAGATGCTAATCAGGGTGCCGTGATGGAAGAGCTTGGTCGGCGCCGAGGTGATTTACAAGACATGCAGCCAGATGGTCATGGTCGGGTTCGTCTTGAGTACCGCATTCCAGCACGCGGACTTATCGGTTTCCAGTCTGAATTTATGACATTGACACGTGGTACCGGCATCATGGCACATGTATTTGACGATTATGCGCCAGTAAAAGCAGATATGCCTGGTCGGCGCAATGGAGTGCTAGTTTCTGCGGAAAAGGGTGATGCAGTAGCTTACGCACTTTGGAAACTGGAGGATCGCGGTCGTATGTTTGTTTCTCCCGGCGATAAGCTGTATGAAGGCATGATTATCGGCATCCATAGTCGTGACAACGACTTGGTGGTCAACCCGATAAAAGGCAAACAATTAACCAACGTACGCTCTTCCGGCACTGATGAGGCGGTTCGCCTGACTCCACCAATTCGCTTGACTTTGGAGTCAGCAGTCGAGTTCATTGATGATGACGAGTTGGTAGAAATTACCCCTCAATCAGTGCGTATCCGCAAACGCTTCTTGACGGAGAACGAACGTAAGCGTGCCGTAAGAGGCTTGTAAAAATATGTCTTAGACATTGCTCACATAAATCAAGGGATGCTCCGGCATCCCTTTATATTTTGCATTGTTGGTTTGGTTTATACTGAAAGTCTGATTTGTTTGAAAGCCATTTATATGGAGTCGTCCCTCAACTTTTTAGCGCCTCTTACGGTCGGTCTTCTGTTAGGCGCAGTTTCGATTTGGTTGTTTCTCCGTGAACGCACTTCATCTGCTGTGGAAAGGATTAAAGGCGAGGGGCAAGTTGAAATAACAAGGCTTAATGAGCGGATGTTTGCGTTACAGGATGATATTAATCGTCTTGTAAATGAAAATGAAAATTTTGCAGCTCAACGTGATAATTTTACTATGGAGCAACAGCACTTCAGCGCAAAAGTAGCTGAACTGACTGCCAATCTTGAACATGAACGTTCCAAAATAGCAGAAAATTTGCAAGCTGAAGAGCAACTTTCCAATCGTTTCAAATCACTAGCCAGCCAGATTCTCGAGGAAAAATCCAAACGTTTTACGGAACAGAATCAGACTAATCTCAACCAGTTGCTGGAACCTCTTAAGGTCAAAATAAGCGAGTTCCAGGGCAAGGTGCAGGAAGTCTATGTGCAGGAAGGCAAGGACCGTTCTGCGCTGGCCGAGCAGGTCAGGCAACTAATGGCACTTAATAATCAACTATCCAAAGATGCACACAACCTTACCAGTGCGTTGAAAGGTCAGGCCAAAGTGCAGGGGAATTGGGGTGAGTTGATTTTGGAGCGCGTGCTGGAAGCTTCAGGTTTACGCAAAGGGCAAGAATACGATGTGCAGGAAAGCCATACACGCAACGACGGTTCAAGGGCACAACCGGATGTGGTTGTCCATCTGCCTGAAGACAGGCATCTGATCGTCGATGCCAAGGTTTCGCTGAAGGCATATGAAGAATATGCCAATGCGGAAACCGATCATCAACGCGATGTCGCAATGAAACGCCATCTGGATTCCGTGCGCGGCCACATCAATGATTTATCTGTGAAGAACTATCAGCAGCTCTATGGTTTCCAGTCGCTTGATTTTGTATTGATGTTCATTCCTGTGGAACCGGCTTTCATGTTGGCCATTTCGCATGATAGCGATTTGTGGCAGGGAGCTTGGAAAAAGAACGTGTTGTTGGTAAGTCCAAGCACTTTACTGTTCGTGCTTCGCACCGTAGCGCATCTCTGGCGGCAAGAGCAACAAAACAACAATGCTCAGGAGATTGCCAGTCGTGGGGCTGACTTGTATGACAAACTGGTCGGGTTCGTGGAAGATTTTGATAGCTTGGGGAGCAAGTTGCTGCAGGCACAAAAAATTTATGATACTGCTTACAAAAAGTTTACTAGTGGACGCGGCAATGTAATCCGTCAGGCGGAAATGCTTAAAGATCTTGGTGTAAAGCCTACCAAACATTTACCTCAAAATCTGGTTGATTCAAATCAGGATGATTTGCATGCTTTGAACATTAGAAAAAATATGAACAAAACAGAAAATACCTGATCAATTTTGTTGAGCAGGTATTTTGTCGTGCGGATGTTAGATTAAGAATATTCTATCGCTGGGATGCATCATTCGGGATATTCAGGCAGAATCCAAGTATCGAAGTCAAATAACGTCTTATTAATTATTAATGTCGCAACTTCTACTTAATTGCCAGTCTAAGGGCACGAGCAAGATGAAAGGTTTAATGCGCTGGCTATCTGCAACTGCGTTGTTCTTCCTATCTATGGCATTAATGCCGGGTATTACCAGCTTTGCGGTAGCTGCTGAACCTGTTGTTCCTTTTGACGTTAAAAACAGGCCGGCAATTTTAAGCCATGCCAATGAGGTACTCACTGAAAGCGACTCAATCCTGAAGGCTTCAGGCAAGTTAAGTATCAGCGATGTGGACAGTCCTGAGACATTTGTGGCGCAGCGCAAGATCAAGGGTAAGAATGGCAACTTCAATATAGACGCTGCAGGCAAATGGACT
>Ga0316190_10003570_pt1 | contig 11286 bp, 5 predicted proteins | sample Eddworburrow2_MG_FD_204929 | JGI IMG/M metagenome (GOLD analysis project Ga0316190, IMG submission 204929) | Coastal sediment microbial communities from Maine, United States - Eddy worm burrow 2 | ecosystem: Environmental > Aquatic > Marine > Coastal > Sediment | place: USA: Maine | collected... | reverse complement strand
GCAATCTGGGTTAAGGAGATTAGTCAAAAAGGAATAGTTGAAGGGTTGAAGAACCGCCGTTGCTTTGCGACTACTGGTGATAAGATATTTGTTCACATGACCATTAATGGCTCCTGGGCTAATGAAGAAGCAAAGATCATGGAGACGGCTCCAGAAATTAACTTTGAAATCGAGGCAGTTGATAAGATTAAGTCTATTGAAATTCTTAGAAATAGCAAGGTAATCAAGAGTATCAGTGTTGGGGACAGGTTAAAACAACAAGGAAGCTACACGGATACAGATTTTCCCACATCCTCAAAGGTGTTGTATTACTATCTGCGGGTCATTCAGGAAAATGAACATATTGGATGGTCAAGTCCTGTGTGGCTTACTTAACGCTCTAGTTTTACAATTATATAAGGTGTTTCTACTTCCAGATCAGGATAGATAGCGCCATTTCCATTATTGTCGATCACTTCGATGAAATACATAAAGTCAAAAGTAGGATCAATTTGATCAGCTAGTACAGTTACCTGAAATAGTTCATCACCTTCATTGGCAACCATTGGCAATGTGAGATAATCCTGCGTTTGATTAACAGCCCGATAGCGTAGCCTTACCCATTTGACTCCATGCTTTGCTTTCACTTGTGCATTTATTTTTATTTCCTCACCAATGGGAGAACTATCAACTCGTTGATGTTCTATTTGAAACAGTTCCAGGTTATCGGACAATGTAGCATCTTTATATTCAGGTGATGATCTCGTGGTTACAGTATGCTGTATGGCATTTCTGTATGATTTTAGTTCATCCAGTCCTTCTTCAAGATACCCATACTCATCCCGCCAGTGACCAGTAAGATGATGAATCATATCACCGTGCCCAGCTTCTCTCACACCCATCATTAAGTTCGGTGCGTAGATATCATCTGCTACCTTCACTATTTTTCCCCATGCTTCAATAGCCTTATTCTCAAAAGCGATTGCATCATCTAATGCATATAGATCATTTGTCCTTAGATAGATCCGATAGCTGACCGCCGCAGGAATCCGATACGAATGATACAGTGCCAGGTTAGATAGTATGCTCAGGTCAGTTATAGTTGAAACAAATTCTTTATTGGATGCATCTGACATTTTAGTTTTGGCGCTTTCAATAAGACCCTCTAGCTCAAAATGTGTTTTCCTGAACCAAAGACTTGTTGCAGAAGGCAGACGTTTCGCAGTTTCGCCACCTTCTATCAATAGTTGAGCTTCAGTATCAAAGCTAGCAAATTGCTGGATGTCGCTGCCTTCAGCCCTGGCATACTCAGGCAAGTTGCCAAATCGCTGCTTTTCAGCCCATCCCCTTGTTGTAGGGAATTTTCCATAAGGAGAACATGCCGACACAATCCGCGGTAAGATATTGCTCGCCCTATCTAATGCCTCTTGCACGACGGATCCTGCCTCGTTTCCAAACCGTTTGTCAAATTCGTGGCTCCATACTTTAGGTGAAGTATTTGGATTGTAGGCTACTCGCCCAAATGTCATAAAAAAATACCAATAGCGTTCAAATTCATAATCATAATAGACATATTCTGGATTCAACAAATTGAAAGGCTCCATATCATGTGGTTGAGCTTCCATCTTGGTAGCAAGTGGTTCGTTTATTTCAAAACCTTCCCCATCATAAAGATGGCTACTTTCAGCAAAGCGACGAACATATTCGGGATCACCCCACAGTAATATACGTTGCGTCCCTCCGGTCCATATGCGCCAGTGCAACTTATAACTTCGCGGATAGCGGAGCATGTCGGCATAACCATGACGACGATCATGTTGATTTTCCCTATTGATATGTGTTGGGTGAAAAGGCATCCCCATTTGCTCCATCCAGTATTTGGTGGCAACTGTAAAATTTAGTCCCATATCGCTCGCTACCTGGATGATCGATTCGGGTAATTCTTTTGCCCGCAAATCAATTTTTATATCAGGCGAAGCGGTCTTTAACATCCCAAATACTTCCCGCCAAAATTCCGTCATCTCCTTGCCTCGTTTCAACCCAGATTCATTGTGCATCCGCAATTGCAGCCCATCCAAATCGGGAACGACTTTTATAAATTTTGCCAGTGCAGCCTTGGTATATTCGCTGAGAGTTTCAGCCTCGATGCCCTGAACCAAAAAACTTTTATCCATCTCTGCCAACTCCTCTTTAGAAATTCCTCCTGTTTGCACACCGCCTCGATAAATATGATCCCATATCCCTACCTTAAACTCAATGCCTCTTTCATGAGCCAAAGAAATCATTTTATTCAGTGCCACTAAATTTCGCGTTTGCTCAGCTTCTGATACATTTCCCATTTTGATATCAGGATAACCATCCACATTAAAAAAATAGGGGTAGCAAGGGGCAAGAAACCCGCCATTTTCATAGCCAAAAATAACGACCATGGAGTTAAACCGATTTTTAACCAGCATATCCATATAACGAATCCAATAGGCCTCATCATAGAAGCGACTTTCCCAGTAGGTCTGGTTCATGGTGTATAAAGAAATTGCCCTGGTAGTAACATCAGGACTTTCCGTAATCTCAACAACTTCGCGCAGTGGGTCATTTGGATCGCTGCTCCAGCTGATGCGATCAGCTACATCAAGTAAGGCATACATTAAACCACGATCATCAGTCCCACTAATAATCCAAGCAGGTTTTTGAGAGACTTCTGTTTCCCATAAAGTCAAAGACTCAGGTGCTGCAGGTAGCTTTTGGTTCCCGGCTTTTAAAAGTTGAGCTGCTTCTCCAGAACCAGTATCAATTCCACAAATTAAGAACATCTCACCCTTAGCATCAGATACGGAACTCACTTTCTCGATAGTAATGTTGTTCTTTTCAAGACTAGACATGAGTGTTGTAAGACCGTGCTCAACTGGACTTCCAGCATTTGAGTCTAAGATGATTGAGATTTTTGCAGGACTATCCTTGCAGCTAGCAAGACTAACACAAATGACTATAAGAAATACAAAATTTAGAGCAGTAGATAATTTCATATCATCAGAGATTATTCACGATTACATTGATTAACCAGGTTTGTGAACTGTAACGAATAAAGGAAAAATATACCTTCCTGTGTTTGTTCTAAAGTAAGCCTCTAACTTAAATTCTCCTTGTTTCAGTTCAATGTCTTTCAAGGTTAATCGATCAGAGTCTAATGAAATATTCTGCAGCATATTTTGGGGATATAATTTTAAATGTAGGTTACCCTGGGCTTTCACAGTATCAACGAAATGGAACGTCACATCGTAATTGGCCGTTTCTAGAACCTTCACATCCCAATAGCCCAATACATTATCCTGTGTCCAGGCCACCGGCGTTCCTTTGGCATCATTGCGATTGAGGATGACCGGATTTTCCAACTCCGAGCCAATCACCGCTGGAAATACACGGTTGTTATTCTTTTCCGAAATGATTTCATCATACCATGAATCCATATTATTTTTCAGTTCTGAAGCTATTGCAGGTTCTTTTTCCACGATGTTGATCAACTCATTCGGATCTGATTTAACATTGAATAATTCAAAGTCACTCAATTCACTTTCGGCTTCGGTATTCCCTACAAGTTTATAATCTCCTTTCAATGCAGCGAAGTTTCGGTATTTAACCAAGAATCCACGCCCCCATTCAAAGAATAGGGTTCTCTCGTCAAATTCATTGCCCTTTGGATTTACAAAATTTCTACCATCAATATTGTGTCCCGGCTGCTCTAATTGACAAAGCTCAAGAATAGACGGCAATAAATCGATATGCGATATTTGCAAATTGATTTCTTGTCTTTCCGGATACTTTTGCGGATAACGAATCAAGCAAGGTACGCGTACTCCACCTCCAAAAACGGAAGATTTTTGCTTTCGTAGACCCCGTTTATAGCGTACATGCTGTGGGCCGTTATCTGTCAAAAAAACTATAACGGTATTTTCATCCAGATTTTCAGCTTCAAGTGCATCCATCATCTTACCTATATTATCATCAATATTGGTAACCATACCATATACGCGTCTGGCGGCATCTATGTCTTTCTCATTCATGCTTTCAACGGCCGGATCTTTGATGGCAAAAGCATCTATATCAAACTCAACATCCTTATACATATTGTAATATTTTTGAGGCAGCTGTAGTGGTGTATGTGGCGCATTAAAAGACAGGTAAACAAAGAAAGGCTGATCTTTTCCAGTTGAATTGTGATTCTTAATAAACTCCACAGCTTCATTTGTAAACACATCTGAGCAATACCCCTGGTACTGCTTCATCTCACCATTATGAAATAATACTGGATCAAAATAAGAACTGTCTTTGGCGAAAAAATTGGCCACATCTCCAGGTTGGCCCATGCCTCCTCCGCGATGAACAACTGCTTCATCAAAGCCCTGATCTATAGGTCGATATGGATAATTATCACCTAAATGCCATTTGCCAAAAATTCCCGTCTTATATCCGTTTTCCTTCAATATCTCGGCCAGAGTGATTTCATTTTCACTCATTGTAGCGCCTCCGTTGTAAGTGTCATATATACCTGTTCTTTCAGAATATCGGCCTGTCATCAAGCTTGCCCTGGTTGGAGCGCATACGGGCGACACATAAAAATTAGTCAGGTTTAGACTTTCAGAGGCCAACTTATCCAGGTTGGTAGTTTTCACATAAGGATTGCCCATAAAGCCAAAATCGCCGATCCCCTGATCATCAGTCATGATCAAAATTACATTCGGACGGTCCGCTACAGATTGTTCATTTTTTTCATTTTGGACACATGAAAATAAAAAAGTATGGCTAAAAAGAATCGCAAAAATAAATTGATATGCAGTTGAATATTTCATTTTCAATTATAGTAAAAGTATTTGTATTACATAAAGCATATATCTTCCCACTTAACTAATTCTTTGTAAATTATATATGGAAAGAAAACTATCGAAAGCCTGTCATTGCTTCTGTGGTTTTATGAATTTGCAATGCTGCTGTAAAAAATCAATGCTCTTTTGCAATTCCATCTTCTGAAAGTCCTGTTCAAATGTTTTAGGATCCACACCTTCAGGGGGTGACAGAATTTCAATTGGACTTCCATTTCGAATCATCTGATAAAAATCCCGGAGATCTGCTGCTTTCAGATCAGGATAACCTTCCCAGAAATCTTCCTGAAGAAAAGGTATCTCATTCTGTCTGTTAGAAACAGTTTCGATGTGCAATGGAATCCCGGGACATAACTCCGACATTCGTTTGGTATAGTGCTGAAAATCCATTGATCCTTGACCTAACGCCGTCCATTGGAACGTAGCCCCATTTTCTGATTCCCAGATTTTATAATCCCGCACACTAGTACAAAGTACGTGTTTGCCTAGTTTCTCTATCTGCTGCATGGGATTTTCCATGGCCCAGACCGAATTTCCCGGATCCAACATTACACCGCATACATCAACTCCGACCGTTTCTACAATATTCAATACCTCTTCAGAACGCATATCGCCAGCATGATTCTCAACGGCAAATTTAATCCCTGCATCCTGAATTTGGGATCGCATAGACCGGAGTTCATGTATGATCTCTTCCATCCTGGCAACGATGCCTCCATCTGTATATCGATCTGCAATATTGCCTATTTTACAGTTTATGGAGGTTGCATTAAAGATTTTAGCAACGCGAAGACCTGACAGGATCAATTCTTTTGGAGTGCCAAACATTGGTGAGTACGATGGTGAATTAATACTCAGGCTTCCAATTCCAAAATGGAAGTTCATTTTATTGGTTTCCAATAGATCATGAAGAGCCCTCAGGTAATCTTCTTCAAGGTTGTCAAAATAATTCAAGGCATTAAACAATATGGAATCCATATTCAGGTCAATGGCATATTCCATTAACTCTCTGGCTTTCCATCTCATGCCTCGCACTGAATGTGCATCCATTCCAAGGGGTACTTTAGTGTCTTCTGTTTCTGAATTAAAAAGCTGTTCCTTAGCCCAACTGTTCGATAATACAGAGCCACCAAGCATCCCTAATGCTGCCTTTGTTGTAAAATCTCTTCTTTTCATTTTATACTATTTAGCGCCAATTGTAATGTTAAAAGGCTCCTCGTTTTTATCCAAACAAGCTACCGCCTGAATCACGGCCTTTTCATTTAATATGGTGAAAGGATTATTGGATTCGTAATTTCTCATCCTGCTACCAAATATACTAATCGTTAATTTCTGATCTCCTTTGACTGTCATAAAATCCCATGATTTTCCCAGGTTGGAGATTGCACCGTTACCCCCAGAAAAAGCTTCTACATTTGTAAGTGAGGTATGTCCCTGACCTTCAATTACGATTGGATGAATGTCTTCCAATTTTTCACCTGTATTGGCAATAATGGAGCCTTGTGCAATCATCCAGTTTCTATTTTTGGTATTGTTTCCAGCTTTGTGGATACCAACTGTCACACAATCCAGGTTGAAGTTTGTTAATTGGCCATAGGACTCAGGCCCCAGATAAATGCCTCCATAGGTCCCAAAAGTAAAAATATCAATTAGTTGCGCATTATCCGTGTGGTTAATGCTATAGGCAAAAGTCTTTTTTGCTACAACAGCATCTACAACTTCCTTTTTGAATTGACCCTTAACTTGGCGCTGAACTGCGGGATTCACATGGCAATTCAGTATTCTAGGAATGTCATAGCAATAATCAAAACGAATAAACTCACCACTCAACGGATACCCATAACAATGTTGAATGAGGATTAACTCTGAAGCAAATTGTCTAATACTATTAAAATCCATGGCCAGGTATTCTCCATAAAACGTCAGATTCACTAAGGTAACTCCTTCAGCTTTATGTGTTTTTGACATCTGGATTGTTGCTGGATAAGGAATAATCTTTAATGGATCCTGAATCGTCTGATCGGGATACCAAAATTGTATCCCTTTTATCTGTGTACTACTTTCAACAGTTATAAAAACCTTTTCTTTATCTGTAATCTCAAATACGCTGCCAACGGGATGATCAAATTCCGGATGTTTTGTTCCTCTGGGTACAGGACCATGCACACCGATCAAAGAAACATTTTTCTTTAAGATGATGCCTCCGGCAATTGGATATGGTTTTTCAACGGGTTCCACATATAGCGCCGTACCAGTAGTAGCTGCCCAGTCAATGGCTTTTTGAAGGTTCAATTTATTTGTCTGAGGATCATTACCAGGTAAAACATCAAACTTCTGGATACTGCCCCCAAAATATTGCCCAAATGAACATGTGCTGATTAGCAATAAAATAAAAAAAATGTTTAGTGATTTCATAGTTATAAATTTAAAATAAATCCATTGCAAAACGATTGAATCGCTGCTATTGGTCAAAACCTGTTGAGGTGAAAAAACACTGTTTAAAATCCTACATGGTAAAATTAAAAATCAATTATTATAGGAAAAAATTGCCTTTACCTTGCTTATTGCTCCTTCGGTCTACCAAAATAATCCTGATAAACGCAATCGATCTGGAAACCATCTACACCCACCTTAAGAAGTTGCTCCGCATCTTTGCGAGCTTCGACGCGGTGATGTTCCTCTGTATATCGGAATGTATTGAGCGCAGGAATAACAAGCGCTCCTCGGTCCTGAACAGGTTTTACGAGCTCTAAAGGCCACGTTTTCGGAACACCGAACCAATAAAAACCATGAAGATCGACAGATTCTCCTCGTTCTACCTTAAGCAACATTTCGCCTGGAAGTGTTACAAGTACTTTACCTTTTAGTTTGTCTCTTACCTGAGCATCTCCAAGTGTCATGCACGCCTTATCCAATCCGTATTTTTCAATTAGGTCAAGAATGCGGGTGAAAAACAAATCACTTCTATCTCCCGATTTTATGTCGAACATTACGCCAAGGTTAAGCGATCGGCACAAGCAAAGCATATCGTCGAGAGAGGCAATGGTCTCATCACTATTCAGGAAATAAATCTTTGTAAGTGCCTCCAGTGTGAAGTCTGAGATTTCCCCTTCAATCCCACAAGCACCAGTCATATTATTATCGTGAAAGACTACCGGGTGATGGTCCTTACTCTCACGAATATCCAATTCAACCATATCGTAGCGATGGAAGGCGGCCATTTTTACGGCACTCTGAGAACACTCTGGAATACCTGGTACCACTACTCCTCCACGATGGGCGATCAAGAGTGGCTTACGAGCACTGACCTTTGCCATGTCCCATACATCAATGAGTTCAGGTAGTGGAGACACGTCCGAGCCTACTGCCACTGGTATTGGACTGCTTCTTCCATCAGCTTTATATTTCTCTAACAGGGCAAGTAACTCGGAGGCAGTACTCCTATTTCCGTTATATACATTTGTCGTCTCGGAGGGATCATTCGCCAGGTTATAGAGTTGATCAGTCCCAATCAGCTTCCAGTCTCCCTGTCGAATAAAAAGGCCTGTATTGTCCGGTCTGCCAACAAATGCTTCACGGATCGGTTTGCCCTTATCTTTATTGTACAAGGCATCCAATATGCTATAGCTGTCTTCACCTGCATTAGCTGTCAGTTGCTCGCCAACCAGATCGGCAAAAGTAGCTAACATATCCGTATTCGATATAATTTGATCGCTTTTGGATCCTTGCTCTATCACACCAGGCCAACTGGCGATAAAAGGCATGCGGTGCCCACCTTCCCAGGCGTCAAATTTCATCCCACGGTAAATGGATGTCGCCCGGTGGCCATATCTCTCAATATCTTCTTGCCACCAGACCGGACCGTTATCACTGGTCAAGAAAATCATCGTATTTTCTCGAAGTCCCTGATCATATACAGCCTGTAGCACTAAGCCAATAGCATGATCATTTTCTGCCACCCAATCGCCCCAATCACCTACTTCAGAGGTTCCTTTGAACTTTTCGGAAACTAGCCAGGGAGTGTGAGGAGAAGCAAGGGCTAAATAAAGAAAGAATGGATTTGATTGATCAGCAGCATCTTCGATAAAATCGATAGACTTTTTAGTAAAGGTGTTTAGTACTTGGTCATGTTTAAAATCCTTTCCGGCTTTTCCCTTTCTCCAGAAAGGTCCTTGCCAACCGTTTTTACCATAACCGACACTAGCTGCAACGTTTTCAGTAGGTGCTTGAACTGCATGCCTGTCTTCGATGTAATAATAATCGGGCTGATCGAGGGAACGGCTAATTCCGAAATAGTAGTCAAAACCCCGATCAACTGGACCTCCTTTAAGGTTATTATAATCGCTGTAATCGAATCCAAGATGCCATTTACCTACCATGCCAGTTCGGTATCCATTTTTTTGCAAAACACTGGCAATGGTCAAGCGGTCCTCTTCGATCAATGGTTCTGTACGCCAGTTAAGACTAAGCGCACGAAAAGGATATCTGCCAGTAAGCAGCCCATAGCGCGAAGGGACACAGGAGGACGCACAGGCATGAGCATCAGTAAAGATCATGCCTGAATCTGCCAATCTATCAATCTGAGGTGTTGAAATTTTTGATTCAGGATTGAAAGCCTTAGCATCACCATAACCCATGTCATCCACCATAATAAAAATAATATTGGGCAGAGCCTGAGTCTCTTGTGCATGGACATTCCGGACCATCAAGGAAAAAGCCATTAGTCCAATGATCCAACATTTAATCAAACCATTTATAATCATTTCGTTTCTCATTTTTTGCATAATATCAATAAGTATATTGTCGTATTCCATTCTTTTAATATTGTTCTTTAAAATCAACCCACGTGAATGAAAGCACTTCACTTGTAGTGTCCATTCAATCTTGATGTTTCGGGTAATATCATTTCGACTGAAAGGAGAAATCTTGGTGTTTATACGTATAAACAAGTTTTCTCACATGCGTTACTCGAAATGACGCCCCATACTTGATTTGACACTAGTTGTTTCCTACGAAACGACATTTCCTCTGTACTTCACATTCAATTTGCTTCCTTTTGGTGACTGAGCTTCTACGAAAACCAAATCTCCATTTTGTTCAGCTAATGAATAATGAAATCAATTTTCTCATTAGCGGCAAATTCAACCCATATTGCTAAAGTTTTTGTGCCATTTGTATCTCTGAAAATGCCTTGTTTAGTAGGTAAGGCTTTGCCATTAATAATAAGCACTGCTTCCTTTTTACTGTCCCAACTTTTTAGGATAATTGCAGCATTTAAAAAGGGATTTTCTTCACTCGCCTCAATAGAAAAAGATATATCACCTTCCTCTTTATTGAGGACATACGATCTTTGGTCCGGGGCAAACTTACCTACGGCCCCTCTTAAATTGACTATTTGAGGTGCGAGAAGCCATGATTTAGCTAAAGTTACCAACTCATCAAATTCTTGATCAAGCATAGCCTCCATAAGTAGTTTTTCATAATATGGCGTAGGTCCGTTTTGCACCCCACCAAAATTACCTGGACGCACATGAGTCAAAGAGCTATGTGCCGTGCGATCCGGATAAATTGCATATCGGCCGTCGGATGGCATCTGTGCAATAGGCCAATGATTCCACGTTGGAAAAACGGAATAACTGGTTACTTCTCCATTATACACATCAGAATAAACAAAATCACCAATGGTAACTGGCTTATATTTTCCTGTGTAGTTTATATATTGAATACACTGTCCTTTGGGTTCTTCCACACTTTGTGGAGGCTTATTGATCCAATCGTATGTTGCCTTTTCGCCTTTTAAATTCATCATAGTCAAGGCATCCTTTGTATGAATAATATCTTCCGGATGTTGATCGGGGCCCATAATTGCCATAGATTCCTGCCACTCATGATTGCGTTCACCATCTGTCCAAAGTTTCATTGACTTTACGGCAACACCATCGGGGTAAATATAATAATACCAATCGCTCCAGTCACACCAGCCTGTGGTATCATTATAGTTGGCCATCACATGATTCACATCGATCAAGGGATACCTCCAGTGCACTACTGTTCTGGCTGGAGTATTTTCAATGATACGAGCATGGTTCGTATACCCTTCTTTATCCGACATTGGTTCCATGCATCCGTTACCACCTGATTTTCCCCAGGTTTCGTTAAATTCATTGCTATACCATTGCCCTTTATCATTTGCCATCATGGGAATGTAACTCACTCCTCGCCAGAATATGAATTTACAGGGATTGTCATCAAATTCAACTACAACATCTGAATGGTCGCCTATCCGCCACATATTATCGTATACATCATAAAATTTAAGATGTGTGTAGTAGGCTCCAAATTTTTTCCGCTGTTCTCCATCAGGAAATACACGTTTGTCCATGTCCACCTCGGCAAAATACGCGGCATTGGGTTTGAAAGAACTATATGATGC
>Ga0316190_10003569_pt1 | contig 11287 bp, 6 predicted proteins | sample Eddworburrow2_MG_FD_204929 | JGI IMG/M metagenome (GOLD analysis project Ga0316190, IMG submission 204929) | Coastal sediment microbial communities from Maine, United States - Eddy worm burrow 2 | ecosystem: Environmental > Aquatic > Marine > Coastal > Sediment | place: USA: Maine | collected... | reverse complement strand
ATTAAGGCTCCCGATCGATCAGTAGATGTCCGACCCTCCCGTTGGCGTTGACGGGGTTGGTCAACACCTGCCCGATCGCAACGTTCAACGATCCAGGGTGATAGCCCGTGATGCAAAGAATGCAACAGCCCAGGGGCCTCTATCGGCCTGAGTTCGAGAAAGACAACTGCGGTTTCGGGCTGATCGCGAACATGGACGGCAAACCCAGCCACTGGCTGCTGCAGACTGCCGTAACCGCCCTCACCCGGATGACCCACAGGGGTGCCGTTGCCGCAGACGGAAAATCAGGCGACGGCTGCGGCCTGCTGATCAAGCTGCCCGAGAAATTTGCCCGGTCCAAGGCCGCGGAAGCCGGTATCGCGCTGGACACGCGCTTCGCGCTGGGCATGGTTTTTCTGAATCAGGATCAAAGCCTCGCCGCGACCGCGAAAGTGCGCCTGCACGCCGAGCTGGAACAGAGCGGTCTCAGTGTGGCCGGTTGGCGCAACGTTCCCGTCAACGTAGCCGCGTGCGGTGAGGAGTCGCTCAAAAGCGTCCCCCGGATCGAGCAAATCTACGTCAATGCACCCGAGGACATGAGCTCGGAAGCGCTTGAACGGGTGTTGTATCTGGCACGGCGTCGAACCGAGAAAGCGGTGGAGTCGGACGATGCGACATTCTACATTCCCAGTTTGTCGGGACGGGTAATTTCTTATAAAGGGCTGGTCATGCCGGCCAACCTGCCGGTTTTCTATCAAGACCTTCAGGACCCCTCGCTGGAAACCGCGCTGGCAGTGTTTCATCAGCGGTTTTCCACCAACACGCTACCCCAGTGGCGATTGGCGCAACCGTTCCGGTTTCTGGCCCATAACGGCGAAATAAACACCATCCAGGGCAACCGCTATTGGTCGGTTGCGCGCAGCCACAAATTCCACAGCCCCTTGATCCCCGACCTGGATGACGCGCGGCCACTGGTCTCGATGAGCGGCTCCGACTCCAGCAGCCTGGACAACATGCTGGAATGCCTGCTTGCCGGAGGCATGGACATCTTCAGGGCCATGCGCCTGCTGATCCCTCCGGCCTGGCAGAACCTGCAGTCGATCGACCCGGACTTGCGAGCGTTCTACGAGTACAACTCCATGCATATGGAGCCCTGGGACGGCCCTGCCGGCATCGTTCTTACAGACGGCCGCCATGCCGCCTGTGCGCTGGATAGAAATGGGCTCCGGCCGGCACGCTACGTGATCACCCGTGATCGGCATATCACCCTGGCGTCGGAAATCGGCGTCTACGACTACGATCCTCAGGATGTGGTCACCAAAGGCCGCCTGAAACCCGGGCAAATGCTGGCCGCCGATACAGAAACCGGCCGGCTTCTGCTGCCGGATGATGTGGATACGCTGCTCAAGAACCGGCACCCCTATCGGCACTGGATGAAGCGCTACAACCGCCAACTGGGTACCTTGCTGCCGGCCACGGTGCTCACCAGCGAGCCCATGGACGGCGAGACGCTGAACACCTACCAAAAGTTGTTTCAGGTTTCGTTCGAGGAACGCGACCAGGTGCTCCGCCCGCTGGCCGAGGCGGGCCAGGAAGCTGTGGGGTCTATGGGTGACGACGCCCCGTTCCCTGTGCTTTCGAATCAGATCCGATCCCTGTATGACTACTTCCGCCAACAGTTTGCACAGGTCACCAACCCACCGATCGATCCGCTGCGGGAAAGCATCGTTATGTCGCTGGAGACCTGTCTCGGGGCCGAACTGAACATGTTCGACGAGACCCCTGAGCACGCTTCGCGACTGGTCATACGCAGTCCCGTGCTGTCGGAAGGCAAGTTCCGCGCTCTGGTGGCCATTCCCAAGCCGGGCTACGAAACCCAAACAATAGATCTGAACTTCGCCCCGGACCACGAGACCCTGGAACAGGCGATCGTTCGAATCACTGACGAAGCGGTGGCGGCGATCCGGGCAGGGAAGGTCATTCTGGTGCTTTCCGATCGTGCAATCCGCCGCGGTTTACTGCCGGCGCATGCGTTGCTGGCCACCGGCGCCGTGCATCACCGCCTGGTGAAGGAAGGATTGCGATGTGATGCCAACATCGTGGTGGAAACCGGCACCGCGCGGGATCCTCACCAGTTCGCAGTGCTGATCGGCTACGGCGCCAGCGCCATTTACCCCTATCTAGCCTACGAGTGTCTGCACGACTTGGCACGCAGCGGTGAGATCCCGGCTGAACTGGAGGACACACTGTCCGAGCAGTACCGCAAGGGCATCAACAAGGGGCTGTTCAAGATCATCTCCAAAATGGGGATATCAACCATCACCAGCTATCGCGGTGCGCAGCTGTTTGAGATCGTCGGTCTCGGAGACGAGGTGGTTTCATTTTGCTTCACCGGGACCACCAGCCGGGTTCAGGGGACCCGGTTTAGCGACCTGCAGGCAGACATCGCCGCTCTGGCACTCAGTGCTTACAGCCGCCGGGCCCAGACCGAGCAGGGCGGGCTGCTGAAGTTCGTACACGGCAGCGAGTACCACGCGTTTAACCCGGATGTGGTGACGACGCTGCAGGAAGCAGTTAACAGTGGCCGCTATGAAGACTATGGCCGCTTCGCCGCGCTGGTAAATGAACGACCGGTCACCACGCTGAGGGACCTACTGCGGATTCGCGATGACCAACAGTCGATCCCTCTGGACGAAGTGCAGAGCGAGCAGGAGATCGTCAGGCGGTTCGACTCCGCCGGCATGTCCCTCGGAGCGCTGTCGCCGGAGGCTCATGAAGCATTGGCCACGGCGATGAACCGCCTGGGGGGCCGATCAAATTCCGGTGAAGGCGGAGAGGATCCAGCTCGGTATGGAACCGAGCGGGTGTCCAAAATCAAACAGGTCGCCTCTGGAAGGTTCGGCGTCACGCCGCACTACCTGGTCAATGCCGAGGTGCTCCAGATCAAGGTGGCCCAAGGCGCCAAACCGGGCGAAGGTGGGCAATTGCCGGGGCACAAGGTCAACGAGATGATCGCGACCCTGAGGTTTTCGCGCCCCGGCGTCGCCCTGATCTCACCGCCTCCGCATCATGATATTTACTCGATCGAGGATCTGGCCCAATTGATTTTCGACCTCAAGCAGGTCAACCCCAGGGCGCTGGTGTCCGTCAAGCTGGTGGCGGAAGCAGGCGTCGGTACCATTGCGGCGGGGGTGGCCAAAGCCTATGCCGACCTGATTACCATTTCCGGGTACGACGGCGGCACCGGCGCCTCGCCACTCACCAGCGTAAAGTACGCCGGCTCACCCTGGGAGCTGGGTCTGACTGAGGCGCACCAGACGCTGCGGGCAAACAATCTGCGAGACAAGGTTCGACTGCAGACCGATGGCGGGCTCAAGACCGGCGTTGATGTGATCAAGGCCGCCATTCTGGGTGCCGAGAGCTTCGGTTTTGGCACTGCGCCCATGGTGGCGCTGGGCTGCAAGTACCTGCGCATCTGTCATCTCAACAACTGCGCCACGGGCGTTGCGACGCAGAACAACGTGCTGCGCATGCATCATTTCCGCGGCACGGCGGAAAAAGTGATGTGCTACTTCCAATTTGTCGCCCGTGAAACACGGGAGTTGATGGCGGGCCTCGGTGTGCGTTCGCTCAACGAACTGATTGGTCGAACCGATCTGCTTGAGCGCCTGCCGGGCGAGACCGAAAAACAGCGTCAGCTCGATCTGTCGCAGATTCTGTCTGACGGCGGTGTGTCCGAAGACAAACCCCGGTTCTGCCAGACCAGCAGGAACGATCCTTTCGATCGCGGCGAATTGGCGGAAACAATGGTGGCGGATATTTTGCCCAGCATCGAAGCCGGTTCCGGCGGCGAGTTTCATTACTCGGTCAAGAACAACAACCGATCCATTGGCGCCCGGCTGTCCGGCGAGATCGCACTACGCCATGGCAACTATGGCATGGCCGACCGCCCCGTCACGGTGCGCCTGCAGGGCACCGCCGGGCAGAGCTTCGGCGTTTGGAACGCGGGCGGCCTGCACATGACCCTGACCGGAGATGCAAACGACTATGTGGGTAAAGGCATGGCCGGTGGTCAGCTCGTGATCCATCCGCCTCCGGGTAGCAGCTTCGCCAGCCAGGAAACCACAATCATCGGGAACACCTGCCTGTATGGCGCCACCGGGGGTACGCTCTATGCCGCCGGCGTCGCAGGCGAACGGTTTGCGGTCCGAAATTCCGGCGCGGTGGCGCTGGTGGAAGGCATCGGCGATCACGGCTGCGAATATATGACCGGTGGCGTGGTCATCGTGCTCGGGCGCACCGGAATCAATTTCGGTGCCGGCATGACCGGTGGATTCGGTTACGTGCTGGATCTCGAGAACGCCTTTGTCGATCGATACAATCATGAGCTGATCGACATTCACCGAATCGTCACGGAAGACATGGAGCCACAGCGCGATTATCTACTGAATCAGTTGCAGACCTTCGTGGACCTTACCGACAGCGATTGGGGGCGAGAACTGCTGGAAGATTTCAGTATGTATGTAGGTCGATTCTGGTTGGTAAAACCGAAAGCGGCCGATCTGGCATCGCTGATGGATACGCTACGCCGCGCGGCTTGACCGAGTGCGGGGCGAATTGCCGCACCACACCATGGAGCGGCCACATCTTTAATCAGAACGCGGATCGAACAGCCCATGTCCAAGACCAACGCCCTGCAGTTTCTCGACCTGCCCCGTCGGGACCCGGTCAAAGCGCCGGTTCAAGAGCGCGTGATCCAGTTCAAGGAAATCTACGGCCACTACGATGCGGGCAACGCGGAGCAACAGGCGGGCCGCTGCCTGCATTGCGGAAACCCCTATTGCGAGTGGAAGTGCCCGGTCCACAACTACATCCCGAACTGGCTGCAGTTGATAGACGAAGGCAATCTGTTCGAAGCCGCAGAGCTGTCGCATCGGACCAACTCGCTGCCGGAGATGTGCGGTCGGGTTTGCCCCCAGGACAGGCTGTGCGAGGGGGCCTGCACCCTCAATGACGGCTTTGGCGCGGTGACCATTGGCTCGATCGAGAAGTACATTACGGACGAAGCGATCAAACGCGGCTGGCGGCCGGATATGTCCGCGGTCCGCGCCACCGGCAAGCGGGTCGCCATCGTTGGTGCCGGACCCGCCGGCCTGGCCTGTGCCGACGTTCTGGTGCGCAACGGCGTTGAGGCCGTCGTCTATGACCGGCATCCTCAAATCGGCGGCTTGCTGACGTTTGGAATTCCGCCCTTCAAGCTGGAAAAGGAAGTGGTCCAGACCCGCCGGGAGATTATGGAGGGTATGGGTGTGGAGTTCGTGCTCAATACCGAGATCGGGGAGTCGCTGCCGTTTTCGACACTGCTGGAACAGCACGATGCGGTATTTCTCGGCATGGGCACCTATACCTCAATGAAAGGGGGATTCCCGGGCGAGGATCTGCCCGGTGTCTACGACGCGCTTCCGTACTTGATCTCCAACGTCAATCGGGTGATGGATCTGGCACAAAGCCCATCGGACTTCATTGACATGCACGGCAAGCGGGTGGTGGTCCTGGGTGGCGGCGATACCGCCATGGACTGCAACCGCACCGGCATACGCCAGGGCGCGGCCAGCGTCACCTGCGCCTATCGCAGGGATGAAGCCAACATGCCCGGGTCCAGGAAGGAGGTAGGCAATGCCCGCGAAGAAGGCGTGCGTTTTCTGTGGAACCGTCAACCCATCGAAATTGTCGGCTCCGACCGGGTGGAGGGCGTGAAAGTCATCCAGACCCAGCTCGGCCCGCCTGACCTCCGGGGTCGCCGCACGCCAGAGCCGGTGCCCGGAACCGAGCAGATCATTCCGGCCGACCGGGTTTTGATTGCTTTCGGCTTTCGTCCAAGCCCGCCGGATTGGTTCAGCGAATTTGCCATCGGCCTGGACGCGCGCGGTCGGGTGCTCGCCAACGGCGGGCCAGGCCCGAAGTTTCAGACCTCCAATCCCAAGGTCTTTGCCGGCGGCGACATGGTGCGCGGTTCGGATCTGGTGGTAACGGCAGTGTTCGAGGGCCGGGAAGCCGCGGAAGGGGTTCTTGACTACCTGGGCGTGTAGTCCGACCCGACTTACGGAATTTGATGAGACAGTCTGGAGTCCCAAGCGGCATGTCCGATCTCAAGAACGACCGTTTTCTAAGAGCACTTTTGCGACAGCCGGTGGATGTGACGCCGGTGTGGATGATGCGGCAGGCCGGCCGCTATCTTCCCGAGTACCGGGCCACCCGCGCCCGCGCCGGCAGTTTCCTGGATCTGTGCAAGAACCCGGACCTTGCCTGCGAGGTCACCCTGCAACCGCTGGATCGATACCCGCTTGATGCGGCGATATTATTCTCCGACATCCTGACCGTACCCGATGCCATGGGTCTGGGTTTGTACTTCGCGGAAGGGGAAGGCCCCAAGTTCGAGCGCCCCCTGCGCTCCGAGGCCGACATTCGACGTCTGGCGGCGCCGGATCCGGAACAGGCACTGGGTTACGTCAGCGCGGCGGTGCGGGTGATTCGCAAAGCACTCGACGGCCGAGTTCCATTGATTGGTTTTGCCGGCAGCCCATGGACCTTGGCCACCTATATGGTGGAAGGCGGCGCCAGCAAAGAGTACGCCCATGTGAAGGGCATGCTTTTCGATCGGCCCGACCTGTTGCACCAAGTGCTGGCAGTCACCGCGGATGCGGTAACCGCCTACCTCAATGCCCAGGTATCCGCCGGTGCTCAGGCGCTGATGGTTTTCGACACCTGGGGCGGCATTCTCTCGCCCCAGTGCTATCGCGAGTTTTCATTGCAGTACATGGCCCGCATCGTGGACGGCCTGACCCGCGAGGCGCAGGGGCGCAAAGTGCCTGTGGTCTTGTTCACCAAAGGGGGCGGACAGTGGTTGGAGGCAATGGCTGAAACCGGCTGCGACGCGCTGGGCCTGGACTGGACCACGTCGCTGACGGACGCCCGCCGACGGGTCGGCCATCAAGTGGCCTTACAAGGGAATCTGGACCCCTGTGTGTTGTATGCCTCGCCCGAGCGGATTCGCGTGGAGGTGGCCAGGGTGCTGGATGAGTTTGGCGCCGGGCCCGGCCATGTGTTCAATCTGGGACACGGCATCCACCAGCATGTGGATCCCAGCCATGCCGGTGCCATGATCGAGGCAGTGCATGATTTGAGCCCCGCCTATCACACCTGAGTGCGCCAGAGCGTCCCTGTAGCAGGTGGGTTAGAATAAGGCGCTTAGGCCCGGCCTGTACGGGTCATCAAATGGTTCAAGTTCGGGGGACAGCAACATGGCCACGGTGATCAAACAGGCCGACCTCATTCAGAGTGTGGCAGACGCGCTGCAATACATCTCCTACTACCATCCAAAAGACTACCTGGATGCTCTGGCCGAAGCATACGAACGCGAGCAGTCGTCGGCCGCGAAGGACGCCATGGCACAGATCCTGATCAACTCGCGCATGTGCGCCGAAGGACACCGGCCGATTTGCCAGGACACCGGCATCGTGGTGGTTTTCCTCAAGATCGGCATGTCGGTGTCCTGGGACGCGGACATGAGCGTGGCTGATATGATCAACGAGGGCGTGCGTCAGGCCTATCTCCACCCGGACAACAAACTGCGGGCCTCCATCCTCAGTGACCCCGCCGGCGCACGCAAAAATACCGGTGACAACACACCGGCGGTGATACACATGCAGGTGGTACCCGGGGACACGGTGGAGGTCACCCTTGCCGCCAAGGGTGGAGGATCGGAGAACAAATCGAAGTTCGCAATGCTCAACCCGTCCGACAGCATCGTCGACTGGGTTCTGAAGACCGTCCCCACCATGGGCGCGGGCTGGTGCCCGCCGGGCATGCTTGGAATCGGAATCGGTGGTACTGCCGAGAAGGCCATGGTCATGGCCAAAGAGGCGTTGATGGAGCCGATTGACATCCATGAGTTGAAGGCCCGCGGCGCCGAAACGGAGTTGGAAGCATTGCGCCTCGAGTTGTTTGAGAAAGTGAATGCACTGGGCATCGGAGCGCAGGGACTGGGCGGCCTGACCACTGTACTCGACGTCAAGATTCTGGATTATCCCACTCACGCGGCATCCAAGCCGGTGGCGTTGATACCAAACTGTGCGGCCACGCGGCACGCACATTTCGTTCTGGACGGCAGCGGCGTAGCCGATCTGCCCGCGCCCAGATTGGCCGACTGGCCTGATATCAGCTGGGATCCGGGTGCCGGCGCCCGACGCGTCAACCTGGACTCGGTGACACCGGCGGAAGTGGCCGACTGGAAACCCGGCGAGACCATATTGTTGTCCGGCAAATTGCTTACCGGCCGCGATGCGGCGCACAAGCGGCTGGTTGATATGCTGTCCCGGGGCGAAGCCCTGCCGGTGGATTTCACCAACCGATTCATCTACTACGTCGGGCCGGTGGATCCGGTGCGCGACGAAGTCGTTGGTCCGGCTGGCCCGACCACCGCCACCCGTATGGACAAATTCACCCGGACCATGCTCGAACAAACCGGCCTGCTCGGCATGGTCGGCAAAGCAGAGCGTGGACCCGTGGCCATCGAGGCGATACGAGACAACAAGGCGGTCTACTTGATGGCGGTGGGAGGCGCCGCCTACCTGGTTTCCAAGGCGATTCGCACCTCCCGTGTGGTGGCTTTTGAAGACCTGGGAATGGAAGCAATCTATGAGTTTGGGGTCGAGGACATGCCTGTGACGGTAGCCGTTGATGCCACCGGGCAATCCGTGCACCAAATCGGGCCGGCGGAGTGGCGAGACAGGATTGCCGGGATTCCGGTGGTGGAGGCCTAGTGTCCCGTCCCACAAGTTCGTTGCATATCAGCAAGGCGAGAAGCGCCCAGGCGCTAGACGGGCGGGCGCAAGACTAGCCTGCGCTCATTCAAGCGCGCCCAACACCGCGGATGGGCGCTTATCGCCTTGCCCCGTCGGGAGCGCCCCAGATACGCCACTGCGGCGTTGCAGCTGCTTGACAGAGCTGGCTATGCCTTCGCACCTGCGCCTTGCATTGGCGTATCTGGGGCGCTCTGAAACACTACGAACTTATGGGACGGGACACTAGGAGTTTGCGCGGTAGAAATGAATGAGGCGAGGTGCTGTCCAGTTCGAGAACGATTTCGGGATCGTCCGAGAAGCATAGCCGTCGATATGTGACGAGGAGGATCGCGGAATCGGGCCGAAATGGCTGTGCCGCAGACCGTTCCCTTTCTACCGTGGTCGCTCCTAGTGGGCCATGCGGGTTGATCCATTGCCGATTTGGTTCAAACCGGCAATGCTCTGGGTGTCTCAGGGTCGGCGAGTAGCCGGTGGGCTTTGGTCCACCGGGCGATGCTCTTCAAGCCAGGCGTTGATGCCCCCACTCAGGACCCAGACCCGCGTATAGCCCGCTTTGCGCAACTTCAGAACCGCCTGCCCTGCCCGCAAATCGCTCTGACAAATGGCAATCACCGCGCGTTGAGGATCGTTCAAAGGCGCCTCGGCACTTCTCAATGCATCATTCAGGCTGTGCAAGGGCGCGTTCCAGGAGCCCGGCAACCGTCCATCGGGACCGTAGAACTCACCGGGCGAGCGAACATCCAGGAGCAGCAGCTCGGGCTCGGCACGACATCGCTCGGCCAGCTCCGACGGGCTGAGAAAGTGCCGGAAGCCAACCCGTAATCGGGGCAACAGGCGCGGAATTGCCAGGAACAACACCACCCCGACGATCAACCCGATGGCCCTGGGGTCGGAAATGGTGATCACGCTGTCCATGGACAAAGGCGGTCACGGCCAGGACCGTGAAAACCCGATAATCACACGCACTCGCCGACCCCGCTGAGCCCGGCCTGGTTCAGTTGACGCGGGGTTCCAATTCACCTGCTCGGTATCGTGCAGCCATGCGGTCCAGGGACAGCGAGGACAGTTTGGAGCCCTGACCCGCCGTGCCAAATGCCTCATATCGATCGATGCAAACTTGTTTCATGGCATCTTTGGCGGCGATAAAGTACTTCCGCGGGTCGAAGTTCTTGGGGTTCTCCGCCAAATGCTTACGGATTGCACCGGTCGACGCCAGACGCAGGTCCGTGTCGATATTGACCTTGCGCACACCGTGGCGAATGCCCTCCTGGATCTCGCTCACCGGAACACCGTAGGTTTCGCCGATGTCGCCGCCAAACTCGTGAATAACAGCCAGCCAGTCCTGAGGCACCGAGGACGATCCATGCATGACAAGATGGGTATCCGGGATGCGGGCGTGGATCTGTTTGATGCGCTCTATGGCGAGAATGTCGCCGGTGGGGGGACGGGTAAACTTATACGCACCGTGACTTGTCCCAATGGCAATGGCCAGGGCGTCCACCCGAGTCTGCTTGACGAAATCAGCCGCCTCCTCCGGATCGGTCAATAGCTGGTCGTGACTCAGATGACCCTCTGCCCCGGATCCGTCCTCCTCCCCGGCCATGCCTGTCTCCAGAGAACCCAGGCACCCCAATTCACCCTCCACGGAGACGCCACCGGCATGGGCCATCTCGCATACGGTGCGAGTCACATCCACGTTGTACCGATAGCTCGCCGGCGTCTTCATGTCCTCTTCCAGCGATCCGTCCATCATCACCGAGGTGAAACCAAGCTGAATCGACTGGAGGCAGATTCCGGCCGAGGCGCCGTGGTCCTGATGTACGCACACCGGCACCCCAGGATACTGTTCCGCGGCGGCCTCGATCAGGTGACGCAGAAACGGCGCACCTGCGTACTTGCGGGCACCCGCTGAAGCCTGAACGATCACTGGGCTATCGGTCTGGTCGGCCGCCTCCATGATTGCCTGTATCTGCTCGAGATTGTTGACGTTGAAGGCCGGCACGCCATACTGCTGTTCCGCAGCGTGGTCCAACAGCTGTCGCAGTGTGATCAGCGCCATTGCACTCTCCCTATAAAATCATCATTCAAAGCGTGTCCCGGCTCGTCCAAAGGGCAGGTTAACCCCAAGCCTGCGGTTGACCTGCCAGACAGGTGCGAGTACGCAGGTCCATTCCCCCCCGGGATGAACCGCGCCCTTTAAGGAAGGTCTGAACAATTGCTGCGATCGCGCCGGCGTCTTTGCGCTCCCTCGTACAAGGCGCACCGAGCGAAGTTGGCCCGAGGAGAATAAGTGAGCTGCCAATGAGCGAGGTGCAAAGCGGTACCAGGGGCGCAAAGGCCCGGCCCCTCCGGGGTTTCGCCCACAAGGGCACATCTGCCGCGTTTCCCGGCTTGGCCATAGAATGACTATGGCGCTGCGCCGGGAGCCTCGCATCTGCGCCCTT
>Ga0316190_10003567_pt1 | contig 11291 bp, 9 predicted proteins | sample Eddworburrow2_MG_FD_204929 | JGI IMG/M metagenome (GOLD analysis project Ga0316190, IMG submission 204929) | Coastal sediment microbial communities from Maine, United States - Eddy worm burrow 2 | ecosystem: Environmental > Aquatic > Marine > Coastal > Sediment | place: USA: Maine | collected... | reverse complement strand
GGAGAAATAATAATGGCAATTAAGGTCGGTATTAATGGGTTTGGCCGTATTGGACGTATGGTGTTTCGCGCAGCAGCACAGAATTTTTCAGATATCGAAGTTGTAGGCATTAACGACCTGCTTGATCCTGAGTATCTGGCCTATATGCTGAAATATGACTCTGTACACGGTCGATTCAAAGGTGATGTCTCTGTTGAAGGCAATAACTTGATTGTGAATGGCAAGACTATCCGCTTGACGGCCGAAAGAGACCCGGCTGACCTGAAATGGGGCGAAGTGGGTGCTGATGTGGTTGTTGAGGCTACCGGCCTGTTTTTGACCAAAGAGACAGCTGCGAAACATCTGGCTGCGGGTGCCAAAAAAGTGGTTATGTCTGCACCATCGAAGGATGATACGCCTATGTTTGTTATGGGTGTAAACCACGAGAGCTATGCTGGCCAGGATATTGTTTCAAATGCATCTTGTACCACCAACTGCTTGGCACCGATTGCCAAAGTGCTGAATGATAATTTTGGCCTTAAGCGCGGCCTGATGACTACAGTACATGCTGCTACTGCAACTCAAAAAACGGTTGATAGTCCATCCAATAAAGATTGGCGCGGTGGTCGCGGTATTCTGGAAAATATCATCCCAAGTAGCACTGGCGCAGCTAAGGCAGTGGGCAAAGTGATTCCAGAGCTGAACGGAAAGCTGACCGGTATGGCTTTCCGTGTGCCTACCTCTGATGTCTCTGTAGTGGATCTGACGGTTGAGCTGGATAAAGAGACAACCTACGAAGAGATTTGTGCGGCCATGAAGGCGGCATCTGAAGGCGCAATGAAAGGTGTATTGGGTTATACAACAGATAAAGTGGTCTCTACCGACTTTGTGGGTGAGCCATGTACCTCAGTTGTTGATGCAGAAGCCGGTATGGCATTGGATGGCACCTTTGTAAAGGTTGTCTCCTGGTATGACAATGAGTGGGGTTACTCCAATAAAGTGCTGGAGTTAGCTCGCGTTATCTCTGGGTAATATAGGCTGTAGGTGTAAGGCGCTGGGGTTTTCCTGGCGCCTTGCCATTTTACACTGAAGTATAGAGAAATTAGCTGAAGGTAACTCTTCATCTAATTTCTTTTTTTCGTTTTAGGGGGATGAAATGCCAATAATTAAAATGACTGATCTTGATCTGGCAGGTAAGCGTGTACTGATTCGTGAAGACCTGAATGTGCCCATCAAAGATGGCAAAGTGACCAGCGATAAACGCATTCGTGCCAGTATGCCGACTATTGAGCATGCCATGAAGGCTGGGGCCAAAGTGATTCTGATGTCTCATGTTGGTCGGCCGACTGAAGGTGTATATGAAGATGAGTATTCATTGCAGCCAGTAGCCAACCATATTTCAGCTTTGCTGGGTAAAGATGTCAGGCTGATTAAAGAGTACCTTGGGCAAAAGTTGGATATTGCTGATGGTGAAGTGGTGTTGCTGGAAAATGTGCGCATCAACAAAGGCGAGAAGAAAAATGATGAAGGGCTTTCCAAGGCCTATGCTGCATTGTGTGATATCTATGTGATGGATGCCTTTGGTACGGCGCACCGGGCGCAGGCTTCCACTCATGGCGCTGGACTTCATGCGCCTGTTGCTTGTGCCGGTCCGCTACTGGCTGGTGAGTTGGATGCATTGGGCAAAGCTTTGGACAATCCAGCACGCCCAACGGCAGCTATCGTCGGTGGTTCTAAAGTCTCTACCAAGCTGACAGTACTCGATGCACTCTCCAATGTGGTTGATCAGTTGATACCGGGTGGCGGAATTGCCAATACCTTCATCGCTGCAGAGGGCCATAATGTCGGCAAGTCTCTTTATGAGCCTGATCTAATCCCTGAAGCCAAGCGTCTGATGGCAGCTGCTCAGGCTAAGGGCGGTGAGATCCCAGTGCCAACGGATGTTGTGGTTGGCAAGGCCTTCTCTGAATCTGCAGAGGCTACAGTAAAACGGGTAGAGGATGTTGAAGATGACGATATGATCTTTGATATCGGCCCTGAAACAGCAGCCCGATATGCGGAGCTTATGCAGACGGCTGGCACCATTGTATGGAATGGGCCGGTAGGTGTGTTTGAGTTTGACCAGTTTGGTGAAGGCACTCGTGTGTTGGGCGAGGCGATTGCGGCATCCAGTGCATTCTCTATTGCTGGTGGTGGCGATACGCTGGCTGCAGTTGATAAATACGGTATTTCCGATCGGGTCTCTTATATCTCCACTGGTGGCGGTGCGTTTTTAGAGTTTCTTGAAGGAAAAGAGTTGCCTGCAGTTGCTATGCTTAAAGAACGTTATCAATCTTGAAGAGATAACAGCCATTTAATTTTTACCACTTCCACGACTTAATCAACATATAAGGAACTGTTTTTATGCAACGCCGAACCAAAATCATTGCTACGTTGGGTCCTGCTACTGATGACCCCGCTGTGCTTGAAGCGTTGTTTGATGCTGGGTTGGATGTCGTCAGGATTAATCTCTCGCATGGGCCGCATGCGGACCATGAACGACGCATTCGCCAGGTTCGCGAACAGTCTAAAAAAAGCAAGCGCTCTGTAGCGTTGCTGATGGATCTGCAAGGGCCAAAGATACGTATTGGTCGTTTTATAAAAGGTGCAGTCAAGTTAAATAGAGATGACAGTTTTTGCCTGGATACAGCATGCCCCCTTGATGACGGAAATGATGCATGTGTAGGGTTGACCTATCCAGAGTTAATTAATGATCTGTCAGTAGATGATGTGTTGTTGCTGGATGATGGCCGCATCGTACTGAAGATCAAACAGATTCAAGGTTCAAAAATAGACTGTACAGTGGTAGTGGGTGGAACGCTTTCAGACAGTAAAGGGATTAACCGCCAGGGAGGCGGGCTGTCTGCCAATGCATTGTCAGAAAAAGATATTGTAGATATCTGTTTCGCAGCAAGGATGGAGGCAGACTATCTGGCTGTCTCTTTTGTGCGAACGGCGGCTGATGTGGAAGAGGCTCGAGCATTATTGCGCGAAGCAGGAGGGAGTGGCGGTATTGTTGCCAAGATAGAACGTGCTGAAGCATTGGACTGTATTGAGAAAATTATTGAGGTATCTGATGCTGTAATGGTGGCCAGAGGGGATCTCGGTGTTGAGATCGGTGATGCAGAGTTGCCCACTGTGCAGAAGAGTATTGTCCGCACAGCGCGTGAGATGAACACGGTTGCGATTACTGCGACGCAGATGATGGAATCCATGATTGAAAATTCGATTCCGACTCGTGCAGAGGTCTTTGATGTGGCCAATGCTGTGTTTGATGGTACTGATGCGGTTATGTTATCAGCAGAGACTTCGGTTGGAAAAAACCCTGTTGCAGCGGTAGCTGCGATGGATCGAACCTGCCGTGAGGCTGAAAAACATAAATCTGTACGTAAAGCCAGACATCGGGATAATGCTGAATTTGCACGTAGAGATGAGGCAATTGCGATGGCAGCTATGTATGCGGCTAATCACTACCTGCGCGTAACGGCTATCGCAGCACTGACTGAATCAGGGTCTACAGTAAAATCGATGTCTCGCATAAGTTCCGGTATTCCTATCTATGCAATGACCCGGCACCGCTCAGTGCGCCGAAAAGTCACCCTGTTTCGTGGTGTTTACCCGATAGAATTTAATGAGCCAAACGATGACGTCCTAAAAATAAATGCGATGATTATTGACAAGCTCATGGCGTGTAATGCCGTAAAAGAGGGTGACGTTGTTATTATCACCAAGGGCGATGCGTTTCGAATGCAAGGGGAGACCAATACGCTAAAAATAATGCGTGTTGGTGATCACATAGCTCCTTCACGTGATTAAATTATTATTTGAATTCTGGCATTAAATGCTTCGCCGTCTTAAATCACCGCTCTCTATTGCGCTGATTAATGGCATATTCGGTGCACTACTGTTTTTAACCCCCTGGGTCTCCCAGCTAGAAGAGAACTTCGGATTGGGATGGCTGTTTCAGCTGCGAGGACCGCAGCCTCCGCCAGAGCAGGTGGCGCTGGTTGTAATGGATACCGAATCCATGAAGGTGCTTGGGCTGGAACGGTTGCATCGTAAATGGCCGCGCCAACTCCATGCTCAGCTGATACAGAAACTATCAGCAGCGGGTGCTGCTGTTATCTCCTTTGATGTCTTTTTCCGTGAACCGCATAACGATGCAGCTGATGAAGCATTGGCAGATGCAATTCAGCAGGCGGGAAATGTACTGCTATTTCGATATCTCTACAAAGATGCGGTGCAGCTGCTTGGTGAAGAAGGACAGGCGGCAACTGTTTTTGTAGAAACAATACTTGATCCTGCCCCTATATTTGCAGAGGCAGCTGCAGCGTTAGCACCCTTTGCTCTACCTGGTGTCCCTGTAAAGGTAAGCCAGTTTTGGAAATTTAAACCTGAAATTGGTGGGTTGCCCACGCTGCCAACCATGGCCTTCCAATACTACTCTTTAGGCGCTTATGAGGGTTTTCATAAGCTGCCCTTGTTGGGCAACGCTTATTTTCCTGCAACACCTGAAGAAATGCTTCAATCGCCAGGGTTGGAGTCGTATATGAAACAGGTACGTGCACTGTTTGTAGCGCAGGAGGAACCGAACAGATATCAGCAAAGTAGATTGCAAATAGGTGATGAAGTAACAGATGGTCAGCTGCTGGAATCACTCATCTCTATGTATGGTGGTAATCACAGTCAGTTTTTAAACTACTACGGGCCACCACGTACTATTCACAGTATTTCCTATCATAGCGCGCTCAGTATGTCAGATGCTGAGATGCAGGTTCAATTTAAAGGGAAAGCAGTTTTTGTTGGTGTGTCTGAAGCCTTTCAATGGGATCAAAAAGATACCTTCTATACTGTGTATTCAGATAGTCAAACGGGACACAATATTAGTGGCGTTGAGATTGCTGCTACTGCTTTTGGTAACCTGCTGCAAAGGACCTGGGTGGAACCTCTCGGAGTAAGTTATGAGTTTATACTGATCCTCCTGTGGGGTGGTTTGATTGGATTGGTTTGCCGCCGCTTATCTATGGGTAAGGCTGTTGCTGTTGTTTTTATTCTATGTGCAGGTTATGCCATGGCGGTGTTTGCAAGCTTTGCTACTACATCCATCTGGCTGCCTATCATTGTCCCTCTTTTTGTCCAGGTATTCCCCGTGCTCTTTTTTGCCATAATGCTGGGCTATCAAGAGGCTCATGACGAAAGAATCAGGATTACGCATGCTTTGGGGCGCTATCTTCCTCCTCAGGCTGTAGAGGAGCTTGTTAAATCTGTCAGGCGTATTGGTGGAGCAGGGGAGACGGTATATGGTGTCTGTCTGGCTACAGATGCGGAGCAATACACGCAATTATCAGAAAAGATGGAGCCAGCTGAATTAAGGCTGTTTTTGAATGCCTATTATGAGGTTGTATTTGAGGCAATCCATGAGCAGGGCGGGATTATCTCAGATGTGGTGGGTGATGCTGTATTGGCGCTTTGGGTAAATCCAGAGCAGCAGGCAGGTGAGCGAATAAAGGCTTGTCGGGCAGCCTTAAATGTGATGGCAGCTGTAGAGAAATTTAACCAACAACAACCTGAATATAAACTGCCTACACGTATTGGGCTGCATTATGGAGAGATCTGCATTGGCGATGTGGGTGCAGGTCAGCATTATGAGTATCGTGCTATAGGTGATGTGGTCAATACAGCGACACGAATTGAGGGTGCAAACAAGTATTTTGGCACACGTTTGCTAATATCTAGTGAGGGACTAACGGATATCAATAATATGATGACAAGGGAATTGGGCCTATTTCGTCTAGCGGGTAAATCTAAAGAAGTGCATCTTTTTGAACTCTTGGGGAGTAGCCAGGAGTGCACTGGGGCAACTGTGCACTTGTTAACGGAGTATGAGCAGGCGCTGTCACTCTTTAAATCACATAGATGGGAAGAGGCTTCCCAATGCTTTGCTAAAATCGTGCAAAAATACGCTGATGATGGTCCAGCACTTTTTTATCTGGATCTTTGCAAAAAATATAAGCGTCTCCCTCCAAATAAAGAGTGGGAAGGTGCTATAGATCTGGAGTTGAAGTAGAGATCATGCCAGCTGTAGAAAAAATATCCTTATTGCAAAATATACCTCTTTTTTCAGGCCTGTGTGATGCTGAACTGCATACCCTATTTGATCATGCCTCGGTGCGATCCTTTCCAAAAAATAGTGTTGTTATTAATGATGGTGATGAAAGCAACTCGCTCTATGTGATTGTCTCTGGAAAGGTCAAAATTTTCCTTATGAATGATAAAGGGAAAGAGATTATTCTGAATTATCAATTGGCTGGAGAATATTTCGGTGAGTTGTCATTGCTTGATCAGGTATGTCGCTCAGCTTCGGTTATAACACTGGAACCCTGCCAGTTTATTATCATTACAAGAACAGATTTTATGCGGTGTATATCAATGCACCCTGAGATTGCGTTAAGGGTCATGCGTGATTTAACCGCTCGTTTGCGAGTGTTAACGGATGAGGTAAAGGGCTTTGCGCTGTTAGATGTTTATGGCCGGCTGACTCGTGTTTTGCTTAAGTTAGCTGAAATGAGGGATGGTGAACTGGTGATTGAACAGCCACCTTCACGAAAGGATCTGGCCAGTATGATAGGTTCATCACGGGAAATGACAACTCGCATTATAAAAAGTCTTGAAGAGGGGGGCTATATATCTACTCAAGGCAAAGCCATGGTTATCCATGGGCCGCTCCCCCCCGCTTGGTAATTAGTCACTTCTAATTTTGCAAAAGCACCCACAAACTGGGTGCAAGCTCCTCACATAACGGGCACAAGCACCAACGCAACGGGTATAAGTGTGACTTTTTGCACACTTTTGAGCGGAACTAGTTATCTTCTATTGCTTTCCATTGATGGCTAATATTTAAGTTACACATGGAGTCTCGGTTCTTGAAACAAGATTTTTCTCCCTAGCCTTATGCCACGGATGGAGGAGAGAGGGACATCTCCAAAGAAAGCCCTGAAAATACATGGATGGTGTTCTCAGGGCTTTTTTATAGTCTGGTATGGATGAAGTGATCTGGCGTATTGGCTAATATCCCAACCTTAGTTGTGATTTCTATTTTGTTATGGATATTGTTACAGGAGTTCCGGATGTGCGGTGCAGTGATGCAACCCAGGGAGGACGATAACTCCGCTAATGGGTAACAAGGAAGTGGAGGCAGGGATGCTTCCTTCCAAATGTAAAACTGAGCTGATTGCTTGGATTAATTGCAGACTTAAGTTATATTCTGCGTAGAGAATTTGTGAGATAAAACATAGTGCAAGTTCTTGTTATATGTCAAATAGTTGATGTGTGTATCTGCACACTGATAATGAAACCAACTTACTTTTTTGAGGAAATCAACAATGATACGTGTGCTGCTTGTTGATGATCATGAGTTGGTTAGAACCGGTTTTCGACATATCCTAGAGGAAGTCGCAGATATTGAGGTTGTTGGAGAAGCGGCCTCTGGTGAAGAAGCGATCTCCTATGTGCGTGAAACACCGCCTGACCTGGTATTAATGGATGTCAATATGCCAGGCATTGGTGGAATTGAGGCAACCCGAAGAATTCTGCGGGTCAACTCAAATCTCAAAGTAATAGCGCTGACTGTGCATTCAGATAGTCCTTTCCCCAGTCAACTGCATGAAGCGGGTGCTTTAGGGTATTTAACCAAAGGCTGCCCAGCTGAAGAGATGCTGAAGGCAGTACGGCTGGTTGCTTCTGGCAAACCCTATGTTTCCAATGAGGTATCACAAAAGTTGGCGTTGGCACAGATGTCTGGCCATGTTGATGACTTGCCTTTTGGAAAAATCTCTCAACGAGAGATGCAAGTATTGATGATGATCATTCAAGGTACCAAAACACAAGATATTTCAGATTCACTCTGCCTGAGCCCCAAGACTGTAAGTACATATCGTCATCGACTGTACGAGAAGCTAGAAGTTGAAACTGATGTGGAACTGACGCACCTCGCAATACGCCACGGACTGGTTGAATCCCAGAAGTAACTTTCCATATTGATCTCCGGCTCACTGGTGTTTGACCCTGATTGCAGGGCCTGCCCCAGGCTGGCGGCGTTTCTTGATCAGGTCAAAGCTGATTTTCCTGACTATTACGCAAGACCAGTACCCTCTTTCGGTGTGGATGATCCTAGCTTACTGGTGGTTGGTTTAGCACCTGGGATGCACGGGGCTAATGCCTCAGGCCGCCCATTTACTGGAGACCATGCGGGCACTCTGCTTTATGAGACTTTGTATGAGTGTGGCTTTAGCACTGCGCCAGAATCTATATCCAGAGATGATGGTCTTGAGCTAATTAATTGTCGCATTACCAATGCTGTTAAGTGCCTGCCGCCCCAAAATAAGCCTGTAGGGGCTGAAATCAACACATGTAATGCCTATCTCACAAATGAATTGCAGGACCTGTATGAGGGGGCTGTTGTACTTGCACTGGGCTCTATAGCTCATAATGCCGTGATTAAAGCATTGGGGTTACGGCAAAAAGTCTACCCATTTGGCCATAATCAGCTACATGAGTTTGATAACGGCTTGCGTCTACTCGACTCATATCACTGTAGCCGATATAACACACAGACAAGGCGGTTAACGACAGAGATGTTTCAGGCTGTTTTTGCTCGCGCCAGAGAGCTTATTGAGGGTTGCTAAGGTTGTTTGAACGCCTCCTGCTGCAGGGCGCAATAGTGCCGTATAATACGGTATGGCATCTGAAACGCAGACAGCACAATTTGATCCCAAAACCTTTCTTAAAACGCTGACAAGTCGCCCCGGTGTCTACCGCATGCTGGATGAAGAGGGGAGGCTGCTCTACGTCGGCAAAGCAAAGGATCTGAGGCGGCGTGTCAGCAGCTACTTTACGCGCTCGCTTAACATGCGTATCCAGAGCATGGTCTCCCAGATTAAAGGCATTGAAGTCACAGTGACTCATACTGAGGCTGAAGCCCTGATTCTGGAAAACACGCTGATTAAATCACTGAAGCCCCGCTACAATATTTTATTGCGGGATGATAAAAGTCATCCCTATATCTACCTCTCCAGCAACCAGCAATTCCCTCGTTTAACATGGCACCGTGGTGCAAAAAGTGGTGATGGACGCTACTTTGGGCCTTACCCAAATATTGGCTCGATGCGTGACAATCTACGATTGCTACAGAAGTTGTTTCCAGTTCGGCAGTGTGAGGATAGCTTTTACCGCAATCGCTCACGTCCCTGCCTGCAATATCAGATAAAACGCTGTACCGCCCCCTGTGTTGGATTCATAACGGAAGAAAATTACAGGCAGGATGTGGAAGATGCTGTGCTATTTTTGGAAGGAAAAGCCGGACAGGTGGTGGACAGTTTAGTTGAGCGTATGGAGCAGGCATCTGAGTCCCTGGAGTTTGAACAGGCTGCACGCTACCGGGATCAAATTGCAGTTTTAAGGCGAATCCAAGAGAAACAATATGTGAGCGGTGAGCGGGGAGATTTAGATATTATCGCTGTTGCAGTTAAAGGCGGAGTGGCTTGTGTTCAACTCTTTTTTATCCGCGCAGGACGCAATCTGGGCAATAAGGTTTTTTTTCCAAAAATGCCGGATGAAGCAGAAGAGAAGGCGATATTATCTGCATTCATAGCTCAGCACTATATTGGTAAGGAAGTACCAGCAGAAGTGATTGTCAGCGCTATGCCTGATGATGCTGAGTTGCTGGCAGGAGTGCTTGCCGAGCAGGTGGGGCGACAGGTTCGTATCACAGATCGTGTGCGTAGCGAGCGCATGCGCTGGTTGCAGATGGCCCAGCAAAATGCCAACTTGGCACTGGATGCCAGGCTGGCCAGCAAAACAGGTTTATGTGCGCGCCTGGATGCATTACAACAAGCGTTGGACTTGGATGAAACACCAGCCCGCATGGAGTGCTTTGATATCAGTCACACAGGTGGTGAGCAGACAGTTGCCTCCTGTGTGGTATTTGATGACCAGGGAGCGGTTAAGTCAGATTATCGCCGTTTTAATATTAAGGATATTACCCCAGGTGATGATTATGCTGCGATGGAGCAGGCCTTGAATCGACGATATAGTCGCATACAGGCTGAAGAGGGTAGATTGCCTGATATTCTGTTTATTGATGGCGGTAAAGGTCAACTTTCAACCGCTGCCTCGGTGCTGGAGGAGTTAGGGATAAAAGGGGTTCTCTTGGTAGGGGTTGCTAAAGGCTCAGATCGAAAGCCAGGTTTGGAACAGCTCTTCTTGTTTGGCCAGCAAGCCCCGATTATACTGCCATCAAACTCGCCAGCTCTCCATCTGATTCAACAAATTCGTGATGAAGCTCATCGATTTGCCATTACGGGGCATCGCCAGCGTCGTGGGCGTAGCCGGAAAACATCGGTGCTGGAAGATATAGCAGGTATAGGTCCCAAGCGCCGCCAACGTCTTTTACGTCAATTTGGTGGGCTACAAGGGCTTGCACGAGCAGGCGTTGATGATCTTTCCCGAGTGGAAGGAATTAGCCGCCGATTGGCACAACAAATCTACGAAGTCTTTCACGGGGACGAATGATTTATAGCATTCCAAATCTTCTTACATTAATGCGGATTGCATTGATTCCAGTCTTTGTCGGGGTTTTTTATTTGCCGTGGGAATATGCGAATGTAGCCTGTGCCATAGTATTTGGACTGGCAGGTGTCACGGATTGGTTGGATGGTTATTTGGCGCGCCGTCTTAATCAAACCTCGCCACTGGGTGCATTTCTGGATCCAGTGGCTGATAAACTTATGGTTGCTGCGGCGTTGATTCTGTTGGTTGAAGCTGATCCCTCACCTGCACTGGCTATCCCTGTTGTGATCATTATTGGTCGTGAGATTGCCATCTCCGCCCTGCGTGAATGGATGGCAGAGATAGGCGCACGAGCCACGGTTGCGGTCTCTGCTATTGGAAAGATAAAAACAGTGACCCAAATGGTAGCAATAACCATGCTGATTTACCGGGATGATATCTTGGAAACCCCTGTTTATACAGTTGGTTATGTATTGCTTTACATGGCAGCGATATTGACCTTTTGGTCCATGGTCGTCTACCTCCGTGCAGCTTGGCCAAGTCTTAACTCAAAATCGAAATAGAAAAAGTAAAAAGTGCAATTATTACTCTTGACTCTGAAGGTCAGGCCATTACAATAGCGCCCTCTTAAAGCGGGAATAGCTCAGTTGGTAGAGCACAACCTTGCCAAGGTTGGGGTCGCGAGTTCGAATCTCGTTTCCCGCTCC
>Ga0316190_10003566_pt1 | contig 11293 bp, 10 predicted proteins | sample Eddworburrow2_MG_FD_204929 | JGI IMG/M metagenome (GOLD analysis project Ga0316190, IMG submission 204929) | Coastal sediment microbial communities from Maine, United States - Eddy worm burrow 2 | ecosystem: Environmental > Aquatic > Marine > Coastal > Sediment | place: USA: Maine | collected... | reverse complement strand
TCCGAAGGGCGCTCGAAGGGCGGACCAGCTGGCCCAGGAAGCCGTCCTCGCCGAACGGATGGAGACCCTGCTCCATGGATCAGGGAAAACAGTGGATCGGCGAACATTTCGGGCAATGTATGAATTGACGGGCTTCGACCTTCGAATCTTTTCCGAGAACCTCAATACACTTATCACTTATGTGGGCGATCGAAAAAAGATTACCCAAGATGATGTGGAGTATGTTCTGAAGCGGACAAAAAAAGATCCAATATATGAATTCACCAACGCCATATCAGATCGGGATCTTGAAAAATCGTTCTTTTTTTTGGATTCTCTATTATCCGATAATTTTCACCCGCTTCAGATTATAGCTGCCGTCACAAATCAGATTAGAAAGCTTTTGATCGCCCGAGGTTTTATCGAAAGCACCCATGGCAGGTCCTGGCATTCTGGAATTCAGTACGGGCAGTTTAAAAGCAGTATTATGCCGGCGGTACAAAAATATGACCGGGACATTTTAAATCAGCTCCAGAAATGGGATGACACGCTTTCAAAAAAAAAGGAGATGAACAAATCAAGGTCAGAAAAGGTGGGGAAAAAGAAAAAGAAACCAACGGCCACCGATCTTGTGATTGCCAAAAATTCACAGAACCCATATCCTGTTTACCAGATGCTCTTAAAATCCGAAAAATTTACCACCAATGAACTGATTGCTGCTTTTGAGAAACTGAGCGAGGCGGATCTCCGACTGAAGTCCACGCGGCAGAGTCAAAAACTTGTATTGGAACAGGCTATTCTGGGTATATGCCGATAGTGTATCGTGGGAAACGGAGTGCGTCGCCGGAAAGGAAATCTTTATGGGCTTTATCAGACGACAGGAAGAACGCCTGGCGATCCGTTTATTGATTTGGCAGTACCAGAGGATCAACATACCTGTTCCGGCAATGGAAGAATTGGAGATTCATGCCGCCAGACTTGTAAGTGATGCCCATAAAATTGCAACGGAAAGGGGACGCAATGTTCTGGGCATTCTCAAGGAGTTGATCGCTGATATCAGAAAACGGGAATGAGATTGATCCGATAATTTTGTTTGTGATCCATTGGGGTATTATTTTGTTGAAAAAGAATCCACAGTATGGTATTGACCCAAATCAATCAGGCAGATTGAGTGGTTGCTCTTGTTATTGTAATTAATACAAAATGTTAACTAGTCTAAGTAAAGGAGGTCGTATGCGAAAAGGTTTGTTTTTTATTGTTTCATGTCTGGTGATCGGTTTGATTTTCACCCCCTGTGCCTGGAGTAAGGCCAAGACCATCAAGATCGGCATCAACGCCCCAATGACTGGAGACATACCCAAGGTCGGCGAGGGATCGAAATTTGCCGGCGAGATGTGGCTTGAGGACATCAAGGCAGCCGGGGGGCTTGAGGTCGGAGGAAAGAAGTATCCTGTTGAACTGGTCATCGAAGATAACGAGTCCAAAGCGGAATCGGCTGTCAAGGTGAACACAAAGATGATTACCGAGGACGAAGTCCTTTTCGTTGTCGGACCTCAGTCTTCCAAGCAGGCGATACCCGCGGGAGAAGTGGCCAACAACTACAAAACCCCCATGATCAGCCCTTGGTCAACCAACCCCGACACCACCAAAGACCGCCCATTTGTTTTTCGCGGCTGTTTTCTGGATCCATTCCAGGGCCCCGTGCTGGCCAATTTCATCAAGGAAGAGTTCGGGTTCTCTAAAGCTGCGGTGCTTTACGACGTTGCCAGCGACTACCCCAAAGGGCTTGCAGAGTTCTTTAAAGAAGCCTGGGAAAAGGTGAACGGTCCGGGATCCGTAGTTGCGTTTGAAAGTTTTACAACCAAGGATGCCGATTTCAGTTCCCAGTTGACGAAGATCATAAAATCAGGCGCTGAAGTACTGTTTACGCCGCAGTACTACAACGAGGTCGCGCTGATCGTTCAGCAGGCCCATGAGCTGGGTTGGAATAAACCGATTGTGGGGAGCGACAGCTGGGGCTCGGCTGAAACCGTAGAACTTTGCGGAAAAGACTGCTACGGCCTTTTCTTCAGTACGCATTATGCCGCTGCCGGAGCCAAAGGTGCGACCAAAGCGTTTATCGATCGATACAACAAAAAGCACGGGTATGTGCCCGACGATGTGGCGGCCCTGACCTGGGATGCCCTGGGCCTTGTGCAAGCGTCGATCCAATCTTGCGGCAAGATTACAGGAAACGTTGAGAAGGATCGCCAATGCATCCGTGATGCAATGGCCAAAATCAAACAATACGATGGTATCACCGGGAAAATGACCTTCACCGAGGATGGAGATCCCATCAAATGTGCCGTTATAGTCAGGATTAGCGATAAAGGCGAATATGAATTTTACAAGTCTGTTTGTCCATAAACCTATATCCTAGCGATTGATTTGTACCTAAACTGATTGGTTCCAGGTTCAGGGTTCAAAGTTCAAGGGTTAAAACCGATTGAAACTACCCAAAATATTGATCAAATTCCGTAATGCCTGACATAATCTATTGGGCGGAACGGTTTTGAACCCACGATGTAGCCAGTATCACATTGATGCGAGTTGTTTGAGGTTTTTCCAACCCGGAACCCTGAACCGCTCAACCTGGGTTGTACAGACATTAATGAATGGGATAGGTTTTATCCCAAAAGGAGCTATCGCAGATTTCTTATAAAAAAGGGCGGGTCAGGGTGGTGAGCTCTGGGTCCGCCCTTTTTTGAAAGAACAGGGATTAAACTCAATGGTATTTTTCTTCCAAAACCTGGTTAACGCGCTGCAATGGGGCAGTTTTTACGCATTGATTGCCCTGGGATATTCCATGGTATACGGAATCCTGATGCTTTTCAACTTTGCTCACGGCGATATTTTTATGGTTGGAGCCTACATCGGTTTTGGTGTCGCAACCGGAATAACGGCATTGGCTTCATTCGGTGCCATTGCCCTTCCCAACTGGTTGATTCTGGTGTTGACCATCCTTATCTCCATGTTTCTGACTTCCTTTGTGGGCATATTGGTTGAAAGGCTGGGGTATCGACCGTTGCGGGAAGCACCACGGGCTTCAGCGGCAATCACCGGTTTGATGATCGGCATCATCCTTGAAACCGGGAACCTGGCACTGTTGGGCGCTAAACGGGTCAGTTTTCCGGCTCTGATCAAATCTACAACCTATAATATCAGCGGCGTTTATGTCACGAACAAGAAGATTATGATCGTTGTCGTCTCCCTCATGTTGATGTTCGCCCTTCACCAGTTTGTACGGCGGACCAAGTGGGGGATGGCCATGCGGGCCATGGCTTTCGATTATGTGGTTGTACCTCTGATGGGAGTGCCGATAAATACCATCGCCGCCCTGACCTTTGCCATAGGATCGGCTCTGGCAGCTGCAGCAGGGATTCTATTTGGTATCGCGTATCCGGTTCTGGACCCTTACATGGGCATCGTGTTCGGATGGAAGGCTTTTGTGGCTGCAATCTTGGGCGGAAGGGGATCTATTCTGGGAGCCACCCTTGCAGGGTTCTTACTGGGGTTCATCGAAATTTTCGTGGCGATGATTTTTCCTTCGACCTTGCGGGATCTGATTGCCTATTCAATTATTCTGCTCATTCTGACATTTAGACCCCACGGCTTTTTCGGTGAGCCGTACAGCGCGCGCTTGAGACTCTAAGTACCGCACCATGGACAGTAAAGACGAACGTTAAATATGAGTGATAAAGACGGAAAATTATCGAAAAACATGAAGATTTTAAAGGACAAAATGCTCGATACGATTTCCGGGGTTCCTTTGCTCGGATGGCTTTTCGGCATTCTGATAGCGGTTCTGCTCGAGCATTTTGCAGGTGATCTTTTGGTGGATGTTTTAGGATTGCCGAAAATACCGGTTCTTTTCGGTTGTGTGATCATACTCAAGAAGCCGTTGATGATCCCCGGTGCCATGCTCTACATGCTGCTGATATATATTTTACCCATCAGTATCGTGGCACGCCTGAGTTCCGTACCGGCAAACAGGGTGGCCGCAAAACTTCTGGATTATCCGATGTTCGTTTCTGTTCTCATCCATATCGCACTCTTTTATGCGTCCTTGTATATATGGTCGGAAATCAGTGCTTACAGGGTTTTGACCCTCAAACTCACTCTGGTCGCCATTATCCTTACCCTGAGCTTGAATGTAATTAACGGATATATGGGAGAATTTTCCTGTTCGCACCCCGGATTCATGGCCCTGGGTGCATACGGCGCATCGGTATTTACGGTTCTCCTTTTCGCCAATGACAAAATCTTCGGCCACGCACTGCTTCCTCCTTCTTTAGGCCCCTTCATGTTCCCCATTGCTTTGATCATCGGGGGGATCACCGCGGCCCTTGGCGCCCTTGTTATTGCCATCCCCTCATTCAGGACCCGAGGCGATTATTTGGCCATTATCTCACTGGCGTTTTTGTTCATTGTAAAGAGTATGATCGAAAACTTGGAAGTCGTTGGAGGGCCAAGAGGGTTAAGCAGCCAACCGGACTATGCCGGGCTGCCCACGGTATTCATGTGGACCGTCGCCTGCATATGGATTACCAATAATTTTGTGCGTTCTACTTTAGGAAAGGCTCTGAATGCGGTGCGTGACGACGAGATGGCAGCGGATGCCATGAGCGTTAACACAAGACGCACCAAAATGGTGGCATTTCTGTTTGCAGCCTTCTGGGCCGGTGTTGCCGGCGGGCTTTTCGCCCATGTCCTCAGATATGTCAACCCGGGCACTTTCGGTCTTCAAAAACTTGCCGAAGTCCTGGCAATGGTTTACTTTGGAGGACTGAACTCTGTATACGGATCGATTGTCGGTGCGGTAAGCTTAAGTCTCCTTGGAGAAGCGCTGCGGCCGCTGGAAATTTTTAAATGGATTATTATTCCACTGCTGCTAATTCTGGTGATGATTTATCGACCCACAGGGCTGATTGCTTTCAAGGAGTTCGATGTCGGAAAACTCATAAAGCCGAAACAGAGACCAGGGAAAGAGGTGTAGAATGGCACTGCTTCGAGTTGAGAAAATGAGTCACGAGTTCGGCGGGTTGCGGGCTGTCAACCATTATGATCTCGAAATCGAAAAAGGTCAGATCAGAGGCTTGATCGGGCCCAATGGCGCGGGAAAGACGACCATATTTAATCTCATCACCGGAATTTACAAACCGACGGAAGGTGACATCCTATTTGAGGGGAAAAAAATAACGGGTCTTCAGCCCCACCAAATTGCCGCTTGCGGTCTCGGCAGGACTTTCCAGAACATGCAATTATGGCGTCACATGACGGTCCTTGAGCACGTGAAAATGGCAAGGTACTCAAGGATTACCTACGGATTGATCGGCGCTTTTTTCGGCACTGCCGAACGATACCGGCAGGAAGAAGAGATCGAGGTAATTGCATACAGGCTCTTAAAAATGGTGGGTGCCGTCCATCTTGCGGATCAGATCGTGACAAACCTGTCGTACGGAGATCAGCGGAGAGTGGAAATGGCAAGGGCATTGTCCCTTGAACCCAAAATATTGTTCCTGGACGAACCGACTGCAGGCATGAACCCTGAAGAGTTGATTAACATGATGGATATCATCCGAAAAGTCCATAAAGAACTGGGCCTTGCTATTTTTCTGATCGAGCATAGATTAAAGGTGGTTATGGAGCTTTGCCAAATCATACAGACCCTGAATTTCGGGCAGGTCATCGCAGAGGGGACGCCCGAAGAAATTCAAAACGACCCCAAAGTTATTGATGCTTATCTGGGAAGGGAGACAGTGGCCTGATGTTGTTGTCCGTTAAAAACCTTCGCGTATCTTACGACAATATTAGAGCACTCCACGGTATAAGCTTTCAGATTGCCGAAGGTGAAATCGTATGCATTATCGGAGCCAATGGTGCGGGCAAGAGCACAACGCTGAGAGCGATTTCAAGAATGGTTCCGGTAGAAGAAGGGACCGCAATGACTTTCATGGAGAAAGACCTGCTTCAATATTCCGCCGACAAGGTGGTCAGCAAGCTCGGTATTTCTCATGTGCCGGAAGGGAGGCGTCTCTTCGGCAATCTGACCATCATGGAGAACCTCAGGCTGGCCACGTTTGCCAGAAAGGACAAAGAAAAAATCGAGGAGGATCTCGACAGGGTTTTCAATATTTTCCCGCGTCTCGAAGAGCGTAAACTTCAGAAATCCGGGACACTGAGCGGCGGTGAGCAGCAAATGCTTGCCATCGGGCGGGCCTTTATGAGCGGAAGAAAAATTATGCTCCTCGACGAACCTTCAATGGGACTCGCACCGCTGCTGATGCTCAGCATGTTCGATGCGCTCAATGAACTCAATAAGGAAGGTGCTACCATTCTGCTGGTGGAGCAGAATGCCCGAATGGCGCTGCAATTCGCCCAGCGAGGGTATGTGCTTGAAAGTGGAAGCCTGGTGCTGGAAGGGAGTTCCGAAGAACTTCTCGCCAATCCGGAAGTGAAGAACGCCTATCTGGGAGGCTAACCACGAGAACGCATTTTCAGTGTGTGGAAACAATTAGGGGGTGTTATGACCAGAGTCGGTGTAATTGGTGCAACGGGGTATGCCGGTGCAGAACTTGTTCGGATTTTGTGCGGGCATCCTGAAATAACGCTCACGATCCTGACTTCTCGCCAATATGCCGGCGTAAGCTTTGACAGTGTCTTCCCCTCAATGGAAGGTTCTGTCAGCCTTTTGTGCGAAGAATTGTCCGTTGATCGTGTTTGTGACCATGCTGATGTTGTGTTTACGGCGCTTCCCCACAAGATCCCCATGGAGTTCGTACCCGAATTTATTCGGCGAGGCAAGAAGGTCATCGACCTGTCCGCTGATTTCAGATTTAAGGATGCGGCCACCTATGAGACGCATTATCAGGCCCATACCGCAAAGGATTTACTTGAAAAAACGGTTTACGGACTTTGCGAAATCAATTTTGACAAGATAAAAAATGCCGATCTGGTGGGCGCTCCCGGATGTTATCCAACCAGTGTTCTTCTTCCATTGATCCCCTTGTTGAAGCGGGGCCTCATCGATCCCAACTCAATTGTCGCTGATTCGAAATCAGGTGTCAGCGGAGCGGGCCGGACCCTTTCGCTGACAGCACACTTCTGTGAAGCCAACGAATCATTCAAGGCGTATAAAGTGGCAGAACACCGGCATAATCCCGAAATGGAAGCGGTATTGTCTCTTGAAGCAGACATGCCGGTAAAAATTACGTTTGTCCCCCACCTGGTCCCCATGTCCAGGGGGATACTCACAACCCTTTATGCCAACCCGGTCCAAGATATCGGCATCACAGACATTCGAGAGTGTCTTACAGCCTTTTATTCCGGCCGGCCTTTTGTCCGCATCTGCCCCGGCGACAGACTGCCGAATACCATGCATGTCCGTGGAACCAACTATTGCGACATCGGATTTAGGCTGGATGAACGGAATCATCGTTTGATACTGATTTCCGCCATTGACAACCTGGTCAAAGGTGCTGCCGGGCAGGCTGTTCAGAACATGAATATTATGCTCGGCCTGGACGAAACGGCCGGTCTGAAGACGGTTCCGTTTCCCGTTTAATTCTCAGAGGGTTCGAGGGTTCAGAGGGTTCGAAGGATCGAGTGAACGCCGACCCCGTTTGAATGGGGCGGCGGCGGAGTTCATCTGCCAAATTTAGGCAATTTAGGCATTTTAGCTCACTTTAGGCACTCGTTTTATTTCATCAGGCTTGGGAGAAAAAGCGCAATCTGAGGGAAGAGGATGAGGATGAGATTGCATACCAGCAGTGCCAGAAGCATGGGAAAAACCCCTTTAAATATCTTTTCCAGGGGTACGTTTTTGGCCACTCCGTAGACAACGTAGACGTTGACCCCCACAGGCGGTGTAATCACACCCATTTCCGTTATAAGAACAATCACCACTCCAAACCAGATCGGGTCGAAACCAAGGGCCTGAACCACCGGGAAAAATATGGGGATGGTCAGCATGATCATGGCCAGTGCGTCCATGAAACAGCCCCCGACAAGATAGACCAAAATAATCATTCCAATGATGGCATGGCGGGGGAGGGGAAGAGAACCCACATGTGCGGCGAGTTCATAGGGGATTCTGGTAATCGCCATAAAATGTCCGAATATCACTGCGCCGGTTACAATAACCATGATCATGCAGCTGATTTTGGTTGTGTCGGTAACGGCCTCTGTAAATCCCTGCCAAGAGAGTTGTCCCCTGAACAGGGCGATGAGAAGGGTCAAAAAAGCACCGGTGGCAGCAGCTTCGGTGGGGGTAAAAAACCCCCAAAAAATACCGCCCATAACCAGAGCGAATAGTATTAAGGTTTCGAGTACACCGGCAAAAGACCTGAACTTTTCACGAAAGCTGGTTTTCGGACCCGGCGGTGCCAGGGATGGATTTTTTCTGACACGGAGATGAATGGTTATGAGGAAAAGGAAACAGAGAAGAATGCCCGGAAGAATACCGGCCGCAAAAAGCTTGCCGATGGATTGTTCGGTAAGAATGCCGTACACGATGAAAATCACACTGGGCGGTATCAGTATTCCGAGGCTTCCGGCTGCAGCCACGGTGCCCGTGGCAAGACCCATATCATAGCCGTGTCGTTTCATTTCAGGAAGGGCAACGGTGGCCATGGTCGCTGCTGTTGCATTGGTTGAGCCGCATATTGCGGAGAATCCGGCACAGGCACCCACGGTGGTCATGGCGAGACCTCCGCGACGGTGACCCAGCAAAACATATGCGGAATCATAAAGTCTTCGGCTTATGCCGGCGTAAAAGGCAATCTGCCCCATAAATACGAAAAGGGGAATAACGGTCAAATTATAAGAAGAAAAAACATCCCACACATCCCGGGCCAAGAGATTCAGGCCTGCATTGAAATTTACCACATAACTGAATCCGATGAGTCCCACGAAACCCATGGCAAACCCCACAGGCATTTTGGAATACAAAAGGATGACCAGGGCGATGATTCCGATGATTCCAGTGGTTGTGAGGCTCATTTTCCGATCATCTTCCGAACATTTTTGATTAAGTCAGATATCAGTATAAGGCTGACAACCGCCGCGGAAAAAGCGATTCCATATACAAATGGATAAAAGGGGAGTTCCAGGGTCAGGGATACCTCGCCGGACAGGCGAAGGTCATTCGCGTAAATTGCAGACTGCCAGGCAATGAGTCCAAAAAGGAATAATCCGAAAAGAAGGGTAATACTTTCAATGAGCCCTTGAATTCTTTGGGGAAATAGCGCAACGACAAAACTAACCGATACATGACCTTTTTCAAGGGATGTATTGGCCATGGCAAAAGCGACGGCAACGGCCCCTAAAAAGCAGACGAGTTCGTATGTTCCGGGTATGGGCATGCGAAAATAGCGTAAAACCACATCAGCGCAGGTAATGAGCATCATGGCGACGATGGCCGCTCCCGCAATCCAGTATAGTTTCCTCGATAGACCGTAAGATATTTTTTGGAATAAATTCATTTTGATAAATTTGTAAAAAGTGAAACGAATAAATTTAGACTTTTTACTTTTTACGTTTTACCTTTAACCTTTTACTTTTCACCTTTCACGTTTAACCTTTCACTTTTCACGGAACTATCTAGGTTGATTCAAAAAAACAGGGTTGCCCCGATACAGAATATTTTGATCCGAGCAACCCTTAAAAACATCTTCGTTCTTTAGCCTTTCTCAGAATAAAATTCCGTTTCAGCCCCAGGGCAATTCAATCGGAACATATTTTTGGGAACTGCTCTAATCGGGTTATTTTTTCATCAACTCGTTTATTTTCTTAACGTAGACGTCCCCATCGGGTGTGTTGGCGATATAGTCAGCGATCACCGGTTCCACAGCCTTCCGCCATCGGGCGCTCTCTTCATCGGACAGCGATATGATTTCATTGCCGAGGCTTATGGTGTATTTTCTTCCCTCTTCATCGGTGGAATCCCATACTTCACCATGAACCTTGACATATTTATCGCTGACTTCCTCAAAAACCTTCTGGATTTCGGGTGAGAGTGCATTCCACTTTTTCAGATTCATTACAACGAAAAATGTGGTGGTATAGCCGACACTGTAACATTCAGTGGTGTACTTGATGACCTCGGCCTGTTTCCAACCCTTGAGAACCTCCATGGGTCCAAAAGTTCCCTCAACGACCCCTTTACTAAGGGCTTCGTAGGTACCGCCCTGGGGCATTGCCACAGGGACGCCACCGAGAGCTTTGACAACCTTGGCACTGAGACCGGTGGCCCTGATCTTCATGCCTTTTAGATCCTCCAGTTTCCTGACCGGTTTTTTGGTATGAAGAAGGCCCGGACCGTGGGCATGAAGATATAGAACTTTTACGTCGTTTAGCTCTTTGGGCTTGAAATCTTTAGCAAATTCCTGAGCCACCATACTGGCAACTTTTCCGTCGGGATATCCCATGGGTAGATCAACGGCGGCCATGACAGGAAAACGCCCCCGGGTATAGGCGAAAAGACTAAACCCTAAATCTGAAATTCCCTCGACGACACCGCTATAACACTGTGGCGCTTTTGTCAGGGTTCCTCCTGGAAAAACGGTAATCTGAACCTTATTCCCGGTACGTTTTTCGATTTCTTTAGCCCAGTCCATGGCAGCTTTTGTCTGTCCGTGGGTGGGAGGAAAGAAGATACTGAAGGTCAGTTTGGTCGGTGCAGATTCTGCACAGAATGCGCTTGTGGCCACCAATGTTATGCCAATGAACGAAACCCAAAAAAACATAAATAATTTTTTCATCATGGATGCTTCCTCCTTGTAAGGTGATATGATGGACGGTAGAAAAAAAACAGCACCTGAATGTCGTAGCGTTTTCTTGATGTTTTCGATATAACAAAATGAAAAATAAGACAATAAAAATATGGATTTTGGCCTTTTAAAAGCCCCATTCCCATTTGATCGGATGATAAATGATGTCTGAACCCTGGAAATCGTATTACAGGGCAAACGCATTTGAATCCCGATAGAGAGAGGTTGCTTCGCTGCACCGAAATCTAATGGGTTAACCCTGAATAGAGTTACGAGTCTTCTTGACAATAAGAATTTATTAGATTAGTAAAGGTCCTGGCCCATAGGACCCGGCTTTGGTTATCCCCAGAGGGAATTTGCTTTGTTAGAAGTTTATTGAATTATTGAAATTACAAACATCAAATATCAAATATCAAATAATTTCCAAGGACCGAAATTCGAAAATCCAAACAATGTCTCGCCCTGGAAGTTTTTGATCATTGAATATTGGAATTTGAGACCTGCCC
>Ga0316190_10003565_pt1 | contig 11297 bp, 10 predicted proteins | sample Eddworburrow2_MG_FD_204929 | JGI IMG/M metagenome (GOLD analysis project Ga0316190, IMG submission 204929) | Coastal sediment microbial communities from Maine, United States - Eddy worm burrow 2 | ecosystem: Environmental > Aquatic > Marine > Coastal > Sediment | place: USA: Maine | collected... | reverse complement strand
AATGGCCTAATTCTTGAGTATCTGGAAGATATCCCTGAAGCCGGCACTAGTCTTCTGCTTGCCGGCTATCCATTAGATATCATTCAAATAAAGGGAAATGCTGTAAAAACTGTTCGTTTTCACCCTCAATACCGGAAAAAGGAGGCTACATCTCCCTAGCTCCACTATGAGAAAATAGCCTATCTTTAACCGCAAAAAGTTGTATAGCAATATGTAGTGACTATAGTGTTATAAAACACACATCATGGCCATTCAACTAAAGCAGGTACTTAGTGGTAATTTAGCTGCATCTATAACGTGTAATAATTATGAACTGAATTCACAGAATGCTCTGGAGAGATTATGCCCACTACTCATGATGACCAAAACCGTAGACGTTTTCACCGTATTCTATTCGATGCACCGGCCTCTATTGTTTGTGCTGACAAAACATATCAGTGCAGCATCATAGACATCTCTCTAAAAGGAGCCCTGGTTTCTCAGCCAGTCGATTGGAATGAGGCTGTCGCTGACAAAATGGCATTAGAGATTAAACTCACTGATGACGGGGCTCAGATCATTATGCAGGGTGAAGTGTCACACATCGAGGATGATCATATCGGCATCCAGTGCAATCAGATAGACATTGATAGCATTAGCCATTTAAGGCGACTGGCTGAACTCAATCTGGGTGACACTGAGTTGGTCGAACGAGAGCTTGCAGCTCTGGGGTAAGCCTTACAATACAGCATCCAGCGCATCTGAAAGACGCTCTACTGCAATCACCTCAAGCCCAGGAATGGCTTTTTTAGGTACATTTGCTTTAGGCGCAACAGCGCGGCAAAAACCATGTTTGGCGGCTTCTCGCAACCGATCCTGGCCGTTGGGCACGGGCCGAATCTCTCCAGCCAGCCCTACCTCACCAAATGCCACTAAATCCTGGGGCATTGTTTTATCACGCAGACTGGAGAGTACCGCAAGCAGTACAGCCAAATCTGCTGCTGTCTCCGTGATACGCACTCCCCCTACTACATTCACATAGACATCCTGATCAAACATGGCAATACCGCCATGGCGATGTAAAACGGCTAACAGCATGGAGAGGCGATTTTGCTCCAACCCCAACGTGACACGCCGGGGGTTGGCCTGATGACTCTCATCCACCAGCGCCTGAACCTCAACCAATAGCGGACGACTCCCCTCTCGAGTAACCATCACGACACTGCCAGAGACCTGGGTTTGATGACGCGAGAGAAATATTGCTGAGGGATTACTGACCTCCTTCAGCCCGCGATCCGTCATGGCGAAAACACCCAACTCATTAACCGCACCAAAGCGATTTTTGACCGTACGTATCAAACGAAACTGGCTTCCAGCCTCACCTTCAAAATAGAGTACGGCATCGACCATATGCTCCAGCACACGCGGGCCAGCCAGAGAACCATCTTTTGTTACATGTCCAACCAAAAAAACGGCTGTCCCGGTCTGCTTGGCAAACCGCACCAGCTGGGCTGTTGACTCCCGCACCTGAGCTACTGCACCTGGAGCAGATTGCAGCAGTTCAGTGTAGAGCGTTTGAACCGAGTCAACCACCATTACATCTGGATTGAGCTTCTGTGCAATAGGGAGAATACGCTCAACACAGGTTTCAGGTAGCAGTTGCAGATTTTCACAGGGCAACCCAAGCCGATGGGCACGCAGACTAATCTGCTCAGGTGACTCTTCACCACTGATGTAGAGCGTGGAGAGCTTATCGGAGAGCCGGGCCAGCGTTTGAATCAGCAGGGTAGATTTGCCAATCCCTGGATCACCGCCAATGAGCACAACAGATCCAGAGACAAGACCACCACCCAGCACACGATCCAGTTCAGCAACCCCCGTAGGGAAACGTCCTTCAGATTCTGGCTTAATATCGGCCAGCAATTGCACGCGATTCTGGCTAGCATCACCAGCATAACCGGCAAAACGAGGGTTTTTTGTTGCACTTTCGATAGCCACCCCTTCCTCTAGGGTATTCCAACCGCCGCAGTCAGAACATTGGCCAGACCACTTTTGGAAGTTGCCACCGCAGGCCTTGCAGTTAAAAACTGATTTACCCGCTTTCTGCTTGGCCATCCGCTATCTACTCCTCAACAAAACTGACTCGTGCTGTAACACTGCACAACAACTGATACGGAATAGTACCCGCCGCCTCAGCTATCTCCTCTACAGGCAAATCAGGCCCCCATAATGTCACGCTATCGCCCACTTGCGCATTTGGGCAGCTGCGCAGATCCAGGCTAATCATATCCATTGAAACCCGCCCAACCAACGGCACCCGTTGACCATTGAGCAACACAGGAGTACCTGATGCAGCATGCCGTGGGTAGCCATCGCCATAGCCAATTGAAGCAACCCCAACGGCCATATCTTCCGGACAGATCCAGGTGCCGCTATAACCAATGGCATCACCTTTTTTATAGCGATTAACCGCAACCAATTGGCTTTGCAGGCTCATCACAGGGTGCAGATCATCTGCTTCAGGCCGACCATCCAAAAACGGTGACACACCATAAAGCATAATACCTGGACGAACCCAATCAGCATGCGTCTCAGGCCAGCCAAGGATAGCTCCTGAGTTGGCGCTACTAACTTCAGCATCCAACTCCGATGTAACTGCCTGAAAAAGTCGCCACTGGCTTATTGTTGCAGGATCCGCGCGGTCATCAGCATTAGCAAAATGGGTCATAAGACGTGGCTTGCCGGAAACAGAGCTACAAGAGAGTAGCTTCTGGTACGCAGTTAGTGCTGACTCTGTGGAAAGGCCGAGACGGTGCATCCCTGTATCAATCTTTAACCAGCAAATAACAGGGTTATTAATCTTATGCTGCTGTAATAGTGTTACTTGTTCAGAGCTATGCACCACCAACTCAAGCTGGTTAACAGCCGCTACATCCAACTCCTGCTGATCTGCACACCCTTCCAACACAACAATTGGGCACAAGATGCCTGCCTGGCGTAGAGAAAGCCCCTCACTAACACGGGCAACAGCCAGTGCATCAACTACTGCATCTAACGCTTTAGCTACCCGAAAGAGCCCATGACCATAGGCATTGGCTTTTACTACGGCCAATACACGGCTATTTGGCGCAAGCGCGTGCACCCGCTCGAGGTTATGGCGCAGTGCAGCAAGGTCAATAACAGCGCGAGGCGCACTACCCATCAGTACTGATCACCATAGACATCGCCAGAATAATTCTCAAACTTGGTGTATTGACCAAGAAAAGTTAGCCGAGTCGTTCCAATAGGGCCATTACGCTGCTTACCTACAATAATCTCAGCCACACCTTTATCTGGGCTCTCTTCGTTGTAGACTTCATCACGATAGATAAAGACAATAATGTCGGCATCCTGCTCAATTGCGCCTGATTCACGTAGATCTGACATAATGGGGCGCTTGTTGGTACGTTGTTCCAAACCACGGTTAAGCTGAGACAACGCGACAACCGGCACATTCAGCTCTTTAGCCAGTGCCTTGAGACTGCGTGAGATAAGAGAGATCTCATTGGTTCGGTTATCTCCAGCACCTGGTGCCTGCATCAGCTGTAGATAATCAATCACAATCAGCCCTAGATCTTTGTGATCACGTTTTAAGCGGCGCGCCCTGGCTCGCACCTCCATCGGTGTCAGCGCCGGGGTATCATCAATAAAGAGCTTAGCCTCAGACAGCATATTTACTGCACTCGTAAGACGCGGCCACTCATCATCCTCCAGTTTGCCTGTTCTAACTCGCTGCTGATTAATGCGGCCTAGTGATGACATCATACGCATTACCAGCGAATCACCCGGCATCTCCATGCTGAATATGGCAACCGGTAGTTTGCTACCAATAGCAACATTTTCAGCGATATTCATAGCAAAAGAGGTTTTTCCCATCGAAGGGCGACCTGCCACAATAACCAGATCGGCAGGCTGCAGACCCGCTGTCTGCAGGTCGAAATCAGCAAAGCCGGTCGCTACACCTGTGATGGGATTATCCTGCTGAAACAGCGTTTCAATCTTATCCACTGCCTTGGTCAGCAGATTTTTAACAGATTCAAAACCACCACCGGATTTGGAACGCTGCTCAGCAATCTCAAACACCTTGCTCTCTGCAGCATCCAGCAGCTCAGTACTATTCCGCCCTTCAGGCTGAAAGCCACTATCCGCTATCTCATTACCTACGTGGATCAGTTGGCGGGTTACTGAGTGTTCACGCACAATATCTGCATAGGCACGAATATTGGCTGCACTGGGTGTATCTTTTGCCAGCGTGCTGAGATAGGCCAAGCCACCACTCTCATCCAACATGCCCAATCGATTTAGCTCTTCGGATAAGGTGACAATATCAAAGGGTTTGTTTGCATCTGCCAGTGATTCAACAGCTCTAAAAATCAGTTGATGCTCACGACGATAGAAATCGACCTCACCCACCCGATCGGCAATCTGATCCCAGGTTTGATTATCCAGCATCAAGCCGCCCAAAACCGACTGCTCAGCCTGAATAGAGTGAGGGGGAATCCGCAACTGATCCGTAGCGCTGTCTTCGTAATCTGGTGGAGCTGAGGAGAAAGCCGAATCAGGCATAGGCAGAATGGGCTCTATAAAAAGTTAAAGGCGTGGAAAAAAGAGAGCATACGAAAAAGCGGCTTCAGGTGGAAGGGCTTTTCCTATTTTAAACATTATCAAAACCCAGAAAGTGCAGTTGGAGGCACGCACAGAACCCAAGGCATTGATTCGATTAACGTAACAAAAAAGCCCCTATTTACCCTATATTGGTAATGAGGATTTTTCTGTCTAACTACTTGTGCCCGTTGTTTGGGTAGGCAAGTCAGCGCATGCCTAACACGCCTACTGTTGGTGCATCAGCTACATGTGTCTAGCTGCTTTTTCTGGCTTTACGCACGAAAAAGCCCGGAACTAAGAGGTTCCGGGCTATAACATCAACTACAGCGGGTATTTTATTCCTCAGCAGCAACTGTCAGTTTGATGGTGGCATCCACATCAAAATGTAGATGCACAGCCACATCAAATTCACCAGTAACGCGGAAAGGGCCTTCTGGTAAGCGAACTTCCTGCTTATCCAATTCAACACCAGCTTCTGTAACTGCCTTCGCAATATCAGCAGTGCCTACAGAACCAAACAGGCGACCTTCTTCACCCGCCTTACAGCTAACGGTCACAGCCATACCATCCAGCTTAGCCTTGCGTTTTTCAGCTGCTTTCAACTTATCTGCAGCCTCTTTTTCCAGTTCAGCGCGACGCCCTTCCAACTCAGCCATATTGGCAGCAGTAGCAGTAGCCGCCCGGCCTGAAGGAATAAGAAAATTCCGGCCATAACCCGCTTTAACAGAAACAACATCACCTAGACCACCAAGATTCTCAACTTTCTGTAACAGAATAACGTCCATCTTACCTACCTCTACTCAGGTTTTTAATCAATTGACCCGTCACCAGCCTTCCTTCTCGCTCGGAAACGCGCCCGGAAATCGAACCAGGCATCTGCATAGCCTGCCGCAAACAAAAATCCAAACATGTTCGGCAGCGCCACAATCAGCAGTACATACATCGCAATTAGCCAGCCTTTTCTAGCTCCAGCCAATCCCAAAATACCATGTACAAATGCCAGTCCTTGAACAAAATAGACGGTTACTAACAGCACCGCCGCATAGTTAATCAGTAGTCCTGCGCCACTCAGCTCGGAATTAAATCCCAACACCAGCACTGGAACAGCGATATACGCCAGCATCCGATGCAATCGCAGGTTATGAAACTCCTGCCGAAAGCCACCAGGGTTATATAACATTGCCTGCCACCAGCGCGCTGTTAGTAACCCCGAGATCAGCTGCAGATACAATCCTGCAGCTAACATCCCGGTCATCCATGGCGCCAGGCTCTCTACTAGGTTTATACGCTGACTGTTAGTCAACAGCTCCGCTTCAACCAGTGGCTCACTGAATGTCTCCAGTATCTCCCGCCACCCTTCAACAAGATCCGGCATGGCTACAAAATAGGCCAATACCACAGCGACACCTAGTAGCAGACCGCTTTGCACCGCAGCTGCCAAAGATCGGGTTGCTCGCAATACAACCGCCACCAACAAGATAGGCGCCCACACCAGTGCAAGTGTTGCGAAAGCCGGAGCCGTATTGCCCAGTACAATCGCCCCCAATAGTGCACTGCCTATAGTTGCAATGCCTGCAGTAATCAGCCCTTCATTTGGACCATTGCGTAGCGTTATCAAACCAATGGCTGCCGCACTCAAAATGCCAATCAGCGATATATTCCATGAAAGCACAGCCAACATGGTTACGGCAAATACGGCCTGTAGCCGCCCCTGCATCACATAAGATGCTAACCAGCGCATAACTACTGAACAACTCTATCTACAATCAGGAAACAAACCCCATGACCGATAGAGGTATTAATCGTGCTGATCTGTGTACGGCAACAGAGCCAGAAAACGCGCACGCTTGATGGCCGTGGTGAGCTGACGCTGATACTTGGCTTTAGTGCCGGTAATACGACTCGGTACAATTTTGCCGCTCTCACTCACAAAGGCTTTCAGCAGGTTGATATCTTTATAATCAACCTCGGTAATGCCTTCAGCGGTAAAACGACAATATCTTCTACGACGAAAATAACGTGACATAGTAATCCCCTAAAAATCAATTAAGCCGCTGGATATACGACTCTTAACAAAGCAAAAACCAGAAATATTAAGCTGACTCTTCAGCTTTCTCGTCTTCTGCCGCAGGCTCAGCGTGCTCTGCTACTAGAGCCGGGGCTGGTTTGGCATCTGCCTCTTCAGCAGGTTTGGCCAGAGGAGAGATCTCTGTGATCGCTCTCTTTTGCTTGATAATCAGGTTACGAATCACTGCATCGTTATAACGGAATGCATTTTCAAGCTCAGCCAAAGCCTCATCACCGCACTCAATATTCATGAGTACATAATGTGCTTTGTGGATTTTATTGATGGGGTATGCGAGCTGACGACGGCCCCAGTCTTCCAGACGATGAATTACACCTTCTTTGGCTTCCAGGCTTGAACGATAACGCTCAATCATGGCAGGAACCTGCTCACTCTGATCCGGATGAACCAGAAATGTCACTTCATAATGTCTCATTATAGCTCCCTATGGCTAGTTTGCCTTCCAGGCAAAAGTGCATGGTAAGGCAGAGAGTTGGCATGGGGGTTATTGGCCCATACCGTAAAAAGGAGCGTATTCTACAGCCCGACATCAATAGGAGCAAGGCCCATTCAACACCCTACTTCCCGAAAAGAGCCCACCGGATCACACCTTATATCTACAATTCAAACTATCTATGAAGGGGGTCAACTGACTTATAGGCAGCTGATTGATGCCGGCAGCACCTTTGCGCCCCCCTCCAGATGGAAACTCTTTACACAACTCATCCGCACCTGTTTTATTATTTAAAGGCGCCCTGACACTCACAACATACCCGCCCTCTGGATGGTAACTCAGTATGGCATGCGCTCGATCAGGGTGCTGATTTGCCAGTTGATTACCGTATACACCACTGATGCGTCGTGACCAGGTTTCATCTGGAAGAATAAAGACAGCCGTATGCTCATTGACACATTCAGCTTTAACCTCTTCAGCCAAAGCAAGATCATCAAAATAACCATCATGCAGCTTTTTATAGGCTGACTGACTATCCGCCATAAAATCCAAAGGCGAACCGTAGGAGGCCAACTCCCGGTAGAGCTGATCGGGTGAGAAATGCAAATCCTCAATACAGCTGCCATAACCGTTATAATTAATACAGATACCAAGGGTTTGCAGCGCCGCTAACTCATCAGCGGATATTGAGAGCTGCTTGGCAGCCTGCTCAGCACTTTGGTTCATATTATCGCCAAAAGCAGCTGCAACAGCCCAGGCACGGTATTTTCCACCCAGATGCTGATCTACTAAAAGACTGGTACAGATATTGGGATCGGTATCAATTAATGTTGTTAAGCCAGCATGTTCAGGAATATCCCCCGCCATATGATGGTCGATATAAAAGACCTTTGCTCCCTGCACAAGCACTCTCTCTAAATCACTACAGTTCTTTTCAAGCGAGACATCCAGTACAGTGATTTCATCATCAGGCTGTGCATCCACCCTGGCCAGCAACTTGATATCCCGCTTTACACCAGTGACCAGCGTAGATTCCTGAGGGTTATCCAAACGCAACTGCAATAGCGCGCAAATCCCATCAGCATCACCGTTAAATACATCAATTATTGCCATCAAAATCCCCTAAGAAACTCAATCAATTGTGATTATTTTTTTCCACTGTCCTCGCCTACCCAGCCCGCTGACGCACTGCTTCAAACAGTGCCACACCTGCAGCTACAGAGACATTCAGACTCTCCACCTGCCCTGCCATTGGCAGTTTGACCACAGCATCACAGGCCTCGCGAGTCAGCCTGCGCATGCCCTTCTCTTCGCCACCCATGACCAGGGCCAGAGGGCCAGTGAGGTCTGTTTGGAAAAGGTTGGCTTCAGTTTCTCCAGCCGTACCTATTAGCCAAACCCCAGCGTCATCCTGCAACCAACGTAGGGTGCGCGCCAGATTGGTCACCTGCACAAACGGCACACTCTCTGCCGCCCCACAGGCCACCTTGCAGGCCGTTGGTCCCAAACCCACAGAGCGATCCTTGGGTGCGATCACCGCATGCACGCCTGCTGCATCGGCACTGCGCAGGCAGGCACCTAAATTGTGTGGATCTTGCACGCCATCCAGCACCAGTAGAAAAGGTGGCACATCAAGCTTGTTTAACAGTGCTTTTAACGATGCCTCATCCAGTGCAGCAGGAGACTTGGTGCTCGCCACCACACCTTGATGGTTGGCACCGGCAGGGGCCAGCGCATCCAACTCATCCCGAGAAACCTTTGAAACTTGTAGGCCTACCTCTTTTGCTAGCTGAATAACCTCACGAATACGACGATCCTGGCGCCGGGCTTCAACCCAAAGCTCAGTGACCGCCCCTTCATGTTTAAGCGCCGTACGCACACTGTGCAGGCCAAAAATAATCTGTGTGTTACTCATCTATTTTTTTGCCCTTTTACGCCGTCTGCTTTTGCGCTTGCTTTTTGTGCTGCTGGTTTCATCTCTTGTTTCGCTGTTTGCCAATACAAAATCGATCTTCTTATCATCCAGATTAACCGCAGCTACCTGGATACGGATAGCGTCACCCAACCGATAGACCTTACCACCACGCTCACCATTCAGCCGGTGACCAATAGGATCAAAATGGTAGTAGTCATTATCCAGCGCTGTGATGTGAACCAGGCCATCCACATAGATTTCATTCAGCTCCACAAAGATACCAAAAGAGTTCACACTGGTGATGATGCCATCAAACTGCTCACCCACCTTGTCCATCATATATTCACACTTCAGCCAATCTGTGGCATCTCGTGTTGCCTCATCAGCCCTTCGCTCAGTGCTGGAACACTGCTCTCCCAGCGCCAGAAGTTTGGGGTGTGAATACTCAAAATCTTCCGCTGTACCGCCCAACAATAGATGCTTAATAGCGCGATGCACCAACAGATCAGGGTAACGCCGAATCGGTGAAGTGAAATGGGTGTACTCTGGATAGGCTAGGCCAAAATGGCCCACATTGTCCGGGCCATAAACTGCCTGTGCCATCGAGCGCAGCAGCACGGTTTGAATCAGATGCCGATCAGGACGCCCCTGCACAGAGTCCAATAACTCAGCATAATCCTTGGCTGTGGGCTCTTTGCCACCGGATAAACCCAGCGCAAGCTCATTCAGAAACTCCCGTAAGTCAGTCAGTTTTTGCTCCGATGGCACCGCATGAACACGGTAGAGTGCAGGCAGCTTTTTTCGCTGTAGAAAACGTGCTGCAGCCACATTGGCTATCAGCATGCACTCTTCAATCATCCGATGAGCATCATTGCGATAGACCGGCACAATCCGTTCCACCTTCTGCTCATCGTTAAACTGAATCCGGGTCTCGGTAGTATCAAAATCGATAGCACCACGCTGACTACGAGAGTGATGTAACACCTTATAGAGTGAATGCAGCTCATGCAGGTGAGTCAATAGATGGGAGTACTGGCTGCGCAATTTTGGATCACGCTCAACCACAATATCCGCTACTTGATCATAGGTGAGCCGGGCATGTGAGCGCATCACCGCTTCAAAAAACTGAGATCGAATGATCCGCCCATCCTCTTTATCGATATACAGCTCGCAGGCCATGCAGAGCCGATCGGTATCAGGATTGAGCGAACAGAGGCCATTTGAAAGCACCTCAGGCAGCATCGGGATCACCCGGTCTGGAAAATAGACCGAGTTGCCACGCTCCTGCGCCTCTCTATCCAATGCTGACTTGGGCGTAACATAACTGGAGACATCTGCAATACAGACCAGCAGACGCCACCCTTTGGGCTTCACCTCACAATAGACGGCATCATCAAAATCACGTGCATCGATGCCATCAATCGTCACCAGGGGCAGATCCCGCAGATCCACCCGCCCCTGTTTGGACGCCTCACTCACCTCTGACCCAAAGGCACCAACCTCTTCTGCAACCGCCTCTGGCCACTCAACCGGCAGCTCATGGGCACGGATGGCAATATCAATCTCCATACCCGGCGCCATGTGGTCACCCAGCACCTCAGCAATCCGCCCAACCGGCTGGGACCGTTTGGTTGGCTGCTCAACAATCTCCGCCACCACCATCTGCCCATGTGTGGCTCCAGCCAAATCAGGCTCTGGGATCACAATATCAAGATGCAATCGTTTGTTATCCGGCACCACGAAACCAACACTACCCTCGTGATGAAGACGCCCAACAATCTCATGGTTATTGCGTTCCAACACCTCCACCAAGGCCCCTTCCAGACGACCACGGCGATCCACCCCAACAACACGCATCACTGCCCGGTCATTATGCAGCAGCGATCGCATTTGCCGTGGCGATAAAAAGAGATCATCTCCGCCCTCATCCGGCTTAAGAAACCCAAAGCCATCCTTGTGCCCAATGACACGACCACTCACCAAATCCTTACTATTAACGACACAGAAGCCATTCTTGCGGTTACGCACCAGCTGGCCATCCCGCTCCATTGCATTGAGGCGGCGGCGCAGTGCCTCCAGATCATCCTCTTCAAAAAGATTCAGCTGTTCAGCGATAGCCGCCATACTAAGCGGCGCGCCATAATCAGCGAGCAGATCAAGAATAAATTCCCGGCTGGGAATAGGATTTTCGTACTTCTTTGACTCACGAGCTTGATAAGGGTCTAGCTCACGAGCACTTT
>Ga0316190_10003563_pt1 | contig 11297 bp, 11 predicted proteins | sample Eddworburrow2_MG_FD_204929 | JGI IMG/M metagenome (GOLD analysis project Ga0316190, IMG submission 204929) | Coastal sediment microbial communities from Maine, United States - Eddy worm burrow 2 | ecosystem: Environmental > Aquatic > Marine > Coastal > Sediment | place: USA: Maine | collected... | reverse complement strand
CCGTGCGATCAAAGAGGACCGCCCCGTCGACTGGAGTTTTCCGGAAACCAACGGCAAAAATTCAAACGGGGATTGATGCGAATCGTTTCTGGCACAGCTTGAGACCGTATGTCTCCAAACGGCCAACAGCGGACATTCTCGACTGCGGAACAACTTATTGGGGCAGGCCATTACTGTATATGATAATCTGCAAGAGGCTTATGCAAGGCCAAAAGCCTCAGAAAACCACACAATCGGACAGTCTTTCAATAACGACCGTTTGTAAAAGGGTGCACCTATGATTTTTGGCTACAGCCGAGTCTCTAAGTGCGATGATCAAAATGCAAGTTTACAGCGTAAACCATTCAAAGATACCAATGTGTAAAAAACGTTCCGAGAAGCGGCCTCTGGAGGTCGGTGGGACCGACGCGAACTACAAATGATGCTCGACCAGCTACGGAAGGATGTGGTTATCTTGATGATAAGAAGGGACGAGGTATTCCGAATGACTGAGGTGTATTTTCCCAGGCAGACAGGGTTGGAGGAAGGATGACCGTCTAGTTTCAATCACTTTTTTACCAGAAGGAGGTGAACTATGAAAAGTAGAATTACTGTCTTAATAGGTATTTTTTTGGCTTGTCTCTCTCTCGGTTGTACGCAGACCAAAACACAGGTTCCGCCTACCCACCTTTCCTCTCAGGCTGCCAAGGAGTGGTCTGCAGAAGAGCATCGGGAGGCTGCTGACCTTTTGCATGAAGAGGCTGTGCGGATGGAGGACCAGGTGGCTCACTTGGACCAACGGGTGGAGCGGTTTAACAAGAATCCGAATCTGGACCTGAAAGGATACAAGCGACGAATGTGGAAGTCGCGTATAGGAACATACCGTAAGGAAATTTCGGAGCTTTATGAAAAAATCGCTTGGCATCATGGGCAGGCCGACCAATTAAACGGGGTGCAACCATCTGAAGAGAAGGTGCCGCCTACCCACCTTTCCCCTCAGGCTGCCAAGGAGTGGTCTGCAGAAGAGCATCGGGAGGTTGCCGACTTGCTGGATGAAGAGGCTGTACGGCTGGAAGCCAAGGTGGTCCATTTAGGGCGACGGGTGGAGCGGTTCAACAAGAAGCCGTATCTGGATCCGAAAGAAATCAAACGACAAGAGTGGAAGGCGCTTATAAGAGCAAACCGTGAGGAAATTTCGGAGCTTCGTGAACAAATCATTTGGCATCATGAGGAGGCTGAACGGCTTTCCACGATGCCGCCATCTGAATAGAATGAAAATTTGGGAGAAGGCAAAAAATCCCCAGGGGGGGGGGTAACCCTCCCGCCAAAAAGTTGACCTGCCCCCCAAAGTGGTCCAGTGAATATGTTAGGATTTTGTCCCAAAACCGTGGATGCTTAGGAGGGGGGGGAGAGGTGTGGGATTCTTAATCAAGATTTTTTCTTGGTAGTCGAATGTCTGCTTTGGGTCGAGTTCAGCCGCTTTAATTCCCAACTAAGATACTACCTGCAAATCGGCTGAATCAAGTTTTTCCGGGTCGAGGTTCGTCGATGATACCCTTGATCTTGAATTCCCGAATGATGTAACCTGACCGTTCCGGAAGCGTTTCCTGAAATAGGCCTTTCAAGTCCATCACCCGCTCACGATCCAAGGCATCCAGCAAAAACTCAAACTGCGCTTCGGGATAATACACGGTGAGATCTAGTCCCGCAGTCTCGTACTGGTATTGAAAACCTGACCGCACGGGATTGTTCCGAATCGGCTTGTACTCGACGTGACCGAGAGGAATCACCTCCGCGATGGGTCCCCACGCCTCCCCGCCTTCTTTCAAGGTCTGCTTCACGCGCGACAACAACTCGCGCGGGTCCATCAACTCGAAGGTATAACTGCGTTTTCGTTTCATAGGTTTACCAATTCAGTCAGCAGACGGCACCGCGCGCAATGCCATAAACAAAGGGATTTCCTGTCGCGCCCGATTCTCCGCTTTGGAACGCTTGCCCGGATCGCTGGTTTTATGAGACGCCCACTCCTCCAGCCCGTCTACAAACAAACCGGCCTCGGCCAGCGCCTGAAAGTAGCTTTGCAAGGGACGGTGATAGGTCACGGTAAAAGATTCCGCGTCCACAAAGGGCGGTGTCAAAATAGGAATGGCCGATTCCGAACCATACAAGTCCACACGGCGGTATTGAATTTTTTTCTGCTCATCCCATCCCCAATGCGTTTGCCGGGGAATTCGGAAGCAGGGATGTGTGGTGACCATCACAAACCGCCCGCCCGGCTTCAACCATCGTTTCACATTTTGCATGACGGGAAGAAGAGACTCAATATTCTGGAGCGCCAGCAGACACACCACTGCGTCGAACGTTTTATCTGGGAGTGCTTGAGGATCCTGTGCGTCCGCGTGTTCGAAATGGATGGTGGGATCCGACCGGGATTGTGCAAATCGAATCATCTCCTCCGAAGTATCGAGACCGGTCACCTTCATCTTTCGCTGTGATAGATAGCGGGAATACACACCCTGGCCACAAGCAAGATCCAGGACTCTGTCGCCCCTCTTCAACTGCATCAGTTGCAACGCACCGGGGAAAATGACGGCGGTCTGGTACTCGCTTCCCTTCAGGCCCACCAATGTGTCATACCATTGCGCCGCCTGGTCCCACACGGCGTTAGACTTTTTCGGGGATGGTTTCCCTGTACGGCCCGTGCGAGGCGAAGGCTTTTTCGATCTATCAGATTGACGAGTCCTTTTTGTTTTTACTTTTCGGTTCATTTTCTTTTCACAACTAGACCTTGCCCTGTAGGGAAGGAAAACGTATAATTTTTGTGAGTTATTTCACCTGATTCGAATCCGCCGCCAATCTTACCACATGAGGACTTCCCATGAGTAGCAACAAACCCTTTCTGAAAAACTTCATCAGGACATTCTCTCTCATCCTGTCTGTAACACTGGTCTGGGGATGCGCTTCCACTACCGAAAAAAATCTTGAACGGCTGGATAAAACTATTCGTATCTACAATAATGCGTTTGAAAGCAAGGCTGAGGATGGTGGTTCCGGCTACGTCATAAACGATTATCGCATGGACTACCTGCTCAAATACGGCGACATCCAGGGAAAGGTCTCGTTCCTCCAGGCTCAGACAATCAATGTCGCTTACTTCAAGGATGGCAAACCCTTGGAAATCAATGACGAGAATCCCGAAGGTGAAATGGATGAAGCGGTGATTACCATGCGCTATAAAGTAACCATCTCTCCCAGCAACAGGTTGAAAACCTTTATTCACGAACAACATTGGAAACTCATTGGAGTTACCTGGCAGTTGGAACCCAACCTGAAACCATTCCTCAATTGATTGTTCAGGATTGCATGATCACTTCAACTGGTCGATCAAGGGTTACCGTCGATGCCGTCACTTTGCAATTGAACCCATAAAGCTCCACTCCCGCTTGCTTAGCTTCCCGTAATCGCTTGCCAAACTCGGGATCAATCACGTCGTTGGAAGTGATTGTTCGCGTATCGGACCTCTGGGAAACGAACACCACCGCCGTCCGGTTGCCTTTGTGTTTCAGCTCGATCAACTCTTCAACGTGTCTGCGGCCCCGCTCGGTCGGCGCGTCGGGGAATTTCCCCATCCCCTGCTCCACCAGACTCACGGATTTGACCTCAACCAACATAGGGCCGTCTGCAAAATCAAGTTGGAAATCAAACCGGCTGTGCCCCACTTTGACCTCGGCAGAAAAATCAGTGTAGCCGAAAAGTCCGGGTAACGCTCGATTCGCCAACGCATCCCTCACCAAGCGGTTGGCAAACACCGGAAACACCGAAACCCAGATACGTCCATGCTTGACCAGAGCCAGAGTGTAATCGGTTTTTCGTTTTTCACTGGGGTTATGAATGAGGCGGACGCGCCGTTGGGGAATCATTAATCCGGGCAGTCGACCCGGATCAGGAACGTGTGCGGATACTTGCTGTCCCTCAATTTCAACCTGCGCCAGATAACGATTGGGTCGCTCGAAAAAAATCCCATCGACCATCCGTTCGCCCAGTTTCATGGTTGGATTCTATTCAAGGAGATAAAAAAGGAAAGACTTAAAGGTTAGCCTTAACCAAGGGTGATGCGTTTAATGACCGCCGCCGTGACCGGAACCCGCATCCAGACTTTTAAATTTCTTTTCCATATGGAGAACATGATCCACCGCCGGGGATACCCGGTCAACTATGCCCTTGGGATACAACCCGATCATAACAACCAGGATGCAGGCTGGAATCAGCAAACCTATTTCTCTGCGGTCTAAATCCTTCACACTGCCATGTGCCTCATCTAAAGGTTCCTGCATGGCACCCTGGAACATGAAGAGCATATAAATCGAAGCAAACACGATGGCTAACCCTGCGGCCAATACGAACAGGCCTGCCATCCCTGCCAGCATGTGCGAGCCCCACACACCCATGAGAATCAGAAATTCACCGACAAACCCGTTCAGACCGGGCAAGCCCAGTGCTGCCAGTGTAATAAGCATGAACATGGCATACAGGACCGGCATCGGCTTTTTCAATCCTCGGAATTTATCGAGTTGGCGCGTTCCTAAACGCTTTTCAAGAATGCCGACAATAATAAACAGAGCGGAGGCGATGATGCCATGGTTGACCATTTGCAGTACACTGCCTTCCACGCCCTGGCCATTGAATGCAAAAATCCCAAGAGCAATGAATCCAAGATGGCTGATACTTGAATAAGCGACCAGTGCCTTGAGATCCCTCTGCGCCACAGCGATCCACGCACCGTAAACGATACCCCCCGCCGCCGCGGTGCCGATCCATAGTCCCCAGTTAGCGATGGTTTCAGGAAACAAGGGCAAACAAAAACGGATCAATCCATACGCCCCGGCTTTGGACATGGCCCCGGTGATCAGGATCAAAGCGGGAATCGGACAAGCTACATAGGCATGCGGCAACCAGCTGTGAAACGGAAAAATGGGAATCTTGATCGCAAACGCCATAAAGAAACAGATAAACATATAAAACTGAATGTCCGCTGGCATCTGCGTCTGCAGTAGCGTGGGAATGTCAAAGGTCAATGTATGCGTTAATTCATAATGAACCATCGTGACCCAGATAATCCCAACCAGCATCAGGAGACTGCCCACCAGCGTATAGATCACAAATTTGGTGGTGGCGTAAACTTTATTGCCTTCGCCCCAAAATCCGATCAAGAAATATGCGGGCACCAGCATCAATTCCCAGAACACGTAAAACAGAATGGAATCCATCGCGACAAACACGCCTAGAGTTCCACCTTCAAGCACCAAAATCAACGCGAGGAATTGTTGCAGGTTTTTCTTCTGGTCACGGGAAAAATAAACCGCCAGTACACCCAGCATCGCCGTCAACACCACCAACCACAGGCTGATACCATCGACACCCACAGAATAATAGATGTGAAGCATCGGCACCCACTCGACGGACTGCGCAAACTGCATCCCGTGGCCATGGGAATCGAACATCACCAGGAGAACAATCGCTCCCACAAAGGTGAAGATGCTCGCCATGGTGGCGATCCCAACGACCTTCCCGGTATTCTCGCCAGTCACCTTCATCATCATGATGACGATGGCCGCGATCAACGGAAGAAAAACAATGCCTGTTAAAATGAAATCCATCGCTACTGCGTCACATGAAAATTACGAATAATAAAATAGTCACCATTCCCGCGACCATATTCAGCGCATAAATGCGGACTTTGCCGGATTGCCATATACTGATACCACGGCTCAATTCGCGCACCTGCCTGCCCAACTCGTCGACGGAAAAGTCGATCCCTAATTTCTCGGCCCGCTCCTCCATAAACTTCCCAATACCCTTCACAGGTTTCACAATCAGGAAATCATATATTTCGTCGATGTAATATTTATTGAACAACGCCTCGTAAATCGGGGCCAGCATCTGCTTGGCAAATGCCAGTTGATCCTTGCCTGTCATATAAATCGCCACAGCCGCGAGAATGCCGCCCAAAGCCGCCGACACAGCGATGATCTCCAGCATGACGTCATCGTGATGCAACGGAACCGTTCCGCTGAATACCGGAGACAGAAACTCGTGGACCCACGGTCCCAGAAATCCTCCCACCAAGGACAGACCCGCCAGCACCATCAACGGCGCAGTCATCACTATGGGAGATTCGTGCGGTTTCGCTTCCGGTGTTCTTGATTTCCCCATGAAGGTGTAGAAGAAAAGGCGGAAAGTATAAAACCCTGTCATCGCCACCGCGATAATTGCCAATCCCCAGAACACTATATTTCCGTATTCACCGTAGTAGGCGTTCATGACGATTTCCTCTTTGCTGAAAAATCCGGCAGTCAATGGGAATCCCGCCAAAGCGAGGGAACCGATGAAAAAGGTAATAAATGTAACCGGCATCGCGTAACGCAGTCCACCCATCTTGCGGATGTCCTGCTCGTCCGCCATGCTGTGAATCACGCTTCCTGCGCCGAGGAACAACAGCGCCTTGAAAAAGGCGTGCGTCATGAGATGGAACATGCCAACGCTGAACACACCCACTCCCACCGCCAGGAACATGAAACCGATCTGACTCATGGTGGAGTACGCGATGACTCGTTTGATATCGTATTGCACCATACCGACGGACCCGGCGAAGAGCGCTGTGATCACCCCGACCGACGCGATCAAGTACATCGTGAATGGGGCCATTGTGAACAATGCGTTGCATCGCGCCACCAGATAAACACCGGCGGTAACCATGGTCGCCGCGTGAATGAGGGCGCTGACCGGGGTCGGACCTTCCATTGCGTCCGGTAGCCAGGTGTGAAGCGGTATCTGCGCCGATTTGGCAAATGCTCCTACCAGCAAAAGAAAAGTGATCAACAAGATGCTGTCGTCATTCGGGAAGAAAGCAGTCGGGGCGGCCTTGAACACATCCACGTAATTGAGCGAGCCAAAATGCTCGAAGATCATAAAAGCGGCGATTACCATACCCACGTCGCCGATGACGTTCATCACAAATGCTTTGCGAGCCGCCAGCACGGCACTTTTCTTTTCCGTCCAGAAGCCGATGAGCAGGTACGAAGCCAGCCCCACCAACGCCCAGCCGACGATCAGGAAAAAGAAGTCTGCCGCCAGCACCAACACTGACATGGCGAAGATAAACAAATTCAGGTAAGCAAAGAAGCGAGTGAACTCTTTGTCGTGGTGCATGTAGCCGATAGAGTACACATGAATGAGAGCTCCCACTCCCGTGACAATCAGCAACATGAATACGGACAGAGGATCAATCAGGATCGAAAGATTCAGGCTGAAACCTTCCGACACGATCCACGGGTAGAGCGTCTGAACATGGTTCAACCGGTCGGCAGGGCTTTCTGAATAGAGTTGCGCCAGCATGAGGAGGGTCACCAGAAACGCGCCGCCCACCATCGCACAGGCGAACCATCCGCCCAGGAGCTTTGGAAAACGCTTCCCGAACCAGGACAGGCCGAGAAATCCTGCCAGCGGCAAAAACAATATGAGCCAACTCAATGAGTACAAGCCGATTACCCTTTCAATGTATTGATACGGTCCACATCCAACTCATGCCGGGTGCGGAAAATGGTCAATATGATAGCGAGGCCGACCACCACCTCTGCCGCGGCCACGGTCATGATAATGAGCGCGAAGATTTGTCCGTCCAACGAATTCAAAAAACTGGAATATCCGATCAATAGAAAATTTACTGCGTTCAGCATCAACTCCACGGACATGAACATGACCAGCGGGTTTTTGCGAATGACAAATCCCAACGCCCCAATGGAAAATATCGCCGCGCTGACAAACAGTACAAATTCACTTCCCATGCTCAGGTCCTCGTGCGTTTTCGCAATGGTTTGTAGGTAAACTTAGCCAGACTGATAATCCCCACCGCCGCAACCAGCAACAGCAGAGACGCCAGCTCAAACGAAACGATATGATTGGAAAACAGTTCGATGCCGATCGCCTTGGCGCTTCCCACCTGCTGTACCACTTCCGGAGTCGCCTGCCCCAATACAGGCTTGGTCTCCCCCACCATCATAGACATCAACAGTTCGCAGAACAGCAGACCAACAAATGACAGCGCTGTGAAATTCTGAAACGACAACTCCCGCTTTTCCTCTTTCGAACCCAATAGCGCAATGATAAACAGGAACAGGATCATCACCGCGCCAGCGTATACGACTACCTGCACAACCGCCAGAAACTCGGCATTGAACAAAAGAAACAATAAGGCGAGGCACACCATGTTGCCGATTAAATAAAGAGCGCTGTAAATGGGAGAAGCGCAGAGGATAACCCCGAGGCTGGCCAGAATCGCCGTCATGCCGATAATGAACACGAGGCTCTGCTGAAACAAGCCGAACACGGTTTCGCGGTCCATATTCAATGACCACAGTTGATCCAAAAATTCCATCATGAGTACACTCTCTTCTCCACATCCGGGAAAACACCGGCTTTAAACGCAAAAACTCCTACCTTGTCGGATTCCGCACGACTTTTGCGGAACACCTCTATATATCCAACCCGGCAGTATGATTCACTGCCGTTTCTTAATCCATTAATGGAAAAGAAAGCTCAACATTATTTTTTGTTCACGACGTTCGTGTTGCCCAAAAAATTCACGCTGAACACGTTCGGCTCGGGATAGACCAAGAGATCTTCCTTGGTCGCAATATATGTTTTCCGATCGTAATCGGCGAGCTCGTAATGCTCCCGCAGGACCACCGCGTCCACCGGACACGCCTCTTCGCAGTACCCACAGTAAATACAACGCAGGAGGTTGATCTCGTACACTTCTGCGTAACGTTCCCCCTTGGAAACGGGATTATTGGGGTCGTTCTCCGCCGAGACCACGTGGATACAGCTCACGGGACAATTGATGGAGCACAGACTGCACCCGATGCACCGTTCCTGGCCATCCTCATCGCGATTCAGAAAATGACGTCCGCGGTAGCGATCCGGCATCACCCGTTTCTGTTCCGGGTACTGGAAGGTAACCGGTTTCGACAACATATTTTTGAAAGTGACGCCCATCCCAATCAACAGGTTGTACGCACCTTTAATCACAGCTTGTATCATAAAAGTTACCTCAGGCGTCTATCACGAGCACCTTGATCGCGCTATAAGCCAGCATAGTGACCAGCGACACCGGCAGAAGAACCTTCCATCCGAATGTCATCAACCGGTCATACCGGATGCGGGGAAATGTCGACCGCAACCAAATGAACACACACAATAATAAGAACACTTTGAACGCAAACACCAGAATCGGAATATCCAGACCAATATAAGAGTTCCATCCGCCCAGAAAGAGAATAGTAATAAGGGCGCTCATGGTGATCATGTTGACATACTCACCCATGAAGAACATGGCGAATTTCATCCCCGAATACTCGGTAAAAAATCCTGCGACCAGTTCCTGCTCCGCTTCAGGCAAATCGAACGGCGCGCGGTTGGTTTCCGCCACTCCCGAAATAAAAAACAAGACAAACGCTGGGAACAGGGGAATCGCATACGGTATTTCACTTTGACTCTTGACGATATCGTACAAGTTAAGCGATCCACTCATGATCACCACGCACAAGGCCGACAGGCCGAGCGTCAACTCGTAACTGATCATCTGCGCCGAAGAACGCAAACCGCCCATCAGCGAATATTTATTGTTCGACGAAAGTCCGGCGAGGACGATCCCGTAAATACCCATCGATGAAACAGCGAAGATGAACAGGAGACCGATATTGAGATTCGCCCCCCACAGCCCGATCTCCTCGCCGCCCACCTCAAACGGCTCACCGAACGGAATGGCGGAGAACGTTACAATCGCCGTGAACACCACAACTGCCGGGGCCAGATAGAACAAAAACTTGTCAGCCGAACTCTGAACGATATTTTCTTTAAACAAGAGCTTGATCGCATCGGCCAACGCCTGACCCAATCCCAACGGCCCAACGCGGTTCGGTCCGAGGCGTACCTGAAATCGTCCCATCAGTCGCCGCTCCAGCCACACCAGCATCGGCACCGTCGACAACAATCCGACTGCGATGATCACCGCTTTCACAACACCGATGATGAGCCACCAATACGGGTCCAGGAAATTTAGAATATCGTCGATCAATGCAAACCCTCTCTAACTCGAAATTACTTTTTAATCGTCACCCAGCTTACGGCTTTTCCTGCTTCGACCAGAGACATCACGCCCTGCTCGTCGGATACTTTCGGTAGTACTGCGGCACCCGGATTACAACGGTTGGACACGCGGACTTCTGCTTTCACTTCATGGCCGTTGCCGGTAACACGCACCTCGTCGCCTTCCTTCACGCCGAACTGATCGGCATCGCTGGCATGCAAATGCACGGTCGCCGACTGGAACTGATGTGCCAGATTCGACTCCGCATCCAGAATTTTGTCGTGACTGAACAATACATCCGTCACTCGCAGGACCAAGCCATTCCCTACATTGGTTCCATCGGATACCGGCACCCCATTCGTAGAAGCCACCGCCTCCCGGTTCTTACCCTGCTTGCGAATCGCGGAGCGTTTGATTTCCTGATATCCGTTGACCTTTTCAGCGATTTCCGCCGTTACCGCATGCACGTCTTTCGGTGCCGTCTCCTGCCCCAGTTCCTTGGCTATCATGGAAATGATTTTCCAGTCGGCGGGATTATCGGTCGTCAATCCCTTGGTGCGCAGTTGCACTCGTCCGCCAATATTGGTAGTGGTGCCTTCGTCGAAACCGGGTCCGTTGGACGGCAAAACAATCTGCGCCAGCTTCGCGGTTTCGGTTTCCATCATGTCGTGGACCACTAGTAGATCAAGTTTCTTGAGCGCCTCCCCCACTTCATGACCACTTGGGAAATCAACCACCGGGTTGGAGCGGTACACAACCAGCGCTTTCAACTCTCCCGACTTGGCTTTCTCGATCATCTCCAAAGCCGACAATCCTTTTTCAAGCGGTGCGGTGTCACCCCATTTCGCTTTGATCGCGTCGCCATCGGTCAGCGCCAGACCGCCGGGATAGCAATCTGGAAGAATGCCCATATCCATGGCCCCCACCGAGTTGGTGATCGGAGCTGCAGGCATAGCACCCACCGTGGTCTCTGCCAATCCGCCCGCCGTAGCAAGACATTGCTTCAACGTATGAACGGAAGACCCGGTTAAAGCAACGGGATTATAAATCACGCACACCTTGCCCGCACTTTTGATCTTCTCAGCAATTGATTGTAGTTGATCCGCAGAAATACCGGTCTTGCTTTCAACATCCGATCCCGCCGATTGCCCCTGCAAAGCCATGTTCAGTC
>Ga0316190_10003559_pt1 | contig 11300 bp, 5 predicted proteins | sample Eddworburrow2_MG_FD_204929 | JGI IMG/M metagenome (GOLD analysis project Ga0316190, IMG submission 204929) | Coastal sediment microbial communities from Maine, United States - Eddy worm burrow 2 | ecosystem: Environmental > Aquatic > Marine > Coastal > Sediment | place: USA: Maine | collected... | reverse complement strand
AGTTCGTTGATGACCTTACTGGCGGCCGGCGTCGGGGCGACTTCCGTTCGCCTGTGGCGGCTGACATCCAAGGGGACTACGCTGTCGCGTATTACGGGCGGGGTATCCGGAACAAGGCTCTGGATAGTGTTTCGGTCGTTGCGACTGGCACTGCGCGTCATGCCGAGGACATCATCGCCATCGCGGACTCGATCGCCCGTCGGCACAACGTCGCGGTCCGCTGGGTACGAGGGCCGAGCGGCGTACTGAGGGCTCGTGGCGGTGTGGTCGCTGAGTTGTTCGGCGGCACCCGTAAGAAGATGGCTCAGGCTGCGGATGAGCTAGACCTGCTGATGAAGCAGCATCGGCTGGGTACTGGGAAGTTCGCGCCGACGAAGGCGTATCGGAGGTTCGACCCCGATGATGGGCGCGTGCTCTTCCGCGACCTTTTCAAGGACAAGGCACAGGCCGCTGCTTCTCTCACCGGGGACCCGGCCGGCCGCGACCCGAAACGCCTGTTCGAGAAGTTGCGTCATGCGCGGCTGACCATCGAGCGGGCCCGGCGCGCCATCGATAAGGGGCTGGCACCTGAGGCGGCTCGGCTGCAGGCCCAGATCGACACCTTGACGGATCTGGCCGCTGGTGGAGACAAGGCGGCGGAGAAGGCTCTGACCAAGCAGGCGAAGGCATTGCGGACGGTCATGCGCCGGATCGCGCACTTCGAGTCGTTCGAGCGTAGGGGGCTTGCGGACTTGCGCAACTCCGCAAGCCAGTCGCGGACCGGGTTCGGCGGGGCTATGGATGCTGCCCGTGAGTCGGCCATCCTCAAAGAGATGGGTTACACCGCGAAGTACATCGATCGGCAGATCGGTGAGATCCAGTTCCGTCTGTCGAATGCCAACCTGACTGCTGATGAGCGCCGGGCTCTGGAGAGTACGCTGGAGTGGCTGCAGGATGCGAAGGTCGGTCACACTCTTCTGCTGGAAGACATCACCGGCCCGATCCACATGGCGAAGGAAGTGGTCAGGGCCCACGGGAAGGAAGCCGCCTTCCTCCAGAAGGCCAGCGATGTCGCTCCCCTCGTTGACGGGACGCCGCCGGCCGGTCTGACCAAGAAGGCTGCGCTCGGCCTTGAGGTCGGTCGCTCGTTGCGCTCTCGCATCACTCGTTTCGTGGAAGAGCAACCCCCGGTGGAGCGGGGTGTGGTCTATGAGGGCTATCGGAAGGTGGCTGATACGCTGCCGAAGTCGCGGATCAAGCTGCCGGAGTTCGGGTTGGATCTCCGTGGTGGCTTGTCGGACATCATGCCTTATGTCGATGTGTTCGCTGCTCGCGGCGGCAAGATGCTGCAGCAGCATAAGCGGATGCGCGCATGGTTGCGACTGCAGGTGCGCATCGCTGAGCAGAGTGGTCCGGTCGAGTGGAAGAAGCTGATCGACCCTGATGACTTGCTGAATATCGGCGGGAAGGAGTTCGATGACTATGCGAAGGTCAAGGCGCTGTACCGTGCTGAGACGCAGGCGTTGGGCGAGGACTTCGCTGACCTGACCTTCGATGCGTTCAAGAAGCTGAACGATGATGTCGCTGAGGCTGTCGACAAGGCTCGGGACTGGGGCCAGACCACTCCGTACGTCAAGGGCGGTGGCCCTGCGGCTTGGTATGACGAGGCTGGGTCGATGCCCGGCGGCGTCGGTGCGCTTGAGGACTTTGACCCCCGCATCATCTCTGCGAAGCAAGAGGCGCTTGAGGGGACCGGTATGACGGTCCGCATGTACGATGAGGCGCGTTACGTCCTGCAAGATAGCATCGTACGCGAGAAGCGCTTCTACGACCTTGATGTCAAGGCGGATGCTCGGGCCCTGAAGGACGGCATCACGTACGAGGAAGCGTTCCTTATCGAGCGCGACCTGATGGCGCAGCGTCTGGCGAATGAGAAGCTGAAGCGTTGGGCGCTTCGGAGTCCTTACGGCACGTCGGCTGAAGACATCTGGGATGACTTCGTTCGCTCCATCCAAGAGGAGGAGCTTGGTGTCCCCGGCGAGCGTCTGGTCACTGGCTGGCAGCACCGGGCGGCGCGGACGGCTGTCGCGGATATGGTCGGGGTCAAACCAACGGTCGTCGAAACCTTGCAGGCCCTGCCGGAGAGGCCGCTAGCTGAGCTTGGTGATGGGCTGACGCGGCCGTTGTTCCATGGCACTAGTGCTCAGAACCTTGATACGTTCGTGGATGAGCTTGGGAACCTGCATCTCAAGGCCAACAATCACGACCGTCAGGTCTGGTTCTCTGAGGGCGCGGACTATGCGGCCGATTACGCTGGGCCTTTTGCCGGCGTCGGGGATCGTGGCGGGTATGTCCTTGCTGTGGATGGGAGGGCTATCCGTCAGGTCGCTGATGAGGTCGCTGATGATCTCGGTGAGGGGTTGGCGTATCGGGTCCATCGCATGGGCGATGAGATCGTCATCCCTGCCGGTCAGTGGCAGGTTGCGCATGGACAGCCGGGTGCGCGGCCCCTGCGTGTCGGCATCGTGCGTAAGACCGTGTCGCATGCTGCAGGTCAGGCGGCTGTGCTTGATGACGCCGCGTGGGCGAGGATCATGAAGCCGTTGGCCCCCAGCATGGAAGATGCGAAGGCTGCCCGTGAGTGGCTTACGGAGCATGGCCACTGGGCCCCGAAGACCGAGGAGGATATCCGTCTGGGTCGCCGTGTCTGGTCGGCTGCGGAGGAGTCTGACTACTATCGGGCCAACTGGGGTGAGCAACCTCGTTGGACCGACCTCGATCACCTTGAGAAGCTTGGTGCGTTCGACTCTGAGATCGCGTACAGCGATGCGATGGCGAAGCTCGGTGTCTGGGACAACACGGTCGATATGGAGTTGCGGTTGTCCGGGGACTCCGCCGAGGCTCAGCAGTTGAAGATCCTGTGGGGCGATGGCGACAAGGTGAAGGTGCTTCGGTCCATCGAGGACCAGCGGGACTGGTTGCGACAGCGTTGGGGCTCGCATGTCTACGCGAAGCCTACTGGTACGCGTCCGGGCCATTTCCGCCGCATCCCGTGGCTTATGGATCCGTCCTCCTCCGAGTACCGTCGGTATCTGCGCAACTATCAGGGCAAGTGGATCGATGACACGCTGATGCCCGCGAATGAGGCGAAGGACCTGCTGGATGTGGTCACTCGCCGTGCGGCCCACAATGTCGAGCAGTTGAAGAAGGCTGCGCGTGAAGGTGATGGCGTGCTCTTGGAGCAGACCATCTTGCAGGAGTCGATGCGATTGACTGACGACCTGATCGCGAACCCTCGCTGGCGTCCGCTGTTGCGCATCCGAGATGGCGTGTCTCTCGGCCGCAACAATCCGCTCTACTCGGCGTTTGCCACGTTGGGTTACATCCAGCGCTTCAATACCATCACGCAGACCGCGTTCGGGTTCCTCAATGCGTTCGAGTCCAGCATCGTCGGTTTCAAGAACTGGCTGGCTCGCGTGCATCTGCGGGCGAATACGACCATCGGCAATGCCGATGTGCCACCGATCGTCCATCAGCGGTTCCCGACCATCGAGAGTACGGGGCTTGGGTCCGGAACGACCGTGTGGGATCGCGTCGGCAAGGGCTCGAAGGGCCGGTTCGATGAGGCCATCGGGCGGCTGAAGGAACCGACTCGCGGTGTCGATGATGTCTACGATCTCGTCGTTGGCGGGTTGCGGGCATCCACTGAGGTCGGCCTAGAGATCAGCGCCCGGTATGAGCAGGCCCTGAAGCTCATGATGTTCAAGCGGCTATATACGGACCGCTGGGCCCGGTTCCTCAGGGCTGGTATGGACGAGAAGCAGGCTGACCTGCTGGCGCGCACCATCGCTGCGAAGATGACGAACAACTTCTTCCCCTCGATGGCCGGCCGCAGTATCTGGTTCAAGACGCTCAACGAGGTCATCCCGTTCCTGCATTACGCGTGGGCGACTACCACGTTGTATGCGAAGGAGTTCATCGCCCATCCGTGGATCATGCACAAGATGAAGGTGCTGGGCGACGAGTTGGAGCGGGCCAACCGTGAGTCATGGGAAGCTGATCATCCCGGGACCGAGTATCCGAATGATGGGTCTGCGCGCAAGTTCAACTTCACCGTCGGCGGTGAGACCTTTGCTATCGACTTCATGGGCCTGTCGGACGTGTCGCGTGGTTTCCGTGCGATCGTCTTGCTGACCTCTGGCGAGCAGGTCCCGCTGCATAAGGTCCTCCAGACGTTCATCCGTGTGCCGCATCCGTGGCAGGCGCAGTTGTACGCCTACATGATGGATGAGCCTTCGTGGTATACCGGTCAGAAGGTGAGTCGCGGGCAGGTCGCGTGGCCTGCTGGTTTGCTGGAGTGGTATGGCAACAGCCTTGAGGATGGGACCATCAACGAGGCTGACTGGTTCCGTTTGCTGACCCGCATGGCGTTCTTCACTGAGGCCGACTCTCTGAACCCGCTGGATGCCTACAGTGCGGCGTACCACTCGTTGGAAGACCCTGATGCGAAGGCGAAGCTGTTGGCCGAGCATCCGGAGTTGGTCGACTATGGGCGGCAGGGCGACCCGAACCCTGCCCGTCAGATCCTCGACAAGAATGGCATCACGAAGCCCAACTACTTCAAGTACGCCTCGGATGCTGACCTTGAGGAGTTCGATGTTGCCCGGCGTCAGCTTGGTGCTCTGCAGCAGGAGTTCCAAGATCGGCTGCAGGACTACCTCGATACTGGCGGGTCGCCGCTGGATGATGCATACAAGTCCTTGAAGGAAGAGCGCTACCAAGCCATCATCGCGTTCCGCAATAGGAACCTTGCCTACCAGAGATACGATACGTTCTTCGATGGGCCGGAGAAGTGGTCTCAAGAGCTACAGCAGGAATACAAGGACATGCTGTATGACAAGTTCGCTCACTTCGATGACCTCATGCCTGTGCGAAGCAACTACAAGTCTGATGTCAAGTATCAAGAGGCCCTGCGCGACTTCTATAAGGTCAAGGGAGCGTGGATCGATGCTCACCCGGTCTTGTTCGAGACGCTCGGTCGGGAGCGGGCCCAGATCGAGGCGGCGGTCGCAGATGTCTACCAAGAGATGGCCGAGGTGTACGAGGATATCGGAGAGCGTAATCTCAGGATCGCCAAGGCTGAAGCGGCTGGCAAGGACCGCTTGGGCGATGCGCTACGGGGCATCAACGAGTTGCTTTACGAGTCCATCGAGGATACGACGATCGTCACCGTCGATCGGACCGTGCCAGATGACGTGAAGCAGGCCATCGCTGAGGGTGGCGCTACGGCTGAGGTCGAGGAGCGCATCACCGGGTCGGAGGACATCGGGACTATTATCTCGATCCCCGGCGCGACGGATCAGCGGTACCGGAACGCCGACAAGGCCGAGAAGAAGCAGATGCGTCGTGACTTCTGGTATCGGGAGGCCATCGAGAAGCTCTTTGATACCTCGAAGGATGGTAGTGACTTCTTGCAGAAGCTTGATAATCGGCCACGGCTGAAGGCTGAGTATCTTGAGCGGCTGAAGGTCAACGACCCCGCCGGGTACTCCAACTTCGTCGAGCGCGAGTATTACCACCGGAAGCTCGATCGTGTCATGGACCTGATCGACCGGACGGGGGACTGGTCTCATTGGTGGAATGCGCTGGAGAAGGATAAGCGGTTCCGGGCGTACTACATGAAGTCGCATCCGGAGAAGTTCGCGGGCCAGTTCCGGGGGAACCTCGGCAACTTCAAGAAGTTGGGCAAGCTCGTGAAGGCTGCGACCGACAGTGGCGACTGGAGCAAGTTCTATCAGGCGCTGAAGAAAGACAAGAAGTTGCGTGACTGGTGGTTGGATCAGGAACCCGGTCGCCGTCGGAAGTGGGAGGCTGAGGCGCAGTACCTTGCGCAGATCGGGCCGCTCATCCAGAAGGCCATCAAGACTGGCGACTGGACCGAGTTCAATCGCCGGCTGCGTACCGACAAGAAACTAGCTGAGGAGTACTTCAAGCGTAACCCTGAGCGCCGTTCGGCGTGGGTCCGCAATGAGGCTTACTCTGCTGCGATGCGCCGCTGGTCGCAGGTGGCGAAGAAGAACCCTGAGAAGTCCTCGCAGTACTTCGACTCGCTGCCTCAGTGGATGAAGCGCAAGTACCTGAACCAGAACCCGCAGGCCGTCAAGGGCGTAGCCAACAATGCCTACACGCGGGCGATGACCAAGTGGGGGCAGTTGTTCGAGACGGCCGGGTCGGCTACGGCGATGCGGTACTTCAACAGCCTGCCGAAGTGGATCAAGGACCGGTACTTCGCGAGCAAGCCCGGAAGCCGTCAATCCTTTGCCCAGAATGACGCTTACGGGCGGTACATGCGTGGCTGGATCGCGTTCTTCAACAGGAACGACTTCGAGGGTGCAGAGGCGTACTTCGATAAGCTGCCCTCGTGGGTCAAGGAACGATACTGGACGAACAATCCCGACAAGCGTCCGGGCGCTGGCGGCAGCGGTTCGTTCTCCGGTCGCCCGCCGTGGGAGGTCGACGAGGACTTCCAGAAGAAGCTTGCACGGTTCTACACCGCGACGAAGGAAGAGAAGGGCGCCATGCTCAGGAACGATGCTGCGTTCCGCGCCTACTTCCGCAGTCGTGGTGGGCCTGAGGGTCGACGCACGAAGATCCTCGCTGGCTACCGGGGGCTACCTGACGATGCTTGGCTCAAGCGGGCTTACCGCGAGAAGTATCCTGAGGTCTTCTCTGAGGAAGCTGCGGGGCTCCGTCGGCATGAGTCGTTCTATGAGTTCCTGCGTGACCATCCCGATATGAAGGCGCCGGTCGCTGACGCCATCGAGCACCTGACGTTGACCTATATCAAGTCGATCCAAGGCTATGCTGTTCCGCCGAAGCCTCTGGAGAACGAGCGGCTCACTGAAGAGCAGCGTCGACGGAAGGCGCGCCTGCGCCACAACCGGGAGAACCCGGAGTGGAAGGTTGGTCCGCTGGTCCCCCGCGAGGTCCCCGGTCAGAAGAACGTGTTGACGGGAGTCGCTTAAGGGCGCAGTGTGAAGACATACGGGAGCGTCGGCCCGTGAGCGTGTCAAGTCTTCATAGTCAAGGAGAAAACTACCGATGGTCGCTTCTGTAACCCCCACGATCAACAACATCCCGAACTCGTGTGTTCGGACTGCGGGTCTTCGCTTCGTCGAGACCGGTGCCGGTACCTACACGGGTACCATCACCATTCCCGCCTATGCCATCCTGCTCGATGTCGTCACCTATGCGGAGGCCCTTTGGACTGCCGGTACTTCAGCCGGGCTGAATGTCGGTGATGATGACGATGCTGACGGCTTTCAGGCCGCGATCGACCTGAAGGCGACTGACCTTCTGGCCGGTGAGAGCCTGAGCTTCCATGCTGGCGGCGCTGCGGCTGACCTCGGTGCGTACCTTGATGGTACTGCCACCCATGTCACCAACCGCGTCTCGGCTTCTGAGCGTACGATCACTGCTACCGTCGTCTCTGTCGGTGCTGGCACTGCCGGTCGTACTGTCGTTGCTGCCGTCTGGGCGCAGCCCGTGCTGGATCAGGTTGACGTAACGTAATCTGACGATGTAGGCTTGGCTCAGGTAGTCCAAGCCCACGAAGGGCCTCCGCAGACGTGGTGTTTGCGGGGGTTCTTCTATGTCTGGGAGGTTGTAGGCGAAGTTGGCAACTATTCGAGAAGTGACGAGCATGCTCGCGCCGTTGGCGTCAGTGTCCGTCACTCCGAGCGGTGGTCATGGCTCTCGCCCAGACTATGGGACAGGTCCGTACTTGGAGCTGATGACATCAGCGGTACGACTTGCTCATCGCGACCTACGGCACGAGGAGTTCGCTTCTAGTGCCCGGGATTTCTTGGATGGCGACTTGGTCGCGCTGTTCCTCGACTGCCTTGTAGCAGGAGAGAGATAGTGGATGAGTTCGAAGACCTGATGGGGCAAGCGGCTCCTGAGGGTGACGAGGATACGTCGAGCGACGAGGAAGCCCCTGTCGAAGGTGACGCTGAGGCGGAAGGCTCGGAGGAGTCTGAAGATACTGAAGCAGACCCGGCGACCGAAAAGCGCGTCAATGACCTGATGTCGAAGTGGCAGAAGGCGGAGGAGCGCAACAAGAAACTTGAGGCGCAGTTGAAAGCTGCTGCCACGCCGGACGGCACTCCGGACCCCAGTTCTGATCCCAAGGTTTGGGTTCAGTACATGCGAGAACAGGCCCGCGACCAGATCTATGCATCTGATCCCCGGTTTGCTCAGTACGGGATCGAGCCATCGGCTATCGAGGGGGAAACGCCAGACTCCATGAGGGCGTCTGCAACGCGCTGGGGCACGATCATGGATAAGATCGAGTCTGACGCATCGAGCAAGTCTCTGAAGAAGGCCGGTCTGACGGCTGCGGCTCAGGGCGGAGCAGCGACCAAGGGTCCCGTTATCCCCGAAAGCGATGAGGACTTTGAAGCACTAGTCCAGAAGGCAAAGGACGGCTTCTAGGTCTCGTAAGGGGAGATCATGCCACTTAATACCACCTCAAGCTCTGGCCTTTCGGTCACGATGCAGACGTTCTATGATCGTCTGTTGCTTCGGCGCACCGTGCCCATCCTGCTTCACCAGAAGTTCGGCCAGAAGCGCAACATCCCGCGTAACAACGGGAAGGTCATCGACTTCCGCAAGTTTGCGAGCCTGTCGACTTCTACTGATCCCTTGACTGAGGGTACGCTGTACACCGACCTCAAGGAACTCAGCATGACCAACGTCACGGCGACCATCGCCCAGTACGGTAACGCTGTCGGCTTCTCCGACATCGTGTCTACTACCACGCTGGACCCGGTGCTCACCGAGGCCACGGAACTGCTTGGCGAGAACGCCGGCGAGTCGATCGACGAGCTTGTGCGTGATGTCATCATCCTCGGAACCAACGTCCAGTACGCCTCGACGGCCACCTCGCGTGCCACCGTCACGGCAGCCATGACCATGACGGTCGCTGAGATCCGTGAGGCCGTTCTGACCTTGCGCATCGGTCGCGCCCGCAAGATCAATGGCAACTGGCAGTCCATCGTTCACCCCCGTACGTCTCACGACATTCAGGGCACGAGCGAGTGGGTCACTGCGAACAACGAACAGCAAACGAGTCGTGTCTTCGATGGCTCGCTCGGCATGCTGTACGGTGTGAAGTTCTGGGAGACGGACAAGGCCAAGGTCTACGTCGATGCGGGCGATAGCTCGACGGTCGACGTGTATCAGGGGCTGTTCTTCGGGGCCGATGCCTATGGTGTCGTGAACCTCGCGGGGCACAACCTCCGTTCGATCTACAAGCCGCTCGGCTCGGCGGGTACTGCTGACCCGCTGGAACAGCAAAGCACGATGGGCTGGAAGGCCGCGTTCGTGTCCAAGATCCTCGACGACACCTTCATGGTGCGTGTCGAGCATGCTACTTCGACTGGTGACAACACCTAACAGGTAGTCGATAGGGAGGGGCTTCGGCCCCTCCCACCACAGTGAGGAAACAGATGCCAACGAAGCCCATCATGCCTCCCGCCCCGTCCGGCGCGGATGTGAAGGCACGGATGTCGAAGATGTCCTTGATGAAGCAGCAGCTTGCTGCTGAGCCCAAGGTCAAGATCCGATGTCAGAAGGACGAAGTCGTTATCAAGAACGGCTATCCATTCGAGATCAAGGGCAAGACGTACGTGATGGTTCCCGAGTCGATCGCTCTGATCTTGGAGGAAAGTGAACGCATCTGATGTTGGAAGCGTTCCTTGTCGCTCTGGTGGTCGTCGGTCTCTTTGACTTCGGTGCCCGCCTACTGATCGCCCGAGGAGGTTAGATCGCTGGCCCTACTGAGGCGGAACCGCTTTGGGGGTTGCGTCGACTCGTTATCATCGTCCTGCTGGCGTTGTTAGTGATTGACGTGCTCGGTCCCCCGATGCCGTTGATGTCTTGGTTTCCGGCTAGAGGCGCCTTGTCCGATAATGCGGTCGGGCTTATTCTGGGCGCCCTAGTGGCCCTGCTGTTGAACAGTACAGACTGGCTGCGGCGGGTCAAGTAGGGTACGTTGGGTATAGGCCCACGGAGGGAATATGGCGACATTGACTAATCTGCTGGATGATCTGAGGGATTTGCTCTCAGACTCCGGCGATACCAAGTACACCGAGGCGCGGAAGATCCGCTACATCAACGCCGGCCAGCGTGCGATGTTCCCCGATGTCTACCGGATCTTGCAGGATGCGACCGAAGTCCTCGTGACTGATCAGTACGAGCACGCGGTCCCTGCCGCCCTGAATGAAGGTGTACTACTTGGCGTCGAACTTGAGACCACTGCTAGCTCTAGTGACTTCAATCAGCTTGACGGTAGGGTCTTCGACCTTGTCCCCAACGCAAGTTTTGGTAACACGCTCGTCTTCAAGAATACGAACGAACTCCCCGGTGTCGCAGGTGCGGCCATTCGTTTCACGGCCGCAGTGCCGCTGACCGAGTTGACGACGGGCACTGATACCTATAGCGGGCCCGCTATCACGCAGGACTTGCCAGTCCTGTATGCCATGGGCCTTGCGATGGCGCGTGATCTTGAGGCGCGGCTGAACTACTACAGGTTCTCCACGACTCAGGCCCTCAATGGCACGGTGCTTGAGGACTTCTCGACCTCATCGGCTTACTGGTTCGAGCAGTTCTCGAAGCAGTTGGCGAAGGTCAAGATGCCGATGCCTAATCCTTAGGGGGTCAAATGGTTGATGCTGTCGGCACGACCCACCAGATCAGGCTGGGTAGCGACTATCTCCTAGTCCATCCCAACTCATACTTCAAGCGTGCGGCCCCGGCCTTCGGTGGCCGCTTCGCTGGTGGCGATCAAGACTACACACTGCTCAACTTCTGGCAGCACTGGGGTCAGTCCTGCTGGATCGGCGGGATGGGTCAAGAGGACTGGGAAGATGATGCCATGTATGACTATGGCGTCGGTGTCGACACGTCCCAGCATGACCTCATCGCGCTGGCTCGCGGGCTGGTGCCTGCTGGTACCGGCTTCGCGCTAGGTGGTGCGCGCCGCCGCCGGTTCGCGATCTACGAGGATGAACTGTACTGCTTCGACCATCAGGGCTCGACCCCTGCGAAGATCTACAAGTACACCCCGTCGCTGAACCCGAATGTCGAAGAGTGGTCAGCGTGGAAGACGTTCAACTCCTACACGATGGGCGACATCGCCCGGTTCGCTGGCGACATGTATGTCGGCACTTCCGGCACACACCTCCGTAAGTACGATGGTGGTAACTGGAAGCAGATCAAGAAGCCGAAAAACCGCAACCAGACGCCCACCATGATGAAGG
>Ga0316190_10003553_pt1 | contig 11312 bp, 10 predicted proteins | sample Eddworburrow2_MG_FD_204929 | JGI IMG/M metagenome (GOLD analysis project Ga0316190, IMG submission 204929) | Coastal sediment microbial communities from Maine, United States - Eddy worm burrow 2 | ecosystem: Environmental > Aquatic > Marine > Coastal > Sediment | place: USA: Maine | collected... | reverse complement strand
ACCTTGCGTTCGGTCGATGACCTCCACCTTGCAGCCGCGTTCGGCAAGCTCTGTGGCAACGGTGAGGCCGGCAACGCCGGCCCCGACCACGGTGACGTTCATGGCCCGGCTACTCCGCAGGCTCGGTGGTGTCATCCACCGGCATGTAGAGATCGCCGCCTTCGCGATACTTCAGTGCCATTGCCTCCATGCCTTCCTTCTGCGCCTCGGCACGAATGTCGTGACTGATGCGCATGGAACAGAATTTCGGTCCGCACATGGAGCAGAAATGCGCCACCTTGTGAGCATCCTTCGGCAGGGTCTGGTCATGGAAGTCGCGTGCCGTTTCAGGATCAAGCCCCAGATTGAACTGGTCTTCCCAGCGGAACTCGAAGCGGGCGCGTGACAAGGCGTCATCACGAATTTGCGCCGCTGGATGACCCTTGGCAAGGTCTGCCGCGTGCGCCGCAATCTTGTAGGTGATCACGCCGGTTTTCACGTCGTCACGATCCGGCAGGCCAAGGTGTTCCTTCGGCGTGACATAACAAAGCATTGCCGTGCCGTACCAGCCGATCATGGCAGCGCCGATGCCGGACGTGATGTGATCATAACCCGGTGCAATGTCGGTGGTGAGCGGGCCAAGCGTATAGAACGGTGCTTCGCCACAGACTTCGAGCTGCTTGTCCATGTTTTCCTTGATCTTGTGCATCGGCACGTGGCCGGGGCCCTCGATCATCACCTGGCAATCCTTCTTCCAGGCGATCCGGGTGAGTTCGCCCAGGGTTTCCAGCTCGGCAAACTGGGCCTCGTCATTGGCATCGGCAATGCAGCCCGGGCGCAGGCCGTCACCCAGCGAGAAGGTCACGTCATAGGCCCGCATGATGTCGCAGATGTCTTCAAAATGCTCGTACAGGAAGCTTTCCTTGTGATGGTGCAGGCACCATTTGGCCATGATCGACCCGCCACGCGACACGATGCCGGTGGTGCGGTTTACCGTCAGCGGCACATAGTGCAGCCTTATGCCGGCATGGATGGTGAAGTAGTCGACGCCCTGTTCAGCCTGCTCGATCAGCGTGTCGCGATAGACCTCCCAGGTCAGGTCTTCGGCAATGCCGTTGACCTTTTCCAGCGCCTGGTAGATCGGCACGGTGCCGATCGGCGACGCGGAATTGCGGATGATCCATTCGCGGATATTGTGGATGTTGCGGCCCGTCGACAGGTCCATGACATTGTCGGCACCCCAGCGGGTCGCCCACACCATCTTTTCAACCTCTTCCTCCATGGAAGAGGTCACGGCGGAATTGCCGATATTGGCGTTGATCTTGACCAGGAAATTGCGCCCGATGATCATCGGCTCCACTTCCGGATGGTTGATGTTTGCCGGAATGACGGCGCGGCCGCGGGCCACTTCATCGCGGACAAACTCAGGCGTGACGTGATCAGGGATCGACGCGCCAAAGCTCTCACCATCGCGTTGCAGCTTTTCCTTTGCAGCATCGCGGCCGAGGTTTTCACGGATGGCGATGAATTCCATTTCCGGGGTGATGATGCCGGCTCTGGCATAGGCGAGCTGGGTGACAGCCTTGCCGTCCCTGGCCTTGAAAGGCTGGTTGCGGACCGGGAATTCGGGCGTCAGCTTGTCGCCTGTGACAAAGCCGTTGTCTTCCGGTTTCACATGGCGGCCTTCATAGCGTTCCACATCACCGAAAGCTTCAAGCCAGCTTTCGCGATGGCGGCTCAAGCCTTTTGCGATGTCGATCTTGACGTTCGGATCCGTGTAGGGACCGGAGGTGTCATAGACGGTTACCGGTTGCTCGCCGGATGTCGGATGGACGGAGATTTCGCGCATCGGCACACGGACAAAGGGGTGCAATGTCCCTGACTTGTAAACCTTGCGCGAGGCAGGCAACGGACCTTCGGTAACTGTGGGTGTAATGGCGTTCATTGTGGGCTCTCCCTGATCGGTTGAAGACCCAGTTCACGGTTCGGGAGAGGGGGTTTGGTACCGGGTATTAAGGGACCTGGCATGGTCCTTGTCCGGTGTCAGCATCCCTCCGCCAGCGTTAACTGGATCAGGTTCGAAGGGTCGCCGTGCTGACGTGTTGTACGTCTTACCGGCCTCTCAGCTCCTTTTCGCGGAGCTCCCCTGGCTACGTTTCAACAGATGGACTGGTGTACTGCGCATGTCAAGAGCAGTCGTGGACAACTCGTGGTGAACATGTATGCACACCAACAAATTGCATTCTTGTGACTTTGCTGCCAACATTACGGTGATCTGTTTCGTATTCGATGGACATGGTTCATGCCAAACAAGCCAGCGTCAGGAAAAACACCTGCCAACCCGCCGTACCGGCTGGATGATCAGGTGGGGTTTTTGTTGCGCCGCGCGCAGCAGCGTCATTTGTCGATTTTTTCCGAACACATCCCGGATTTCACACCAACCCAGTTTGCCGCCATGGCCAAGCTGTATGAAACCGGTGCGCTGTCGCAAAACGAACTTGGCCGGCAGGCGGCCATGGATGCTGCCACCATCAAGGGTGTGATTGACCGTCTGCGCAAACGCGGCCTGATCTCGACACGGCGTGATGACCGCGATCAGCGCCGCATCTATCTCGACCTGACGGCGGAAGGTCGCAATCAGTATCTCATCCAGGTTGCCAAGGCTGCGACCGTCACGGCGCGCACGGTGTCGTATCTCAGTGACGCCGAACACGCACAGCTGATCGCTGTGTTGAAAAAACTAGTGTAAATCCAGAAAGCAAATCCCATGACTGCACCAGCAAAACTAGTCATCCAGAACATCGGGCTCATACTGTCCGGCAAGATTGAGCAGCCCATACTGGATGGTGACTGCATCATCGCGCTTGATGGAAAAATCTCCGAGGTCGGCTACGCCAGGGATCTTGATCTCGACAATGCCGATACACTGATTGATGCACACGGGACCTGTGTGTCGCCGGGGCTTATCGACAGTCATGTGCATCCGGTAATTGGCGATTACACGCCGCGCCAGCAGCAGTTGAACTGGATCGACAGCACGCTGCACGGCGGCGTCACCTGCATGATTTCGGCCGGTGAAGTACACGCGCCGGGCCGGCCAAAGGACATTGTCGGCCTTAAAGCCATGGCGATTGCGGCACAGCGCTGGTACGAGAATTTCCGGCCCTCAGGTGTCAAGGTGCTGGCCGGCGCGCCGGTACTGGAACAAGGCATGGTCGAGGAAGATTTCAAGGATCTTGCCGATGCCGGCGTGAAACTGCTGGGCGAAGTGGGGCTCGGCACCGTCAAGGCCGGTGAAACCGCCAAGGAGATGGTCGCCTGGGCGCGCAAATACGGCATTCAGTCGACCATTCATACCGGTGGTCCGTCCATTCCGGGGTCCGGGCTGATCGACAAGGACGTGGTGCTGGAAGCCGATGCCGATATTATCGGCCATATAAATGGCGGTCACACGGCGCTGCCGGACAGCCAGATTACCTGTCTGTGTGAAAGCTGCCTGCGCGGCATTGAGATCGTTCACAACGGTAATGAACGCGCCGGACTGCTGGCCATGCGGACCGCGTTCGAACTGAAGCAGCCTGAACGCATTATCCTGGGCACGGACGGGCCTGCCGGGTCCGGCGTGCAACCGCTCGGAATCCTGCGCATGATCGCCATGCTGTCCAGCCTCGGCGACGTGCCAGCGGAAATCGCCTGGTGCTTTGGTACCGGCAACACGGCGCGCATGCGGGATCTGGACTGCGGTATCATTGAAGCCGGCAAATCTGCCGATCTGATCATCGTCGACCGGGCCCAGCACGCGCCGGGCAAGGACATGCTGGAATCGATCAGGCAGGGCAATCTGCCCGGCGTTGGCATGACCATCATTGACGGTGTCGTGCGTTCGCACCGGTCCCGCAACACACCGCCTGCCGAAACGCTGCCGGAACTGGTCAAGGCGCCGCCGGCTGCAGCTGCAGGCGGGCACTAAGACAAAAGGGTTGCCGGCAACGGGTCAGCCGATAGTGTTGAAAGCAATAAAGACGATAACGGCAATCGCAACGGTGATGGCGGCAGTGATAGGAGCAAAAACCTTTTGCCTAAGGCATGCCAAGTATGCGTCAATCGTTTCTTGTTGCAGGCCCGCATGAGGCTTGTAAGGACGATTCTTGTCAGGCCTGCGGCCAGGCTAACTGCTTTTACGGGAACCTTGTCATGAGTGCTAATTCTTCGGTGGTTGATCCTGACGGTCTGATGGAATTTTCGGTGGTTTTCACCGACCGGTCCCTGAATCACATGTCTGCTGCTTTTCGCAAAGTCATGACCGACATTTCCGGGCTGCTGAAACAGGTCTACAATGCCGAGGCTGCCGTCATCGTACCCGGCGGTGGCACCTATGCCATGGAGGCGGTTGCGCGCCAGTTTGCGACAGACCGCAAGGCGCTGGTCATTCGCAATGGCTGGTTTTCCTATCGCTGGAGCCAGATATTCGATGCGGGCGACATTCCCGAAGAGCAGATTGTGCTGAAGGCGCGTGCCGTGGGCAATGATCTGCCGGCTCCATACGCGCCGTGTCCGATTGATGAGGTGGTCAAGTCCATTCGCGACCAGCGCCCCGACGTGGTGTTCGCGCCCCATGTTGAAACCTCATCGGGCATCATGCTGCCGGACGATTACATGAAGGCCGTGGCAGACGCAGCTCATGAGGTTGGAGCGCTGTTTGTGCTCGATTGCGTGGCGTCGGGAACCGTGTGGGTGGACATGAAAGCTGTCGGTGTCGATGTGCTGATCTCCGCGCCGCAAAAGGGCTGGAGCGCTTCGCCGTCCGCCGGTCTGGTGATGTTGAGTGAACGCGGACTGGCCAGGCTGCAGGAAACCAAGAGCAGCAGTTTTGCAGTTGATCTCGGCAAGTGGCATCAGATCATGCAAGCTTATGAAAATGGCGGCCATGCCTATCATTCCACAATGCCGACAGATGCCCTGACCGGGTTTCGTGATACCATGCTGGAGACCCAGGCGCTGGGGTTTGACAAACTGCGCGACCAGCAACTGGAACTGGGACGCGGTGTCCGGAAATTGCTGGCGGAACGTGGGTTCAAGAGTGTTGCCGCTGCCGGATTTGAAGCGCCGGGTGTCGTGGTCAGCTACACGGATGATCCGGATATCCAGAATGGCAAGAAGTTTGTCGAACACGGCATGCAGATCGCAGCAGGCGTGCCCTTGATGATTGATGAACCTGAAGGCTTCTCGACTTTCCGCCTGGGCCTGTTCGGTCTCGATAAACTGGCCGATACAGCTGCGGCTGTTGGCAAGCTCGATGCGGTTCTGTCCAAAATGGGCCCGGTGTGAGGGCATCGTCCAGCGCGCAAGCAATCAACACCTTTCGCGAAGCGTCATAATGTTGGCGGCGTCCGCCGGCGGTACCGTGCTGGTCTGTTTCCGGAATGGCAGCATCGACTTCAGGCCCGGCAAATGATCCTCGATATCAGCGTTCACCTTCACTATCGCCTGGCGCAACCGACCGATCTGCTGTTGCAGATCGAAGCAGCCGATGGCGGGGGACAGCAGTTGGTGAGTGCCAATATCAATCTGTGCGAAACCGAACACTTTTCCCGTATCGCGGCTGAGCACGGTCTGGGCGAACGCATCTGGTGGCGCGGCGACGGCGACTTTTTGTGTGACTACTCAGCAAGGATACACGTCCGGCGTCCTGTGCCGGAGATCGGGTCTCTGGATGGCGTGGCGCCGCATCTTCTGCCCGCAGAGGCGGTCAGGTACCTGATGCCGTCGCGGTATTGCCCGTGTGATGAGTTGCAGTCATTCGTATCGGCAGAGTTCGGACAGCTTTCAGGCGGTGCGCGCATTGCGGCCATGCGAGACTGGATTTACGACAAGTTTCAGTATGTCGCGGGTTCAAGCACCAGCCAGACCACGGCACTTGACACATTCGTGCAGCGACAGGGGATATGCCGCGACTTTGCCCATGTGTTGATCTGCCTGGCGCGGGCCTCGGGCATACCTGCCCGGTTTGCCAGTGTTTATGCAGCGTCCGTTACACCGCCGGATTTTCATGCCATGGCAGAGGTCTTCCTGGACGATGCCTGGCATCTGGTTGACGCCACGGGAATGGCGCAACCTCACGAAACAGCCCTCATCGGCGTGGGGCTTGATGCTGCCGAAGTCGCCTTTTTGAACAGTTACGGACCGATGCAGTTGATCAGTCAATCTGTTGACGTGTCCGTCGAGCGGGATTGACTCAGGCCGGCTGCGCCAGACTGGCAACTGAAGCGCCGGCCTCTGCAATAAGCCATTCACGGAACGCTTTGACCTTGGGCCGTTTCAGGTTGGCTTCCGGACACACCATGTAATAGGCGTATTCGCCGGGGATGGCGAAATCGAACGGCTTTACCAGGCGGCCCGCGGCCAGGGCGTCTTGCACCAGTACGCTGCGTGCCAGCGCAACACCATCTCCGTGTTCGGCTGCCAGGATAACCAGATTGGAATGCTGATAGCCCGGCCCCTTGCTTGCATCGATGTCTTCCTCACCCGTTGCCATCAACCACATCCGCCAGTCGACCCGCAGATCGTCATGCAACAAGGTATGGTGTTTCAGATCTGCCGGGCAGCGAAGGGGAGGGCCGGATTGTATCAATGACGGCGCGCACACTGGAAAGACTTCCTCTGTCATCAGTCGCTCTACGCTTAATCCGGGCCAGTCACCGGCACCGTAGCGAATTGCCATGTCCATGTTCACCCGGGTAAAATCGACTCTTTCATCGGACGTTGAGATCCGGACATCGATGTCCGGATTTGACGTTCGGAAGCGGCCGAGTTTCGGCACCAGCCACGTCGCGGCAAACGAATCCATGGTTGTAACCGTCAGCACGCCGGATTGATCCTGATGATGCAGCCTGTCGACGGCAGATGCCATGATATCGAGGGCTTCGCTGACTGCCGGAAACAGCGCCTGTCCGGCGGGCGTCAGTATCAGGGCGCGGTTCAGACGCTTGAACACGGGCATCCCCAGATGTTCCTCCAGGGCCTTGATCTGATGGCTCACCGCTGCCTGTGTCACATGCAGTTCTTCTGCCGCAAGGGTGAAACTCAAGTGCCGTGCAGCCGATTCGAAGGCGCGCATTGCGTTCAGGGAGGGTAATCGTCTGGCCATGGTGTACTGATAAGAAAAAATAATTCACAAATCAACCGTATATCCGGCGAAAATCGGATTTGTTTAATGATTTTGTCACAAAATGGACGACCTTAAGAATTTCAAATTAAAATACCTAATGCGATATGCAATTAAGATCGTTTGTCGGCGGATGACTGATTTCATATAAATGCTTCCACATTAACCCGACCCGCCCGGTCCCTGGATCGTCATGGGAAGTCACAAAACAGGAGCATTATCATGAAGACCTCATCATGCAGCAGAATCCCCAGTATTCCTGTCTCCAAGCCCGCTTCTGACACGCTTTTGTGGACGGCAACTTTGCGTCGCTGGTCCGGCGCGGCGTTCGACAAAATGGCCCAGTGGCATGACCGCATGACGCAGCGCAGGCAGCTGAAAGACCTGGATGACCGCCTGCTGGCAGATATCGGCGTGAACCGCATTGATGCCTGCAATGAGAGCGCCAAGCCATTCTGGCAAGCCTGAAGCTGCCAGGATCGGGATTATGAACAGCTGCGCGGGCGCCCATGTGGGCCCGCCGCCACACCGGAGTATTGACAATGACTGATATTCACCACCCGTCTTACCTGTTGCACGATGCCGATGACCCACAGGCAAACCCAGCCTGGACAACCATCATTGGCGCGGTGATTGCCATACTGCTCGTCCTTGGTGCCGCCCACCTGGGCGAGCAGGCCAGCGGCGATGCCAACCAGGTTCAAAGCACTGGAGGGGATAAAGCCGAGTTGGACGGCCGCGGTAAATGGACAGGTTACATGTAACTTTTCGCAGATGCCGCTGCGGCATTTGCCCGGCCGGTGCTGGTGATGAAGATGGCCTCTTCACCCGGGCTTTCAGTTCACCACCACCGGTCGGGCATCAGCAGTACATCACGTGACAGGTCGTTCACATCGCGCAGACCGCACAGGGCCATGGTGATGTCGAGCTCCTTCTGGATGATGTCCAGTGCCGTGGTCACGCCCTGTTCGCCCATGGCGCCCAGGCCATACAGGAAGGCGCGCCCGATATAGGTGCCGGCAGCGCCGAGCGCCTTTGCCTTCAACACATCCTGGCCGGTGCGAATGCCGCCATCCATATGGATTTCGATCTTGTCGCCCACGGCGTCAATGATTGCCGGCAGTGCCGAAATCGATGACAGGGCACCATCCAGCTGACGCCCGCCATGATTGGAGACAACCAGCGCATCCGCGCCAACCTTAAGGGCCATTTTCGCATCTTCAGGATCGATAATGCCTTTCAGGATAATCTTGCCGCCCCAGCGCTTCTTGATCCATTCAAGATCTTTCCAGTTCAACTGAGGGTCGAATTGTTCATTGGCCCAGCTGTTGAGAGATGAAATGTCATCAACGCCCTTGGCATGGCCAACGATGTTGCGGAAGGTGCGGCGGCTGGTGCCCAGCATGCCCAGGCCCCAGCGGGGTTTGGTTGCCATATTGATCATGTTGGCGATGGTCAGCTTCGGCGGCGCACTAAGGCCGTTCTTGAGATCCTTGTGGCGCTGACCAAGCAATTGCAGGTCGACCGTCAGCACCAGCGCAGAACACCCTGCGGCTTTCGCCCGGTCAATCACATTTTCCGTGAACTCCCGGTCCCGCATGACATAGAGCTGGAACCAGAACGGCTTGGAAGTGTGTTCCGCGACATCCTCGATCGAACAGATGGACATGGTGGAAAGCGTAAACGGTATGCCGAACTTTTCCGCCGCCTTGGCGCCCAGAATTTCGCCATCGGCATGCTGCATGCCGGTCAGCCCTGTCGGCGCGATGGCGACCGGCATGGCCACGTCTTCGCCGACCATTTTTGTTTTGGTGGTGCGGTTGTCCATGTTCACTGCGACGCGCTGGCGCAATTTGATTTTGGAAAAATCGCTTTCGTTGGCCCGGTAGGTTGCTTCCGTGTAGGAGCCGGAATCCGCATAATCGTAAAACATGCGCGGAACCCGGCGTTCAGCGAGCACGCGCAGGTCTTCAATACAGGTAATGATCGGCATGGCTACTCCGGCTTTAGGGTCAGGACCCTGACTACAGGGTTGAGCAGATTGGTAAAATAAACTGACCGGAAAATCCAGTGTCAACAATAGTCATTGCCATTCAGGGGCAGGCCCGGTAACTGCGACAGCATGTCGGCAGATACATCACACCGGCTAACTGTCAGAGACAGCTGTCCGCCGGCGAAGCTGGGTGTATCGCTGCATGGCCTGGCCGAAGGCCTGGAACAGGCGGACCGAGTCCGGATTGTCCTTGGCCCGGTATTCCGGGTGCCATTGCACCGCCAGCACGAAGCTGTCGGTATCTTCGGCTGTGGTGACAGCCTCGATAACACCATCAGGTGCGCGTGCCATGACCGTCAGCCCGCTGCCCAGATTGGCAATGGCCTGACGATGCACCGTGTTCACGATTGTGCCTGACTTCTTCAGAATCGAGTGCAGCATGCTGGCCGGTTCGATGGCAATCGGATGGGCCGGGCCGTAGCGCACTTCAATATCGTCGCTGTCAGCTGCACGGTGATCGAGATGGCCGGACTTTTTTTGAACCTCGGTATCAAGAGTGCCGCCAAACACGACATTCAACTCCTGAAAACCGCGGCAAATGCAGAAAAGCGGCATGCCCCGGTCAAGCACCGCCCGGATCAGCGGCAGGGTCAGGCTGTCGCGAAGCTGGTCATAGGGTTCATGGTCCGAGCTTGGTTTTGCGCCGAACCTTGGCGGATGGACGTTGGACGTGGCCCCGGTGACCAGCACACCATCCAGCCTGTCCAGCAAATGCTCCAGATCAAGGTCGCCGTCCATGGCCGGAATGATGACCGGCATGGCATTGGAACAGTCCATGAGGGCGCGGATGTATTTGTCCCCGGCTGAATGAAAATGCAGCCCGTCCTTGTCCGATACATCGGCGGGTACGCCTACAAGGGATGGTCTGGGTAGTGTCGACATCGGCTGGATCCTGAAAACGGGTGCGGCTTTGGTAAACTGGCGGCGGTCAACATGTCCAACAGTTTCTCCATGCCGCAATCGGTAAATGAATTACCACCTCGCGCGTTCACCACATTGCCGATATTGCCGGAATGTCATCTCAAAAACTGCATCTTGCTGTTGTATCTGTGAAAAGTTTGGGGTTTATTCATGTCACGCAGGCCGAAACGGTCGGCTTTGGGGATCAAGCAGGTCGCGACAGGGCGTGTTTGATCCTTAAATTATGCCTGTTCCCGTTGAACAGGGCGCATTCGAAAACAAGGGAGTAACCGAATGGATCGTCGTAAATTTATCAAGTCAGCCGGTATTGCTACAGGTGCTGCAGCAGTTGCAACCACACTGTCGGCGCCTGCTATTGCGCAAGCCAAGACAGACATGGTTATCGTGGCAACATGGCCGCGGGATTTTCCTGGCCTGGGTACAGGTGCGCAGCGTCTTGCCGCACGTATCGGTGAACTGACCGAGGGCCGCATCAACGTGCAGTACTTCTCTGCGGGCGAGCGCGTCGGCGCTTTTGACTCGTTCGACGAAGTCGCATCAGGCAATGCACAGGCCTATCATGCCGCTGACTACTACTGGAAGGGCAAGCATCCTGCATGGGCCTATTTCACTTCGGTACCGTTCGGCCTGACCCACAATGAACAAAACGCCTGGATCAACCACATGGGCGGTCAGGCGCTTTGGGACGAAGTGGCTTCCGGATTCGGGCTCAAGTGCCTGATGGCCGGCAGCACCGGTGTTCAGATGGGCGGCTGGTTCAACAAGGAAATCAACTCGGCTGACGATCTCAAGGGTCTGAAGATGCGTATCCCTGGCCTCGGCGGTGACGTCATGGCGAAACTGGGTGCATCCCCTGTGTCCCTGCCAGGTGGCCAGATTTACGAAAACCTTGTCTCCGGCGCGATCGACGCAACCGAGTGGGTTGGCCCATGGAACGACTATTTCATGAAGTTCTATGAAGCTGCCAAATACTACTACTACCCGGGCATGCATGAAGCCGGCTCGACGCTCGCTCTCGGCATGAACGAAAAGTGGTGGTCCGACCTCGGCAAGACCGATCAGGAAATCATCAGGGCTGCATGCGGCGAAGAGCACACATTCTCGATGTCCGAGTACAACGCAAATAACGGTACCTTCCTGACCAAGTTGATCAAGGAAAACGGTGTTGAGTTGCGTGAATTCAATGACGACATC
>Ga0316190_10003552_pt1 | contig 11313 bp, 13 predicted proteins | sample Eddworburrow2_MG_FD_204929 | JGI IMG/M metagenome (GOLD analysis project Ga0316190, IMG submission 204929) | Coastal sediment microbial communities from Maine, United States - Eddy worm burrow 2 | ecosystem: Environmental > Aquatic > Marine > Coastal > Sediment | place: USA: Maine | collected... | reverse complement strand
CGTGGCTGTGCAGGGCACGGTGTCCGTGGTGGTCGGCAAGGAACCCCACCGACGCACCGACCATCGTCGCGGTCTCGAGATCGAAAGCGCCCGCGACGTATCCGCCCGAGTGGGCGATCGCTGTCAGCATCTCCAGCGTCACGAGCGGGGTCGACATCCCCCAGACGCGCTGAAGAACGTCATCGTGTGCGAGGAAGTCATCGCGGGTCGACAACAGTCGCACCTCGACACGCGGCGGGGTCACGACTCGGCGACCCCCGGGTGTCTGCCCTGCACGACGTGGTGCGGGAGGGTGACCGCTGGGGTGCCCCTGAGGAAGTCGCCGACCTGACTCCATGAGTCGGATCGGTTCTCGCCGCGGACGAGGCTCGGCACCCGGCTCACGACGAACCCGGCACCGAGAAGGAAGAACATCAGGATCACGACCAAGTATGACCCGCCCCCAGCCGGCCGGCCACCTCCCAGACCTCGTTGTCGAGGAACAGGAAGGTGTTGAACAGCAGCAGCAGTGGGAGGGCCCATGCGACGAGAGGTCCGAGGCCGGTGATCTGTCCGCCCGACCGGCCCGCGCCCATGTGTCGAACATGGTCCCGCCGACGTCGGTCTCCACCCGGTGCGGCACGCCACGGTCGATGAATCACGCTTCGATGGCCATCAGTTCGTCATCGATGCGCTCGTCACTCCGATCCGTGGTCACCGGTGAGAACGTACCGGCAACCCGCTGAACGGTTCGTCAAACCTCGTGGAACTGGGCCCGCGGACCAGATAGGCATTGGTCCTATGGCTCGCATCCTGGTCACCGAAGAAATCGCCGACGGAGGCCTCGATCGTCTCCGCGCCGCTGGCCACGACGTCGACGTACGTCTCGGGTTGTCGCCCGAGGAACTGTTGACCGTCGTGCCAGGCGCAGATGCCCTGATCATCCGCTCCGCGACCGACGTCACCGATGAGGTGTTGGTTGCGGGTTCCGACCTGATGGTCGTCGGGCGGGCCGGAATCGGCCTCGACAATGTCGATGTCGATTCCGCCACCAAGCGTGGCGTGATGGTCGTCAACGCGCCCCAGAGCAACATCGTTTCCGCAGCCGAACACACCATGGCGCTGCTGATGGCCTCGGCACGCAACGTTCCCCAGGCGCACGCCGCTCTCGTGCAGGGTCGTTGGGAGCGCAGCCGCTGGGAAGGCGTCGAACTCTGCGACAAGACCCTCGGCATCGTCGGGCTCGGACGCATCGGCAAGCTCGTCGCCGACCGGGCCAAGGGGTTCGGTATGCGCTTGGTGGCGTACGACCCGTTCGTGTCGGAGGATCGTGCGAAGAAGATGGGCGTCGAACTCATCGCGCTCGATCAAGTGATTGCCGAGTCCGATTTCCTGACGGTGCACTTGCCGAAGACCCCCGAGACCCTTGGCCTCATCAACCGTGACCTCCTGTTGAAGGCGAAGCCGAGCTTGCGAGTGATCAACGTGGCCCGTGGCGGCATCGTTCATGAAGACGATCTCGCCGAGTGCCTTCGCGACGGTGTGATCGCCGGTGCGGCGCTCGACGTGTTCTCGACCGAACCGATGACCGAGTCACCGTTGTTCGAGATCGACTCGGTGATCGTCACCCCGCACCTGGGTGCCAGCACGCGTGAAGCGCAGGACAAGGCGGGCGACACGATCGCGTCGATGGTCGAGTTGGCCTTGGCCGGCGAGTTCGTCCCGTTCGCGGTCAACGTCAACGCCGCCGAGGCAAGCGAGACGATCCGCCCCTTCCTGCCGCTCGCCGAACGCCTCGGTGGACTGTTCGTGTCGCTCGTCGGTGGGCTCCCGAAGGAACTCGAGATCTGCACCGAAGGCGAGATCGCCGGCTACGACACCCGCATCCTCGAACTCGCCGTTCTGAAGGGCTTCTTCGGGGCGATCTCCGACGAGGCGGTCACCTACGTCAACGCGCCCCAGCTGGCCGAGCAACATGGCGTGGCGGTGCGGGACGTCAGCTCGTCGAGCTCAGCCGACTTCGTCAACCTCCTCACGCTGCGCGGCGGCGGCCACTCGATCAGCGGCACCCTCGCCGGCCCGAAGGGGGCGCAGCGGATCGTCAACATCGACGACACGCCGTTCGACGTGCCGCCGGTCGACAACATGGTCGTCATCGAGAACGACGACCGCCCTGGCGTGATCGGCACGGTCGGCACGCTGCTCGGGAACGCCGGGGTCAACATCTCCGACATGGACGTCAGCCGAGTCAACGGCTCAAGCACCGCCGTGATGCTCATCGCCCCGAGCGCGCCGGTGACCGCCGAGGTCCTCGATGTCCTGCGGGCCGCCCCCGGCATCCTCCAGGTCACCAGCCTCACCGCCTGACGACGACCGACCCCGCCGACCCGAAACCCCAGATCTGCCTGGTTCCGAGCGCGTACCGATCCGAACCCGGCAGATTCGGAATGGCGAGTGGGTCAGGGAAGACGGAGGGCCGACGCCGTGCGTTCGGCCTCGGCCCTCGCTGCTTCGGCGAAGTCGTCACCGCTGCTCGCGTAGAGGATCGCTCGTGACGAGTTGACGATCAGGCCGCGTCCGGTTGCGCTCGCGCCGTGCTCGACCACCGTGGCAGCGTCACCACCCTGCGCTCCGACCCCGGGCACGAGCAGTGGCAGGTCGGGAGCGATCGCCCGCACGTCGGCGAGTTCGCTGGGGTGTGTCGCGCCGACGACGAGCCCGCAATCGCCACGCTTGGACCAGTCGTTGGCGACCTGCTCGGCGACGTGGGCATAGATCGGCTTGCCATCTGCGACCAGCGACTGGATGTCGTCACCGCCGGGGTTGCTGGTTCGGCACAAGGCGATCACGCCGCCGCCGTACTCGAAGTACGGAGCGACCGAATCGGTTCCCAGGTACGGGTTGACCGTGACTGCGTGAGCGCCGTACCGACCGAACGCCTCCTCGGCGTAGTGCTCGGCGGTCGAGGCGATGTCGCCGCGCTTGGCATCGAGGATCAACGTCACGTCGGGGTAGGCCTCGCGCACGTACTGGCACACCCGCTCCAATGCCTGTTCCGCACCCTGACTCGAGAAGTAGGCGATCTGCGGCTTGAACGCGCACACCAGGTCGGCGGTGGCGTCGATGATGGCCTTGCAGAAGTTCTCGGTAGCGTCGTGGGTGCCATCCAGCGGGAACGGCATGCGCGTCGGGTCGGGGTCGAGCCCGACGCAGAGCATCGATGTCGATGCCGTCCAGGACGTGTCGAGCTGTGTGAAGAATGTCAACCGCGCACCCGTGTCAGTCTTCGACCGTGATCGCCGCAGTCGGGCAGAGGTCGGCCGCTTCCTTGACCTTCTCGGCCACGTCGGCCCCCGGGTTCTCCTGGAGGATGTAGAGGTAGCCGTCGCTACGCACCTCGAACACCTCGGGACACACCTGCATGCAGGCTCCCGTGGATGCGCACACGTCGAAATCGACACTCACCTTCATGATCGTTCCCCTTTGGTCGTGGTTGGCGTGGTGGATCGTCAGGACTTGGATCGACGGTAGCCGTCAGCCTCGGCTGCCTCGGCGCTGGCGTAGTGACGGTCGGCATTCGTGCGTTCATAGAAGCGTCCACCGGGCACGTGGAAGATCCCCGACGACTCCTTGACCTTGACCGGGTAGCCGACGGGAATCGACCCGTCGACGGTCGCCGGTAGCCACGTGGAGCGATCGTCCGTCGAGCGGTCGTCCGCCGAGCCGGCATCAGCCGCGACGGCGGGTTCGGTCGCCGGTGGAGGCACGACGTGGAGATCGGGGAACTCCGGCCAGACGGGCGGTTCGCTCGGCGCACCCGCGCTCGAGCGCTGACGTCGATACGTCACCGCAGCTCCGATGAACGCACTCAGCATCAACAACACGAGGGCACGGCGGAGCGCAGTTGTCAGGGCAGGCATCGGCCCAAGGGTAGTTCGGTCAGCGCTGGTGACGTTCGAATGCGCACAGCACTGCGCGAAGTGACGCCGTGGTGATGTTGGGATCGACCCCGATTCCCCAGCGAATCGTGCCGCCATCGCTGACGGTCTCGACGTAGGCCGCAGCCTGAGCGTCGGAGCCCTTGCCGATGGCGTGCTCGGCGTAATCCAACACGTCGAAGTGGCCGTCGACGCGATCACCGAACTCGGCGACGAGTGCGGCGACGAACGCTTCGACGGGCCCGTCGCCTTCGCCGCGGATCGAGTGGGCGGTGCCGTCGACCTCGAGCTGGGCCTGGATCGTCGTGTTGCCGCCGTCGTCGCCCGTGCGGGTGTGCAGCTCGTGGCTGCGCAGCCGGAACTGCGGCTCGCCGGGCAGGTACTCGATCTGGAACGCATCCCACATCACGCCCGGGCCGATCTCGGTGCCCGAGTCCTCGGTGATGTGCTGGATCGTCTTGGAGAACTCGATCTGGAGCCGACGGGGCAGGTCGAAGTCGTGCTCGGTCTTCATCACGTAGGCGACGCCGCCCTTGCCGGACTGGCTGTTGACCCGGATGACCGCTTCGTAGGACCGGCCGACGTGGGCCGGGTCGATCGGCAGGTACGGCACGCCCCAGGACCGATACTCGCCGGAGTCGTCGCGCGTGGCGTCGAGGGCTTCGAAGCCCTTCTTGATCGCGTCTTGGTGGCTGCCGGAGAACGCGGTGTAGACGAGGTCACCGGCGTATGGATGGCGCGGGTGGACCGGCAGGCGGTTGCAGTACTCGGCGGTGCGGCGCAGCTTGTCGATGTCGGTGATGTCGAGTTCGGGGTCGACGCCGTTCATGAAGAGGTTCATCGCCAAGGTGACGATGTCGACGTTGCCGGTGCGCTCGCCGTTGCCGAACAGCGTGCCCTCGACGCGGTCGGCACCGGCCATGAGTCCGAACTCCGCCGCCGCGACGGCGCAGCCGCGGTCGTTGTGTGGGTGGAGCGAGATCACGATCGAGTCACGGTCCCTGATCGTGCGACCGAACCACTCGATCACGTCGCCGTACACATTGGGGGAGTAGCACTCCACGGTCGCCGGCAGGTTCAGGACGAGTGGGTTGTCCGGTGTCGGCTCGACGACGTCCATCACCGCCTCGCACACCTCGATGGCGAATTCGGGCTCGGTCAGCGTGAAGCTCTCCGGGGAGTACTCGTATCGGATTTCCGTGTCGCCAGCCGCGTGCTCGAGCTTCCGGCACAGCTTGGCGCCGTTGACGGCGACATCGACGATGCCTTCCTTGTCCAAGCCGAACACCACCTCGCGCTGCAGTGGATTGGTCGAGTTGTAGAAGTGGACGATCGCCCGTGGGGCACCTTGGATGCACTCATAGGTCCGTTCGATCAGTTCCTGACGACATTGCACGAGCACCTGGATCGTGACGTCGTCGGGGATGCGGTCCTCCTCGATCAACTGTCGGACGAAGTCGTAGTCCGGCTGGCTCGCGGACGGGAAGCCGACCTCGATCTCCTTGAAGCCCATTGCGACGAGTTCTTCGAACATGCGCATCTTGCGGGTCGGGTCCATCGGGTCGATGAGCGCCTGGTTCCCGTCGCGCAGATCGACCGAGCACCACCGTGGGGCCTCGGCGATCGTGACGTTCGGCCAGGTGCGGTCGGTGAGCACGATCGGGACGAACGGGGTGTACTTCGAGAAGGGCATCGGTGTCGGGGTGACGTTCTTGGGAGGCATCGGATTCTCCTGGTGATCGGTGGTGTCGGGCCGGAAAAAGCAAGAACCCCCCGTCCGGTGGGCGGGGGGTGCGGGCGAACGCGAGTATGTGGCGCTCGCCCTACAGAAGCAGAAGGAGGCAGGTGCGCAACATCGTCGGTCACGTTACCACGCTCGGTGCCAACTCGCGCTCGTCGTGGCGTCGCCGATACGCTGGCTCCCTACATGACTGAATCAACAACGCGACGAGGAGCGCCCCGTCGCCGGCGTTCCCCACGCTCGGACCAACCGTACGACGGTGGCCACGTCAACACATCGAATCTCACGTCCATCAACGTTCTGCCTCCGGTCGAGGCACCCACCGGGTTCTTCGACCTCGGTGTGCCCCAACGGATCGACGACGGACTGGCCGCATGCGGGTTCGCCCAACCGTTCGCGATCCAGACCGAGGCCATTCCCGTCGCGGTCACCGGCAAGGACGTCTGCGGTCGAGCCCAGACCGGCTCGGGCAAGACGCTGGCCTTCGGCGTCCCCATGCTGGCACGAATCACCGACAAGGCTGCGCCGTCACGCCCGCTCGGGCTCGTGCTCGTGCCAACCCGTGAGCTGGCCGTGCAGGTTGCCGAAGTGCTCGAACCCGTCGCCCATCACGCGGGGATGCGGGTGCTTCCCGTCTACGGCGGCGCCTCGCGTCACCATCAGGTCGACGAACTCGCCAAGGGTGTCGAGATCGTCATCGCCACACCGTTGCGTCTGATCGACCTGATCAAGTCCAACGAGGTGTCACTCGACGACATGCAGATCGTCACCCTCGACGAAGCCGACCGGATGGCCGACGACGGGTTCACCCCGCAAGTCGAGTGGATCCTGCGTCACTGCGGCAGCCGCAACCAGACGATGTTGTTCTCAGCGACGCTCGATGGTGACGTCGGCCACCTGATCAAGCATTACCAGACCGACCCGGTCACGGTCGCGATCGATGAGGCGACCGACACGGTCGGCACGATGCACCACCTCTTCCTCGCCGTGCACCACATGGACAAGGACAAGGTGATCGGTTCGATCGGCAAGTCGATCCCCAAGGTGCTCGTGTTCTGCCAGACCAAGCGGAACTGCGACCGTGTCGCTCGGAACCTCGTCGAACTCGGTGTCGACGCATCACCGTTGCACGGCGACATGCAACAGAGCGGACGCGAACGGGTGCTGCGCAAGTTCGCCGAGGGCAAGCTGTCGATCCTCGTTGCGACCGATGTGGCCGCACGCGGCATCGACATCGACGACATCGGGGCGGTCATCCACTACGAGCCGGCCAAGGATGTGAAGGATTACCTTCACCGTTCGGGTCGGACCGCCCGCGCGGGGCGTGACGGTTGGGCCGTCACGCTGGTGGAGTACAACCAGCACACGCAGATGCGCATCCTGCAGCGCGGGATGCGGCTGGAGACGGAGAAGCCGATCGAGGTCTTCTCGAACGACCCTCGGCTGCTGCACCTCCCCGAGTTCGAAGAGGACTGACGACCGTGGCGGCGCAGAACATGCCCGCCGCAGAGGTCGACGTCACCAAAGATCTCGTCCGCCGACTCCTCGGCGAACAGCACCCAGACCTGGCTGACCGCCCGCTGAGGCTCGTCGCCAACGGTTGGGACAACGTCATCTTCAGGCTCGGCGACGACCTGAGCGTACGAATGCCGCGCCGGCAGTTGGCCGCTGATCTCGTGGTACACGAACAGCGGTGGTTGCCGGTCCTTGCGGAACGACTGCCACTCGTCATCCCGACACCGGTGCGCCTCGGTGATGCCACCGGTGGGTATCCGTGGCGGTGGAGCATCTGCCCATGGTTGGAGGGCGATGTCGCCGCCGATGTGGCGCTCGCGGCACCAGGGCAGGAAGCAGAGCGGCTGGGTCATTTCCTCGCGACGCTGCACGTTGCTGCGCCCAGTGACGCACCGTGCAACCCCTATCGGGGCGGTCCCGTCATCGAGTTGAGCGAGCGGTTCGCCCCCCGTGTCGACCAACTGGATGGACTCCTCGACGTCGCGACGCTGCTCGACCACCTCGACGGACTCCTCGATGTCCAGGAGTGGTCCGGGCCCGCAGTGTGGATCCACGGCGACCTCCATACCGCCAACCTGCTCGTCGCCGATGGCACGATCAGTTCTGTCATCGACTGGGGTGACGTCACCTCGGGCGACCCGGCGTGCGATTTCGCCATTGCCTGGATGCTGTTCGACCGACCCGACCGGGACAGGTTCCGTCGGGCCGCGGGCGGTGTCCAGCCCATCGACGATGCCACATGGCAACGAGCCGAGGCGTGGGCGCTGCACTTCGCTGTCATGTACCTCCTGCACTCCGCCGACAGCGGGCGCTTCGAGCGCATGGGCACGTCGCTGCTCGCCGCTCTGCTGGATTGACGTTGCGTCGAGGTCCATCCCCGTTCCGTCACCGGCCGTTCGGTACCGTTGGTCGAGCGGAGCACAGCCGCGCTTCACCTCAGAGGGGACACCACATGATCACTGCCGATTCAAAGGGACTCAGCGAGCGCAAGGTTGTCGTGTGGATCCTTCGCGCGCTCAGCTACTTCGTGTACTTCTATCTCATCGTCGTCGAGATCATTCTGTTCATCGGCTTCTTCCTCCTGTTGTTCGGAGCGAACCCGAGTGCCGGGTTCACGGAATGGGCCTATCGCAACCTCGATCGCGTGATGGCTCCGTTCCGCGGGATCTTCTCACCGATCGAACTCGGAACGACCACTGCCGATGTCCCTGCCGTCTTCGAGACGTCAGTGCTCTTCGCCATGATCATCTACGGAATCGTCGCCTTGCTCCTGAGCGCCCTGATCGGATGGCTGTCGGACCGTCTCTGGCAGCTCCGCTCAGCGGAGGAACAGGCGAAGGCAGATGCGGAATACCAGCAGCAGCTGGCTGCGGCTCAGGCGGCCGGACACGCCCCCGGTCAGCCAGCAACCAGTGCGCAGCCGACCATGACGCCACAGGCGGGCGCACCCACCCCGCCCCCGCCGCCGGCGCGTTGACGGGCTGGTTATCGTCGGGAGCGTGACGCTCACCGACACCACCATCACCGAATATTGCGATGACGTCTGGGACGGCATCGTCCCGGTTCTCCACGACTACATCGCCATCCCGAACATCTCGCCGGTCTTCGACCCGGACTGGCGTGAGCACGGTCACATGGCCGAGGCGGTCGAGCTGATTGCCGGCTGGTGTCGAGTTCGACCCATCCCCGGGCTCACGGTCGAAGTCGTCGAACTCGATGGTCGCACGCCGGTGATCCTCATGGAGATCCCGGCAAGCGGTGACGGAACCGATGCCGACACGGTGTTGTTGTACGGCCACCTCGACAAGCAGCCGGAGATGGAGGGGTGGCGCGACGGGCTCGGCCCCTGGACGCCAGTACGCGAAGGTGACCGGCTCTATGGACGCGGCGGGGCTGATGACGGGTACTCGGCCTTCGCCAGCCTGACGGCGATCGAAGCGGTGCATGCGGCGGGCGGCTCGCACGCTCGGTGCGTCGTGCTGATCGAGGCGAGCGAGGAATCGGGATCACCGGATCTCCCGGCCCACGTCGAGGAGCTCGCCGACCGCATCGGGACACCGAGCCTCGTCATCTGCCTCGATTCCGGGTGCATCGACTACGACCGGCTCTGGGTGACGACCTCGCTGCGCGGCCTCGTGTCCGGCACCTTGACCGTCGAGATCGTGACCGACGGCCTGCACTCCGGTGACGTGTCCGGCATGGTTCCGTCGACGTTCCGGATCGCTCGCATGCTCCTCGAGCGGGTCGAAGACGCGGCAACCGGAGCGATCCTGCTCCCTGAGTTCAACGTCACGATCCCACGGGACCGGGTCGCCGAGGCAGCTGCGACCGCTGCCGAGATCGGCCGGATCGGTGATCACTACCCGTTCGTCGACGGCGCCGGACCGACCACGGACGATCCGGTCGAACAGCTCCTCGCCCGCACGTGGCATCCAACGCTCAGCGTGGTCGGCGCCGACGGGCTCCCATCGACCGCCCGCGCGGGCAACGTGCTCCGCCCGCGGACGTCGCTCAAGCTGTCGTTCCGGATTCCGCCGACCTGTGACCCGACCGACGCGGCCGCTGCGGTCAAGGTTGCACTCGAAGCCGACCCTCCCTACGGGGCTCGAGTCTCGTTCAGCGACGGTGAATTCGGCCCGGGCTGGAATGCGCCTGCGACCGCTTCATGGCTGGCCGATGCCCTGGATCACGCCTCGACGCAGGCGTTCGGCCAACCGGCGCGCACGTTCGGTGAGGGCGGCTCGATCCCGTTCATGGGGATGCTCGGCGAGAAGTTCCCGGACGCGCAGTTCGTCATCACGGGCGTCCTGGGACCTGATGCGAATGCCCACGGACCGAACGAATACCTTCACCTCCCGACCGCGCGACGGGTCACCGCAGCCATGGCCCTCCTGCTCGACGCGCACGCCACGCGATCCTCGGAAATCGCACACAGCGTCGGCGAGACGTGAGCCGCCACGCCGGTGGTACGGTCGGCTCGATCTCGGGAGGAGAGCGATGAGCGACAATCTGCGCCACTACGTCACAGCAATCTACGGCTTCGACGCCGTCATTCGACGGGTGCCCGATGATCGATGGAGCGCTGCATCACCGTGCGAGGGATGGTCGGCACGCGACGTCGTCCTGCACCAGATCGGGGTATTCGACGGTGTTGCGACCATGGCGAGGTCGGGCGACCTCGTCCGTCCGGATCCGTCGGACGAGGTCGACGACCTGCTCGTCGCGTGGACGCACTCGCGCGACGAACTCCTCGAATCGCTCGACCATCCGGACGTGCTCCGGCGTCCCGGCAGCTACTGGTTCGACACCACGTCGATCGATGAATTGCTCGGGGTCGTGATGTACGACCCGCTGGCGCACGCATGGGACGTGGCGACGGCGGTCGGCATCGAGCACCACTGCAGCGCCGATGTCGCTGCGGCCGCGCTCGGAACGATCGAGCAGATGGCGCCGACGCTGCGGCAGTACGGGCTCATCGCCGACGCCGTCGAGGTGCCCGCCGACGCCGACCCGGTGACGACGTTCTTGGGCGTCGTCGGTCGCAATCCGCTCGGCTGACCGCCCGCTCAACTCTCGGCCGGTGCCGGCGTCGGCCGTGCGGCCTTCACGTCGATCCACGCTCGGACCGCCGGCAACAGCGTGACGAGACCGATGACGCCGGCGATCGCCACGGAGACGCCGACGACGGCGAACGCCGGGAACAGGATCGCTCCGATGATGCCACCGATGATCATCGCCACGCCCGAGAACCCGAGGGCGGCACGGCCAGTCGTGTTGTTGCTGACCTTGCTCGCCGCGCCCGCGGCGGTGGCCGTGGTCCGGTCGAGGACCCGCTCCGCCCATGCGAACTCGGTGGCGAGGATGACGAGGCCGAGGATGATCACGATCACGCCTGGGCCGGGAAGGACGAGCATCGCAGCCCCGGCGAGGATCACGGCGACTCCCAGGATCAGCACCATCAATCGCTTGGCGTTTCTGGCGATCACACGGATCCAGGCGGCCGGTGAGTGCAGATCGAACATTGGATCAGTATCGCTCGTCGGCGTCGCTTCGAAACGCGGAATCCTCGAGTCGTTCGGCCAACTGCGTTGCGTCCGATGAGGACCGATCCATCACTGCGGGGTTCCGGGCGCAGCATTC
>Ga0316190_10003547_pt1 | contig 11319 bp, 25 predicted proteins | sample Eddworburrow2_MG_FD_204929 | JGI IMG/M metagenome (GOLD analysis project Ga0316190, IMG submission 204929) | Coastal sediment microbial communities from Maine, United States - Eddy worm burrow 2 | ecosystem: Environmental > Aquatic > Marine > Coastal > Sediment | place: USA: Maine | collected... | reverse complement strand
TCGCCGCGTACATCTCGTTGTTGAGTTGTTAGGCACTCATAAAGGTAATTGTAATTTGGGTTGGTTTTCTCACGGGTAATAAGATCTTGTTTTAAGATCTCAATTTTTTGCTCTGCCAACAAGGTCTCCAGTTCCAGTAATTCAGCGTTTGTAATCATTAGTCAAATATAACAAAAAACCCCAACCGGTTTGGTTGAGGTTATTTTTATAAAGTGTGTTTTATTATTCGCCCTCGGTTTCTTCTTTTGCCTCTGGCTCTGGAGACTCAATAAAATCGAAATGCGATACATCCGGGTATACTGAAATGTGGCCAACACTTTGGCGGCATTGTGGCGGCCTTGTGTCTGGGAATATTGTGAGGTTAACCATATCCGGGCCGTGTACTCTGGTTACTATTGCCGGCATTGGGTCAAAACTATCGTTTAGCTTTGCAATTGTGTCATTTGCGTCCGGGATAAATGTTACAATCTCCCCAACTTTTGGTGTCCTTGGATCCATAGTTTAAATATGATTTTAGATTAATATGATTGCAAGATACAAAAAAACCCCGACCAATTTAGGATATTGGCCGAGGTCCGTGGCTTGCAATTCCCTCGCAATGTGATAGGCTGCAATTTACAAAATCCCTCGGGACTTCAAAATAATTGCCAAATGAAAATTGGTTTTTGCGTGGTACTCCTCCCGGATCTTGCGCAACCTTTTCTCGATAATGCTTACACTATTGGGTGTAATTCCTTTTTGTTTGAAGTGCTCGGCCACGTCGTATTGTTTCATACCCTTGGCCATACATTGTACAATTAATAAATCAATCTCGTCCATCGTTTGTGTGTTTTAATGTTACTCAAAACTACACCGGACAATTACGGTTTCCTTACGGTTATCCGCATTGACTTAATAAAACTCTGGTAATTCTCGCACCAATAGATCCTCGGGTATGTCGGTTTTTTTGTCGATCTGTTTAAAGAAATACGGCACGCCAAACTCCTTGCACAAATGTTTCATTGCATACGCCCACTCAATATTAAACGGCCGCCGCTTGGCTCCAGACTCTCCACCCTGTATTACCCAATCAAAATTACCCAAATCCATCTCGTGTATTGGTCCAATTTGTGGCTCGATCGATAAAAATAGGTTTTGGAAAGACAACGACGCACTCAATTGGTCCGCATAAATTACCGTTTTCTCATTTGAAACAGAGGTGCCAAACCACACATTTTGCCAACCGTGGCTCCAATTGTCCGGTATCATTTTCCAAATGTTTCTCGGTCTCTTAGTTAAAAATAGAAATATCAAATTATCATATTGGCCATCGGTAATGCGTTTAAACAGTTCGTCCCTCAAATCTCCGGTGGTCTTAAACTCGTCCGTTGGGTTTTCCAACTCCTTTGGATCCTCAAATATATCCATCATCGAGCCAACAAATACTCGGTGTTTCTCTCCAGAGGAGGCCGCATTTCGTTGGTACTTGTTAAGATCTTTAAAGGCGGACAATATGCGCCGGCGTTTTTTCTTTTCGCCCCACAAATCGTTTTTGTATCTAGTATCACTAAAATACTCGGCGTAACAATTTTTGCACCCGGTGTGCTCCTTGGCACAACCCCACCACAAATTAACGGTATGGTCCGTCCACTCAATTTTACTATTTTCTGCCATCTCTAAACTGATTTTTCAAATACTGAACATTGGTAACATTGCACCGGGCAACGCTCCTCTCCCAACTCCTCGTTAAAACATACGCTTTTGTACTCTGGAGTACTGGCAACTTGCATTGCTGCAATTACCGTATCAAATAAATGTTTGTGGGTTATCTTAAATGCGTTGAGGTCCCAAGACACCATTATTAATTTGGCGGCCTCGTCCAATATCTCCTCGCACTCCTCCGGTGTTTTCATTTTGTTGCTCATCGTTTTTTGTATTTAAGGTGGTGGACCGCATACAATAATGCGTCCGTATAATGATCGTTTGAATGAGTTGTAATTGTTGGCATACCCTCAACGAGCTCTTTAATTTGTGCCTCATCAACCCGGTTGAGCTCGTCGCACTCTTTTATCATTTGCATAAGTTTGCCAATGTCGTCTTTGGAAATTGCAAACCGGTCCAACCGGTAACAATTAAATGGCACGCACTCCGATATATCAAACTCGGCCAACTCACAACCTTTAATCTTGCCTTGCTGCATCATTAAAAAAATATGGGTAATGTGGTACTCGTTTCCCTTCTTTGGCCAACTAGTTACCGGTATCTCAACCGGTCGTTTGGTGTCGTCAATGCAAATGCATTTTATTGCTCTACTCATATTTTACGGGCTTGGTAATGGCCGGCACATACAACGGGTGTCGTGGGCTGCCATTTTTATTAATCTTTAATGCCATTGCATTTGGAAACTCTTTTGCCATAATATCGGACCGCTCCCGGGCCTCCTTGAAATTGCCCCACGCAAAAACAACCATCTCGGCTTTTTCTGCAAACTCAATCAATCGTATCGAGTTGGTGTGTATGTCCTTGGCCGAGGATCTTTGTAGGTCCGCCGGGTATGGTGTAACGAATGAAAAAAGGTTGAGCATATACACGCCACCATATCCCCAATCTTTGGCAAATCTGGTTACCCTCCTAATGGTTGGGTCGTCGTCCTCCTCGTCCGCTTTCGATGGGTTGAGGCCAATAAACATTACCTTGGGCAATGAGTTGTCCCATACCCTCCATAACACAAACCGGTTACGTTTCATTGTGTCAAATGCCGCTCCATTTCCGTTATATATCTCGTCCATAATTATCGTAAAATTAATTTATGTGCCCTCAAAGTTAACAATATGTCCGAGTTTACATTGTACGTTAGATCCTCAATTGTCCGTATACTACAATCGTCCCACATAACGGTGCCGTCTGGCTTTATGTATTTAATCAATACCGCCTCGTCGTTGATCATATATGTAATACTCTTGCCGTACTCGCCCTCCTTAATGTCAACTCCATCTTGCCGGCATCCGTTTTGGCCGGTCTGGTCATTGCTTTATAAAATCCAACTGCAAAATCCTTAATTGCAACCGGGGTCCAAGTGGCGACGTTGTGGTTGCCTCCTGTGAAAATCTGGAAATACTTGTTTACATCCATAATTATTGTTTTAATGGTTTAATTTTAACGGTCTCCAAATTAGACATATCGATATTTTGTTGAAACTGGAACGTGCTGCATAAATTATAGTTTCTTAAAAAACTCAACAATCACATCAACCGTCCATCCATTTCCTAGCATTTTATATCGCTGCGTCTTACTTACGCAATCTGTATATCCATCGGGAACCGTTTGCAATCTCTCACACTCAACGGGCGTAAGTTTTCTTATGTAGCCCTCAATTAAAATTCCGTGTTGATCTTGCGCGGTTAAAGTGTAGAACTTTTTACCTTCGTTGAATCTTTGCCCGTTCTGTCTTTTATTTACTCGGTCTGGAGTAATGCAACCAAAAAGATATTGCCCCATTTTTGCAGCACCTCCACCGGCATCTCCACAAAGCGTTACGGCTTTATCGTGTATATAATACACTCTGTTCGCTTGGCTGTCTTTATTAAAATACACTACTTTACCTCGCTCAACCTCTTTATCTAATATTTGCAATGTCTTATTGTATGGCACAACATACTCGTTTAACTCCTCAAACCAAAAGGTGCCATTCCAATTTGCGTATTGCCTTGCGGTCATATATATAGCATTATCAGTACCCAACGAACTGTACCTTTTTTTAAACCTAAAATCTCCGTTTTTCGCCAACCACTCGGCGTGTTTACCCCCTAAAACCGTATCAATAGGCTCACTTAATTCGTGGACAATGTCGGTTAACATTATACCCCTATCCTCTGGAGCCTCAACACCTAATATATTTGTCCAATAGTACCTTTTTCTATTTTGTGCACTTACAAGATTTGAGTTAATGTAAATAGGTTCAACGCCTAGATATTCACTAATAATATCTTTAAACTCTTGTTTCATATTAACGTTTTCAAGCAAAAACTTTACCTCTGGGTTGTATTCTTTGCACTCTTTATAAAATCTAACGAACTCAAAAAATAATTTACTTCTAGGGTCCTCAAAATTTAATTGTTTTCCTGCAAACGAAAATCCTTGGCACGGAGACCCCCCAATTACTAGATCAACTTTACCTATAAATGAAACCATTTCGTCAGTTATAATGCTACCGTTACTAAATCGCACCTTGGTTACGTCTCCAATCTGTTTTGTGCTGGGGTAATTCGATTGCGTAACAACCATAGCGTGTTTATCAATTTCCGAAGCGAAATAATTTTTTACCTTTATTCCGGCTCGCTGTAAGGCAATTTGCCCACAACTCATACCATCAAAAAAAGAAACAACATTTATCCCTGTATTACTCATATTTAATTTATTATAGATTACTTATTATTTAAAAATTCTCGCCTAGTTAACCTCAACAAGTCAATTAACTCGTCGTAAGTGTTGCCGTTTGGAACGGAGTTTAAACCATCCTCGTCTCCAACAAAACAATTAACCGTATCGTCGCTACACGCCTCAATCCAATCGCGCTCCTTTGTGGACAACCACGTCTTGTACTTTTCTCTAACTTGCTCAATTGATAAATCAAACTCTTGGTCGATTCTGTTTTCTTTCCAAAACTTAAAACCTCTTGTAGTTCCCATTTTTGTAGTATTATATTCGTTTGTATGAAACAAAGATAATAAAAACTTTTATTATACGCCTAATTAAAACATAAAAACTTTTATTATTTATTCTGGGTCAACTTGCCGGTCCGGCTTTGGCATTGTCTCCAAACGTATGGCCTTTATCGTTCTATGTCCTTTTATCAACGCTTTCAAGATCCTATGCCACCCATCACACGTGTAACCATCTGGGTCCAATAATATCGGGTGCTCAAATGACGCCTTTTGCATACGCTTAATATGGTACGCCATCCCTTTAATGTTGAGGTCGCCCCACGGCGATTTGCTTATGTCAATACCGGCCAATGGCAAATCAAACTCCTCGAATTTCTTGGCGTGCTCAATTAGTTTTAAAACGTTGTAGATGTTTGAGCCATCGTTGTACTCGTTGGGCTTAATTTTTTTCAATAACTCCTTACGCCTCCAGACGTCGCCGTAATTCTTTTGCATATCAATAGCACAATCCAATGCCTCAATTAACTCCTCCCGGGGTCGCAACCCGAGGTTTAGTTTAATCCACTCCATAATAACCGGCGGCGCGGTCATATCTCGCGTCATTAATACAAATAATCTCTCGTCCTCAAATGCTTTGTCCAAACACTCGTCGTTTTTTTTGTAACCCATAACTCATTTATTTAAGTGATTTAATACGCCAAATACCAATGTCGTTGCCGCTCCAATTGCCGGCGGCCTTTTCCTTGGTAATGGTTTCTTTTATTGTTCTGTAATTCTCAAAGTAATTTGCAACCTCGTTGTCCGAGTGGTAATTTGAAACCAACACGCAATTTGGTTTGTCAACCGCATCAACGTATGTTACCGTAAAATTACCGTCCATTAACTTGTTGGCTTATAGTTGTCAATTGCCTCCCGGACCGTTGGCCACTCTCCTAATGTGGCGCTCTGGTGCAACCTTATGCCTCGACCACTATTTGAGTCGCGTAAAATAAAGTCGTTGCCGCCTCCTTTAAGGGCGTCCAGTTTATCCAACCGCTCGGTGTCTTGCTCCTCTTTACTATATAAGGCCATTATTTCATTAACGGCATCATAATACCCAACCTCGGAGTTTTCAAATCTTTTTAAAATACCTGTAATCTTTGCGTTTTTACTCATCGTTATATAATTAAATGTTGTGCCCTAGCTCGGCGGCCTTTTCCAATTGTGGCCAAATGGTTATATACTCCTCCTCGGTAATGTGCTTTAACAACTCCTCCTTTTTAAAAGTGTTGAGCCATACCAAGGTACAATTAATCCTATGCTTTACATTTTCATAAAACACCTTGTGTAAGGAGGTAATATGGAAAAGATTATTGGTAAGTATTATTTGTCCATCGGTCATTTTGAGCATTATTTTGCACCCTGCAAAACCTAAAAAACTCCGGTCCGGGTTGGCCATCCCTTCATTTCTGTAAACACCGGTCCCATTAAAGTACCGGTTGTCGAGGTTGTATTTGTCGATCTCGGTACCTAGCTTGGCACACGACTTACAAATAAAAATACCATTGAAAAGGACCCGTTGCCCAACCAACTCTTTACGTGTAACATCGGACGTACCGGTATGGCAAGACGCGCAACACGTTACCCGGCACTCGTGGTAATTGTATTTGCCTTGGATCTTTTTAATTTCTGGTTTGCTTTGTTGGTAAAACTTATCCAACCAAAGTGGATCCAACGCCGCTTGTTTTCCTAAGAAGTGTTTAACAAACCTATTGTTGAGGTCGTACGGCACCGAGTACGCAAATTTACGCAAATCGTTGGCCCGGTCGCTATCACTTAAACGGTGGTCCTCCGCATCAATAAAACAAAGTCGGTGGCTAATGTATAGGCACGCTAATTCAATCTTTTTTAAATTTTCCATAATCGTTTGTATATTTAATATTAATATTTAGCCATCCACCACAACCCAGAGGTCGAGCATTTGGTTACGTCCATAATTCTTAACAGTTAAAAACCGGCCCTCCTTTTCTGCAATCTCGTTTTGCATAGATTTAAACCCTTGCATTGTATAAATGCTAAGAGGCACGTTATTGGTGTTTGTCTTGTGATAGGCTGTTATGTGGTGGCAAGTTGCCCCGGCCTCGTATTGGTCTTGCGTGAAGTACGACCGCTCGATGTTTTTGGCATCAACCTCGTATGGCATCTCAACCCGTTCAAAAAAATCGTTTATCGTTTGTGCTACTACCTTTTTTGTAATACGTCCCATCGTTTGTACATTAAGTTGAGGTTACATTTTAACCCCGATTATTATTGTAATCCCATAATGCAATTTACAACTTTTTTATCTATTTATTGTAATTACTCCTCCTCTTGCTCTGCCAATAATTTGGCTTTTAGCTCGCTCAAACGTTGGGCACGCTCCACCGGATCCATTGGCGCCTCGACAACATCAACTCGTTGTTTGGGCTTGCCGTCAATTTGCTCCATTATCATTTGTATCGCTTTAATACTATCTCCACCCCTTTTGCTAAGTGCCCATTGGTACAACTTCATTGCCAACATCTCCTCCCGGGGCAACTTAATCATAACACTCCCGTCGTCATTTATTGCAATGACTTGCTTGGGCGCTATCGTAATGCTCCCGTCCTCCTTTAAGAGACTTTTGAGTTGGTTACGTATTGAGACCTTGCGGCCACGATTTGGGGGTTGGTTATCACTAGTAAAACGAGTGTTTTTACCTAGCTCGCTAATATCCTTTTTTGCCATTTCTGTTTTTTATTTTTTCACCGTTTGCACACCGTAATGTTACGATTTTAATAAAACTTTTTATTGTTTCAAATTTACAACTTTTCCCTCTTTTGGCCACCCTTTTTTGTAACCGGCTTTAACGAGGGCCTTGGCGTGGTCCATTAGGTAGATATTACCGGATAATCTTGGGTGGTAATTTAGGTCCACCAATAGCCTATACGCTAACGTATAAATTGCACTTGCCCGGTGTTCGCATTTGTGGGTTAATATGGCAACGTTTCGATTTGTCCAATTGAGCTCCTTAAATCTCTTGGTTACTTTTCGTTTTGCTTTGCCGCGTTGGTACGCTCTTGTAAATCTATTGGCCATTTAATTTTTTTGAATTATTAATATTTCTAATCTCGTCCATCTCCACGGTCCATAAACACAAATATTGCTCGCTGTTTTCGTCCCGGTTCTCAATGTCAATTTTGTCGCCATCAATTTGCACAACCTCGACCTCCACAAATTCGTTTTCCTCGTCGCAAAAGTTCTGAAACCTAAACCCAACGTGTAAGTCCTCCGGGTAAACCGCAACGGCCGTATCGTCGCAACGTATTGTAATGCCTTTGTCGGTTTCGGTTACTCCATCGGCTAATTTTCTAACGCTATAACCAACGCCGGTACCTTGGCAAACTCTGCAACCCCTCCCGGAGCAATATGTACAATACAAACTCATTTCTCATTGTATTTATCCTCAACCAACTTGTAAACGGTATCGGTTAAGTTGGTTAAATGCATATCGTCGGTAACTTTTGAAACCATCGTTTTAAAATCGTCGTACCGGGTTTGGTCAAACCTCAATTGCATAACCTTGGTTTGGTCTGCCTTGGTGGTTGGCACCGCTCCTCGTGGTATTTCAATGTCCCACTCAATTATTTCGTCCTCGGTAATCTCTCCAAAATCCATTGTCGATAAGTCGGAGGCGGCGTTGTCTGCTATGGCCAACCCTCTCCTCTTGGGGTCGTCATATTTCAAATCGGTCCTTTTGATCACAACCAACTCGGTGCCGTCGCTCTCAATTATTCGAGTCTTAATGCCAAGTTTCTCGGCTTGCTCAAATACTCCGTTACCGGCAACAACAAAGTTTTCGTTGTCGATCACAATGGACCGCCCGGCCCCGAGCTCGGTTAATGACTTCTGAATTACTTTTTTATTATCCTCGCTGTGGAGCCTCGTGTTGTGAGGATCTAATTTAATTTTAGTTTTTGCCATCGTTTTTGTTTTTATCAAAATTACAATTAATTACCAATCCAACCGAGCCACGTAATTAGGCCGTACAATGATAACACCGCCACCACAATTACAACTATGGCAATAACGTACGTGGATCTTTTAAACCCACCAATTATGCCCTCCTCTCCAATCTCAAACCACTCAATGTTTTTTGCTATCGGCGTAACTCGGTCCTCAAACGTGGCCCAGTCCATTGGCTCAAATACTTTTTTAATGCCGTCGTGGTACGTTACCACAATTTTGGAGTACTTGTTTAAATACTCTTGTTGCTTTGCAAATAACCCCTTTTTAACTTTCATACTTTGTACACTCTTTTAGTAATATTATCAATTACTCGGCACAAATGATCATACACCGACTCCATTGGTTTTATTGTGTAATGATTGTCCCTAGTGTGCCCATCTTTTTTTGCATCAAACTTTATAACCGCACCTTTTGGACCAACCGAATACCTAATGTTTGCAACACTATATTTATGGTTGTTTGCCCAAGTATGGCGTTTAGGAAATTTGTGTTTTTTAAATATCCGCCCCTCTAATTTTTTAAGCTCAACCATTTTTGCATAAAAATCCATCGTCCCTCCAAAATTATAATCTTCAATAGGTAAAAATTTCCTTTTCCCTAAAAAAATATTATAATCTATTCTCCATTGAGTAATTGGATTTGTAGTTGACTTTACAACAACCCGGTAAAATATTATTTCTAATTTCCTGTGTATGTCCGCCCAATTAGTGCCTCCAATATCTCCGTACGTAACGTGGTCGTTTGCTGAATATCCAAATATTAATTTATCAATTCCATCCTTGCCCCAACGGCTCGTGTATGCCGAATATGGCGCGGCGGTTTTATAAATCCATTGCAAAATAATAACTTGCTCCTCAATACCATACTCTCCATCTACTAATTTTCTAAAATCAACATTAAGCCTTTTCATGTTAAATATTTTTTGCGGCCAACTCATTCATAATTAACGTACGCATCAAAAAACTAATTTTAAAGTGCTCCGGGACCTCGTACGCGTCTCCTTTATTTTTACCGGTTGTCCGGTATTTGGTAATCATACCCTCCGGGAAAAACTCACGTAACTCCTCGGTGGTCATTTCTTTGCAATATTGTGGTAATGTAGCGTATAACATAATTTATCGTATTTCTAGTTGAACATTGTAACCGTAATCCTTTTTTAACTCGGTTACGAATTTATTGTTATTGTTGTACCGGTGGTGGACGTACACCACGTGTTGGTATGGATCGTATAAAAACCCGGCGCCCTTAATCAATTGGTGTAAATAATACCGGCGGTTGGCTTTTGTTGCCTCTGGGTTAACTCGCTTTTTTCGCTTCATTTTCGAGCTCCTTTAAATTAAAATGTGTTGTGAATATTGGCCGGTCCTCGTAACTATCTTGCCACTCCTTAAATGTTTGTTGAGGTGTCCCGGGCTCGCTGCCAAAAAACCATTGGTACGCCTTACGCATCTCCGGTTTTTTTATACACGATACATTGGACCAACTTACCCTCAATCATTAAATCCATCTCTCCAATCTCCTCGCGTCCGTTTTCCTTTACCGCCAATTTATGCTTGGCTAAAAATAGCCCGTATTGCAATATCGCATCCTTAATACTGTCAACTTTTTCAACCCGGTAATTATCAAAATCGTGGGCCTCAACTTGGTTTCGACTAAATTGGTGCCTCAACGCATCCAACTTAATGTCGGTAAAACTTGCCACCTCGACCATTGATTTACCAAAGTCCGGGGCTCCTGTACTATTGTTTATTACTAGATACATATTTTAGATTTTAATTTTTAATCCGCTTGGGGTCTTGACTCTCGACAACGCCGTATATAGTTGCCCTTTAGCAAAACATTTTTTGGTTAAGTCCACCGTAATCTCGTCAAACGTTAGACCTTGCGATTTGTGGATTGTTAGAGCGTATGCAAGTTTTACCGGCAATTGCGTCATACTTCCAATCTCTTGCATCTCGATTTCATTGGTTTGATCATTAAATACGTATGCCTTTTTACTCATAATACAATCGTCGATCAACCATTGCGTGCCCTCAATCTCAATATACGGCAACCCTTTTTTCATTCTAAATACACCCAAGGATCCATTGTATAATGGGTTGTCCTTGGAGTTAATTAAGTACATTATTTTACAACCATCCTTTAGGTTTAAATTTTCTTCCAATGTAAAATCGTGGGCCTTTGCGTTTCCAGTTAATAGAGCCTTGAAATTATAATTTTTTGTGTCTATTGCTGCCAACCCATCGTGGTTGTATTTTGAAACCGTACTATTGTGTGGGGCCAAAACAACGCCCGTGGCATCCTCTGAAACAAATTGTTTAAAATACTCACTCTTGCCTCCATCTCTCACAATGTTTAATGCATCAATAAACTCCGGGTCCGATTGTCTATGTATAACCTCCAACTCGATTTTTTTAACACTTAATTTGTCGTAAATATTACAATCGTGGAATATAAACCCGTCATACTTTCCAAGTAAAACACTCATTGTGTTATCGTCAATTGGTGCCGGTAATTGTTTTAAATCTCCAATAAAAATAATTTGCTTTTCCATCAAATTACCGAGCCCGTTTTTAATCAACGTCCAATTTAGTGCATCCAACATATCCGGCCTCAACATTGAAACCTCATCGATAAAAATAACGTGGAC
>Ga0316190_10003543_pt1 | contig 11329 bp, 19 predicted proteins | sample Eddworburrow2_MG_FD_204929 | JGI IMG/M metagenome (GOLD analysis project Ga0316190, IMG submission 204929) | Coastal sediment microbial communities from Maine, United States - Eddy worm burrow 2 | ecosystem: Environmental > Aquatic > Marine > Coastal > Sediment | place: USA: Maine | collected... | reverse complement strand
TTGGCGTAAAGTTGACCATGGTAAATTTAATGATTTTTCACAAGCACATTTGCCACACAAAGATACTGAAAATGGTATTAGTGTATCATTAAATATGCAAGGAACTCGTAGTTAAATGTATTAATGTGATAGGACGGGATTTATAGTAGAAACGTGGGTGAGGTAATACTTACCGCGTTTCTTACTATGTTAGATTGTAGTTTAAAAATTAGGTTAACATTGTAATAATATAACATAATAACTTGGTGTAGTTTTATCCAATCGTATACAAAATAGGAGTTAAATTTAAATGATACAATTAAATGTTGGTTGTTGGACACGAAACTTTGGTGATGAATGGATACATATTGATCAGTGTGATCAAGACCATATTGATATTAAAGATGATATTCGAAATTTAAATAAACATTTTGAAAATGGGACGGTTGATCTTATTTATGCATCACATGTTATTGAATATTTTGATCGACAGGAAGTTGCTCTTCTTTTAGAAAGTTGGGTTCCATTATTAAAACCTGGTGGCATTTTAAGAGTAGCTGTGCCTGATTTTGCGAATATGGTAACATTATACCGTGATAGAGGTTATCCTCTTGAAAGATTTCTTGGGCCGCTGTATGGCCGAATGGATAAAGATTCTTCTGGTGATAAAATCTATCATAAAACTGTATATGATGAATATCATTTGATGACGTTATTAAGTGATGCAGGTTTAAATAATGTTAAAAAATGGGATTGGCGTAAAGTTGACCATGGTAAATTTAATGATTTTTCACAAGCACATTTGCCACACAAAGATACTGAAAATGGTATTAGTGTATCATTAAATATGCAGGGAACTCGTAGTTAAATGCATTAATGTGATAGGACGGGATTTATAGTAGAAACGTGGGTGAGGTAATACTTACCACGTTTCTTACTATGTTAGATTGTAGTTTAAAAATAATGTTTGTTATACCGTGATAGACATTAAAGTTTCTCAATATGATTATTGTTTATAATATAGGGAGATCACTATATGTCTGATCGTCAATTGATTCCGCAGTATAAAACAACAATTAGTGATACGAATATCAATTCAGTTGTTCTACAATTAAGAAGTGGTAAGTTGGGTCCACATACAACAGTTGCACAATTTGAGGAAAAATTAGCTAAAACATGTAATGTTAAATATTGCATTTCAACAACTAGTGGAACAACTGCATTATTGATGGCTATTAAAAGCTTACCGATTCCTGAATGTGGTAATATTATGTTCCCCGGATATACGTTTATTGCTGGTGCTAATGCGGCGAAATTTTTAGGTTATGATATAGAATTAGTTGATGTAAAACAAAATACATTATGTATGGATCCACGTGAATTATTAAAAAAAATTGATAAAAAACCAGTAGCTGTTATTTTTGTTAATCATAATAGTTATGTTGGGAAACTTGATGATTCAATTGATCAAATAAAAAAAATATGTATAGATAGAAACTTACCGATGATTGAAGATACATCTCAATGTTTAGGGATGCTTCAGAAATTAACTGGTGATGCTGGAATTTTATCATTCTCAGTCCCTAAAATTGTTACTACAGGGCAAGGTGGTGCAATTATAACGAATAATGAACAAATTTACAATAAATGTCTATCTATTAGAGATCATGGTGGGCATAATTGGAAAGAAACTAAAATACATACTGAAGTTGGTCTTAATTTTAAATTTAATGATATTTTGGCATCATATGGGCTAAGTCAGCTTGAAAACCTTGATAATTTATTAAAACGCCGAAATCAAATTTTTGATTGGTATAGAAATGAGGGTATAGAACTTATTGATTTTGGTTATCGTTCAACTTGGATGGTATTGTATCAAAGTAAGAATCATTCTGCGCCATTTCTTATTGATAAACTTAAAATGAATGGAATTGATGCGGTACAATATTATAGGCCAATTTGTCATAATATACCATATAATACATCAGAACAATTTCCAATTTCTGAGCAATTATATAATGATATTGTTTATTTACCATCATCATTGACGTTGACTAAAAAAGATATAAAACGAATTTGTAAGATTATTAAAAATATGGAGAAATGGAGTTCAAATTAATTAATATAGGAGGTTAATAGATGAAATATATATATTCTGATATAGAAAATGATAAATTGTTACATATACTTTATAGATTTGATGATATTGCATCAGAAAGAAATCGTATTACACCGTCTAGTGAATTCCTTTGTTTATCAGCATTATCTTATCCGAAAGGTCATACGTTTAAGGCACATCAACATATTTATCATGAATCATTAAATGAAACTACTATTGCGCAAGAATGTTGGGTTGTTATATCTGGATCCGTTAAAGGTTTTTATTATGATTTAGATGGAAAGTTATTAAGTACTGATATTATAAATGAAAGGGATTTATCGGTAACATTATATGGTGGGCATACATTTGAAATATTAGAAGATAATACAGTTGTATATGAATTTAAAACGGGTCCATATTTAGGACAACAAAAAGATAAGGTATTTATATAATACTTTAAAATGGGACATTTAATGGAAATATCAAAAAATTTAACAGATTTTAAGTATATTAATATAGCATATGAATTGGGAAAAGAAAATCCAGATCAAGTAATTGGAAGAGCTGTTGGTTCAATTATAGTTGATAGTAATGGAAAAATTATTAGCAGTGGAACACGACAAACATGGGTTCTTCAAGAAGATCCGTACATAGATATTACATATCATGCAGAGCATATGGCAATTCATAAATTGTTTATATCTGACATTATTAATCAAATTGATATTAATACAGTTTCGTTATATACTATATTAGAACCTTGTATGAAAAGAAAAATGTATCATCAATTACCGCAACCAAAATCATGCACTGATATTATTATTGAATCAGGTATCAAGCGCGTCGTATTTGCAATACACGAAATCCATCCAGAATTCAGCAGTTATCGAAAGCTTACTGAACATGACGTTAAAGTTGTTCGATATAATTATGATGATTCTGACAAATATAATGAAGTGTATAATACAATATATAATCCAAACATCAGTAAAAAAGAAGCAATAATAATGAAACAATTTAAATATATTTAAATATAAAGGTTGATAATGAAAAAGAAAGCGTTTATTACGGGGATAAATGGTCAAGATGGTAGTTGGTTAGCAGAATTATTATTACAACGAGATTATGATGTTTATGGGTTGATACGACGAAATTCTATTGTAGATAATGAAACGGCTAGGATTTTACCAAATGTCTATGATAATATAAAAGTGTTCTATGGAGATTTATCAGACTATTCTACATTGGCGCGATGTTTATCTGAAATTCAACCTGATGAAATATATAATGTTGCTGCTCAATCACAAGTTCGAGTAAGTTTTAAAACACCATTATACACTCTTCAAACAAACACAATTGGAGTAGCTAACATTTTAGAAGCATATCGACAGATTTGTCCGTCGGCCAAATTTTTACAAGCCAGTTCATCAGAAATGTTTGGGAATAATTTTGATGATGATAGATTTCAGAGAGAAACAACACCAATGCATCCGGTGAGTCCGTATGGAATCAGTAAATTAGCATCATATCATTTAGTTCGGCATTATCGTCGAGCATATAAGTTATTTGCATGTAATTCTATTTGTTTTAATCATACCGGTCCACGTCGGGGTGATTTTACAGAAAATAGAATAATAAGAATGGCAGTACAAATTAAACTAGGGTTAGAACAAAATCTTATTTTAGGCAATTTAGATTGTCAAAGAGATTTCGGAGATTCACGTGATTATGTAAATGCTATGACAATGATTATTAATCATGATCATTCGGATGATTTTGTAATTGCTACAGGTGATACTCATTCAATGAGAGATATATGTGAATATGTGTTTGCAAAATTAGACCTGAATTATATAGATTATGTGATTCAAGATCCAAAACGGTTTCGTCCGGAGGAACTTGGATATCTTCGTGGTGATAGTACGAAAATTCGTGATTCATTGGGATGGGAACCAACAATTAATTTTAACACGACATTAGATGAAATGATTGAGCATTGGATGGCAATTTATAAAATGAAAGAAAAATAATGAATCGAGGGTCAAATACAACTGAATATTGGAATGCAAAACATTTAAGAGAATATGGCGATAAGCACGATTTTTCTCAATTTGAGAATTCTTCTTTATCATACCATACTGTTGCAGCTAATATTATTAAAAAAAATAAAGATGTATTTCAAAAGAAATCATTGTTAGAAATTGGATGTGCATCTGGATATTTTACAGCATATTTAAAATCAAAAGTATTACAAGATTGGGATATAGAAGCGTGGGATTTTGTTGAAGTTGGTATTGATCTTGCAATTAAGCAATGTAATGATGTCACGTATAAAGTTCGTGATATTATTACGGATCCAATTACTGATAATTATGGTTGTGTGTGTATATTCGAAACAATTGAACATATAGAGGAGGGTATAAATTATAAGGTATTAGATAATTTAGTAGAACATTCAGAATATGTAATTTTAAGTACTGTAGATACAGAAGATGATTGTTTTGGAGAACATATTAGTCATTATAAAATCGATACGTTTGAGCAGAAAGGATATCAAGTAGAATGGAGTCGTAAATTATCCCCAATAAATATGCCAACCGGAATTTTTCATTATTTCATAGTTTTGATAAAAGGAAAGTTATAAGTGAATAGTTGTATTCGTGATGTTATACAAGGAACAAATGTTACTATTTATAATTTTGTAAATCTTTATGGTTGTAAAATTGGAGATAATAGTAAGATTGGTTCATTTGTTGAAATGCAAAGGGGTTCGGAGATTGGAAAATGTTGCAAGGTTTCAAGTCATAGTTTCATTTGTGAAGGTGTGATAATTGGTAATAATGTTTTTATTGGGCATGGTGTTATATTTACAAATGACAAATATCCTAAAGTTTATGATTCAACGTGGGAGCCACTTCAAACAATTGTTGAAGATAATGTAAGTATTGGAAGCGGTGCTGTAATATTACCGGAAATTAGTATCGGGGAAAATTCAGTTATTGGTGCTGGAAGTGTTGTAACAAAAGATGTTTTACAAAATACGATTGTTATTGGAAATCCTGCAAGATTCTATAAATATGTTACGGATGAACGATAAAATTATATTTGTAGATTATGGCACAAGTAGAATTAAAGCAACATGGATGGATAAAACATATACTGGAGGTTGTTCAAGTTGAAATTAAGTTTAATTTCACCAAGTCGAAATAATAAAAAATATTTAGAATGGTCATATAATTCTGTTAGAAAACATTGTGATCCATCGGTTGAATATTGTGTAGCAGATGATTTTTCTAATGATGGTACATTAGAATGGTGTCAAAAAATTAAAAAAAGTGATCCTAATTTCAAATTTATTCGAAATGATGGTCCAATTCGATTAGGTCATACAATTTTATATGATCGATTAATTGAAGAAGTGGCTACGGGTGATGTTGTAATGATCTGGCACGCTGATATGTATGCAACGCCAGATATGGATAAAAGAATATTAAGTGAAATAGGTATAAATAAAATAGTATCTTTAACAAGAATTGAACCGAGTTTACATCCACCCGGACAAGAAAAGATTATTCAGGATTTTGGAGTTGAGCCTGAAGGGTTTGATGAATGTAAATTTCTTGAGTTTGAAATGAAAAAACGTGATGTTGAAAAGAAAACTCATGGAATATTTGCTCCATGGGCGATAATGAAATCAGATTTTCTTGCAATAAATGGGCATGATCCATTATATGCTCCGCAATCACGAGAAGATTCTGACATATTTAATCGTTTTTTATTAATGGGGTATGAAACAGTTCAATTATGGGATACGTTTGTATATCATATGACGTGTCGTGGTTCACGATTTAATCCACAACTGACTACCATAGGTACTATGTCAAAAGAATGGAAATTGCAAAATGCGAAGTCTGAACGAAATTTTATTAGAAAATGGGGGAATATGGTTAGAATTGATGAAAATTTGAAGCCAGTTCTTTCTCATAAATATCGCATTGGGTTTCACGCTATAAATTGTAGTTATCAATGGTTACATCAATTAGAGATATGGTGTTCTACTATATTTATTTCAAATGATACAACTATTCAACAATATATAAAAGATGAACAACCAAATACATTATATGATTTAAATAAACGAGTGTTATCATCATCATTGATGAATCAATCAAATTTTGATCGAGTACAATTTTATGATATTTTAATTGAATTTGATTGTCTTAAAATACAATCATATATATTTCGATATATATCTGATATATTAACTCAAACAAATAATACTGGTTCATTTGAATATGAAATGTTTAAATTTTACATTTATACATTAAATACGTATGAACATAATCTTATTATAGCTGATAAAAGTGGTGAATTGCGAAATGATAAAAGTATCATAAAATAAAAGTAATAATGTATGAAATGATTAATGTGAATTATGAGTAGGAATAGAAACATGGTTAAAAATGAGAATTGTTATGATGAAATATATATAAATAGTAAGGAATATGAACCATTTAAAAATGTAAAAAGAACAAAAGTTCGAGAAAAAGTTGTAAAGATTAAAATTAACCGAAGAAAAAGGGCTAAAAAAAATGTTGATGAATATGAGAAGTAGCCTAAAAAAAGAAGCAATAAAAGACTTTTTAAATACTATGTCTGATAGCATAGAAAAAGATACGATTCAGTTGTTTGAAAAAATAATTGATAGCTCAGAGATAAAACATTATAGCAATCCCGAGGAGTTTTTCTATGCGGTTTTGTACCCTTGGGATAAATTTATAAGTGGCTTTTTAAAATCGGTATTAAAAGCTAACAAAGATGTTGAGTTTATATTTAAACACTCACAGTATATCGATAGACACTTTTATAATCTTTTTGGAATATACGAAGGGAGTGCTTACAGTGCAGATAAATCCAGAACCATAGTAAATAGATTACTTGAATTTTATGCAACTGGAAAGAAAATTGATTTTGACTATGATGTGGAATACACATATCACTTACCAAAAAAGATATTCAAAAGCCACGACCATATTGTTGATTTTTACGAGGGATTAAAAAGTCTTTTATATGGTAGTCCACAAAAGTATATGGGAGCATTAAAAGCAATGCTATAGATAACGCTGTGTGTATATGGTCGTTCTAAATTGTAAATCTTTTAAAAATACGGATAAAATGAACAAACTTATAATAGACAACCGAACATAATTAACAGACCTTGATGCAACTACGTAGTATTTTTAATTGTTTACAACGCTGAATATATGCGTTCGGTTGCGATTAGAAGCACGAACGATTAATTAACCACCGAAAGTTGAGTGAAAGCCTACACTAAATTTATAGGTGAACAGTTGATTAAAGTACTGAACCAGCCTTACACCTAAAGGGAGTATATATGTAATGAAAAAAAATTGGAAAATGATTTGGTCAGTTGGATTATTTATATATATGATACCGTGGATGTTTAACGTGCTAATGTTTGGATGGTATAATGTTCCATTCTTAATTATGCTATGTTTTATAGTATATAATATTATAACTCAATTTCATAGTAGTGATTGGTGGCCTGAAATAGTTTTGGGTATTACGGTAGCAATTGGATTGTATTTTATTACCAAGATGATATTTATATCAGGACTGATTAAATATAATTGTTAAATAAAATTTTGAGGGATTATGTCGAAAATGAGATTTACTTCGAGATACTTGGAAAGAAGTTTTCGGTGATAGTTCAAGCTGCAAGAGTTAGCTATGGTGATGGAACAAAACATGAAATATTTAAAAACTATTGACTATTACATTTTTTTTGTATATTTGGTTAGTTGAGAAAAGAACTACTAATCAAAGTTAAAATTATGTATAATTAAATTATCGTAAAGGAGTAAAAAGTGTTACACATTAGTATTATTATATTTGGAATTCTTAATATTTTAATAATTTTTAGCACAAAGTTTATGGGAGTTATAAGTGTTTTCAATGATAAATTGTCTAATAATATTAAATTAATGGCACCGATTGTATTAATGTGGATTAGAATGACTTTTATAATTATTATGCTTGTAGCATTTAATTATTTTTGTAATTGGAATTCACGTGATAGAATAAGTGCAGGTTTGATTATTGTATCTATTGAAATGTTGGTAATGGTATGGGAAATTATCCGAGTGATAAAAATACTTGAATGCATTACTGGAAAGAAAATGAAAATTTTTACTGGAATACTTTTTAAATAATAGTATTTATATATGATGATAAATTTATGGTGTTACTATGGTTAAACCAATTGGTCATGCACGGCTTATTAGAACCCAGCAAGTGGGTGATATAGTACATTTAAATAGCGACTTTGTAACAGTCACTATTGATGGAGATCATTTTAAATGGAGCAGGTTTTTGGTTGAACTAATTGAATTTGGTGAATATTATGAAAATGAGCAAGTATATATTATGGGAAATGTAGTTGAGCGTAAGGGTATTCTAATTGTAAATACATTTAATTAATATAAGTGAGAAATAATATGACTGATATCGTTCTTACCAGGAAGAGTTCAGAAATTAATGATAATGTTTTTTCACGGAATGGAGTAGGGGAAATTATTCGCGAAAATGAAAATTCTTGGATAGTTTATGTACCAACTGGGAATTATTACCGGCCTATTTCAAGATCTAAAGAATACGAAGTAGTATATCAAAATTTATTAATTGAAGAAGCTAAACTGATGAATTGTTTGTGATATTATACATATAAGAGAGAGTTAGGATGAAACTTAAACATGAAATGATTTTATATTTTGATTTAGTTAAGGTTATAGTAAATGTGACTGCATCTGGAGATTATACTGTAAGTAGGGCATTTGATAAAAATATTACAATATTTAATGAACAGTTATTTGTAGAGCAAGTTCTTAAAACGCAGATTAAACGCGATTCAGTATGTTATAAAGGTGTTGATGATAAACTCTGGGTAAATTATAAAGATAAAGTCGTAGATTATTATTTAGTAGATCAATATATGAAAAATTTGATGCGAGATATTATAGTAAAAACACCAGAAGCATTTGATGATTATGATGATACATATAATTCTTTATCTGCCACGGAATTTGCAAATAATTTAATACATGTATCGATAGAGCAGCAATTATTTGATGAAGTTGGTGATGCTATTCGTAAAATAAAACGAACTCGAACTGATGGAACAAAACAATTAGCTATTATGCAATTGGAAGAAAAAATAAAAGCATATAATCATTGGGTGTCAGACGATAAAATAGTTGATATTAGTCAAGTATTAAAAAGTATATCATAGGTCATAAAATGAAATTACCATCTTGTCAAATTATTTATAATATTATAAATAAGATGTTTATACGATCTAAAAAGTCTAATATCTTTCGAGTAAAATTGCCACATGTAGAATATATGGGTCGAAATGTACAAGTTATAGTATCAAATAATATTACAATTGAAGGTATGGTATACGGGTTTTATGGATGGCCAGGAATTATGATTTTGAATAAGCAAGACCAATCTGAATATATTCTACCGGGTAGTAAAATTGAAGTTATTGAATAAAAGGTTTTGATAAAATATTTGAATGGCATATTTTTTAGGAGAATATAATGGAAATAAAACAGCAATTAGCTTTTATGTCGCAATTATATCATAGTACAAATTGTAATAATGGAAATTTTAATAACTGTCAAAGTTCAATTTGTAAAAATAATAAACGTGTACTAGGAATAACAGAAACGCACGAATCTAAAAAACAGTTATTATGTGGATAAAGGATTAAATTAATAATAACATATGAAATTTCTTGAAAAAGATATTATAAATGCACTTGATGTAACGCGTTCTATGTCAGAAGCTGCAAGATATTTAAATATTAATCGAAAAACATTATATCGATATATGGATATTTTACAGATTTCACGTGATAAATATAATAATAAAGCTGGCTTTGGGATCCCAAAAGGTGCTATTCATGGTCGATATAAAATAAGTGATATTATTCTTGGAACGTATAATGGTTATAAATTTAATGCAAATGCAATTAAGAGTAAACTTATTTTAGAGCTTATATTACCTGAAGAATGTTGTCAATGTGGGTTTAATGAACGACGAATTACGGATCATAAAGTACCGCTTCTATTAGATTTTAAAGATGATAATGCAACTAATTATATGCGAGAAAATCTTTGTTTAATGTGTTATAATTGTGCGTTTCTTCATGGACGGAGCCGTGCTGGTCGGAAAAGGTATGTAAATGTTCTTATAAATCCATATACACAAGAATTTATTGATGAAGTAGCATTGTAATTAAAGGGTTTATAATAAATTTGTATTATGTAATAAAGGATAAAATATGCGGAATTTTCGATTACATTTGCCGGATGATGAATACGACAAAATTCAAGAATTTGCTAAAGTTAAAAAAATGAGTGTTGATGATTATATTCAGACAGCTCTTTATTTAATTTTACATAATGTGGAAATGGTAGGATTGATAGATAAAAATTTAGAATCTGGTGTAATACTGGGTAGGAACGAATAAAGCTGAAATTATAACTAATTTATTTATGAAAATCTCAAATTTATATGCCATAATTAAAAAACTGGCCTAAGGGCGTGAAATTTCAGGATTAGCAGCTTATGAGTAAGAACAATGAATTGATACCTGAATTTCGTTTTCCTGAGTTCAATAGTGAAGGAGAATGGAGAACTGATTTACTCGGTAATCTTGTAGAAATTAAAGGACGTATTGGCTATAGAGGTTACACGAGAGAAGATATCGTGGAAGAAGGACAAGGAGCAATAACATTAAGCCCCTCTAACTTTGCAGAAAGCGGTAGTTTAAATTTTGAAAAATGCACCTATATAACTTGGGTTAAGTACGAAGAATCACCTGAGATTAAACTAGAAGAAGGCCAAACAGTTTTAGTAAAAACCGCTTCTGTTGGTAAATCGGCATATGTGGGAGAATTACCTGCAAAAGCAACAATCAATCCGCAGATTGTAGTGTTTAAGCCTCAGAAAATAGAACCAAAATTTTTAGCCTACTCTATTTTTCATAATTACGTTCAAAATCAAATAATAGGTGCTGTAGGTGCTGGAGCAATTCCAAATATGTCTCAGGATAGCATTTCCAAATTTGAGATTTTACTTCCTCCCGATAAAAAAGGAATAGAACAACAAAAAATCGCCTCCGGCCTTTCTTCTTTAGATGAGCTATTGGATGCCCACAAC
>Ga0316190_10003542_pt1 | contig 11330 bp, 7 predicted proteins | sample Eddworburrow2_MG_FD_204929 | JGI IMG/M metagenome (GOLD analysis project Ga0316190, IMG submission 204929) | Coastal sediment microbial communities from Maine, United States - Eddy worm burrow 2 | ecosystem: Environmental > Aquatic > Marine > Coastal > Sediment | place: USA: Maine | collected... | reverse complement strand
TGGATAAATACATAATCCTTATCGTTTGTTTCAACAACATCATCTGCCTTTCTTATCATAGCCTTTGCTGCTTCCCTGTTGTTTTTCTCCCTTTCAATGATCAGGAGCATTTCGTTTTTAGCTTCGGTAGTAGCGGCTTGGTCGTTTGAATCCATGGCTGATGAAAACTGATCCTGCGCCATTTTCTTTTCAATTTCCAGATTCTTGTGACCTTCCTCCAATAATTTATAATCTTCTGCATAGGAAGTTTGCATTATTGCATTCGTAGCTGCAGGATTAAAATTTAAGGGGGACGGATTATATTGATAGAATACAAAAACCATAACCCCAACCAGGAGAATAAAAAATTGCATAGGTATTTTGAAGATCCCATTAAAAATGAGGCCTAACTGGCTCTCTCTGATAGATTTACCGGAAAGATAGCGCTGTACCTGACTTTGATCGGTCCCAAAATAGGCAAGAGCAAGGAACATTCCACCGGTAATGCCGCTCCAGAAAGTATATCTGCTCTGTGTATTTAAACTAAAATCCAGGATGTTAAGTTTATCACTTGCACCCGCAATTTTAAGGGCTTTGGTGAATGTGATATCTGCAGGCAAATAACCCAGAATAAAAAAGAAGGCAATAAACATCCCGGTCATAATAACAAACATCTGTTGTTTTTGGGTAACACTTACGGCATTTGTACCACCGGAAACGGTATATATAATTACTAAGGAACCAATAATAATATTGAGGGTTTTTAAATCCCATCCCAGGACGGCAGAGAGGATAATAGAGGGTGCAAAGATGGTAATACCTGCCGCAAGGCCTCGTTGTATTAAAAATAATATGGCAGCAAGAGTACGGGTTTTAAGATCAAACCTTCTTTCAAGAAATTCGTAGGCAGTATATACTTTTAATTTGTGATATAGAGGAATAAATACAATACATATAATTATCATGGCCAATGGAAGTCCGAAGTAGAATTGAACAAAACCCATTCCATCGTGAAAAGCCTGACCGGGTGTGGAGAGAAAAGTAATAGCACTGGCCTGAGTTGCCATTACAGAAAGGCCAATCGTCCACCATTTTGACTGATTGCCCCCAAGTACGTAATCATTTACATTTTTATTCCCTCTGGTTTTCCAGACCCCATAAACAACTATAAATAATAGGGTTCCACCAAGTATAATCCAGTCTATTTTCCCCATATCAACTGTATGAGGTCATTATAAAATAAAAAATAAGGATGTAAATAGTATTGAGTACCAATACGAGTGTATATTCTTTTTTCCAGGTAAGTTTATCTAGCATCATTTACCTTTAATATCTGTAGTGTTATCTATTCGTTCTTTTCCTAAAGATAAAATATTAGAAAATAACTTATAAGCTCCGGAAACCCCAGCAGGAAGTTCTCTAAAAAAACTTATTCCGGTATATATATAATTTCCCTTACCATATGGCGCTACAAGAAGCGCTCCATTGGTTGGTGATTCTCCTTTGTCATTCATTTGAAGAATAGGTGTGAATTTGGGATCCCATTCATCAGGAAAGTAAAGCCCTCTCTCCTGAACCCAACCCTCAAAGTCCGAATCAGTAATGGCATTGGGAAAATTAATAACTGAATGGTCACTTGCAATAATCTTCACATCAGAATCTTCATTAGTAATGCGGTCCCTGGATAATTTAAGAGGGTAGGGGGCGAGATCATTAAAAGAGGCGTCTCTGCGTCCTGCAGTGTTGTATTGTACAATAAGGTTCCCTCCCTGCTCTACATATTCCAGTAAAAAACGCTGTTTAAATTTAAGTTCTTCAATAACGTTATATGCCCTGATTCCCGTAACAACCGCGTCATATTTGTTTAGACTACCCGATTCTATATCTGCGGGATCAATTAGATGAACAGTATAACCTATCTGCTCCAAACTCTCAGGAACCTCATCTCCGGCACCCATTATATAACCAATATGCTCTCCCGCTTTCTTGATGTTCAGTCTTACAACTTTGGCTTCAGAGGGAAGTAAAACTGTTTGGGTGGGAATATGGTCATAGGCAATCTCTATTAACTCTCTATCTAATTCTTTGCCATCAATTCTGATAATAGGTGTAATCGTACTTTCATCTTCCTGGGTCGGCGGGGTTAAGGTGAAAACAAGTGTCTTTTCATCACCCTTGTTTTCAATTTCAAATTCTATAAATTCCTCATCTACCACCCAACCATTATTATGGCCCAATTTCACATTTCCTTTAAGTCCGTTTTTATGAGCGGTAATAGTAACTGGGATTTTTCTGGGAGTTCTGTCTGCAAATATCAAAACCTTGTCACTAAATTTTGCGGTAGCTTCCGGTATAATCTCAAAGGGCTCATAGAGTTCTCCTTTGTCAGGTTTTGAATATCTGTGAATAACCGGTTTTTCTATTTTTATGGAATACCCATCGAATCCCAATTCAAAGCTTGCATAAAAAGGGGGTATCGTTTCGGGGCTTCCAATTATTTCTGGTTGATTCACTTTATACATGCCGAGGCTTCCCTTTTCTGTAAGCCAATAAGGACTTGTGTATTGTTCCGTTTCAGGTATTTTCAGGTCCAATACAAGGTTCTTTTTTTGATTATTAGCCAAAAGTATTTTATTCTGGTTAAAAGAATTAGAGGCAAGAGAAACAGAATTAAATGAAATAGCAGAATTACTTCGATTAAGAACCTCAATATTTATTTTTACTGTACTACCGGGATATGCATTTGACACTTCAGATGAAGCTTCAAGATATAGTCCGCAAACAGTGAGAATAATATCCTGCAGTTCTTTTAATTTAATTTGTTTCCAATGATCATCCTCTAGATTAGCAAGCAATTTATGTGCTTCCAGTAATTCCGGAAGGTGTTTTGAGGGATTTACAAAGTCAAAATTTTCTTCTACTGAAACCAATATTTTGCCAATAGCTTCACCTCCTTTAATCCTTGACCAGCTTGTATCGATTCCTTCAAAAATATTAGATGTATCATTTGGCAGATCCCCGGACAACAATTCTATATATTCATCCTGACTACCTCTGTCGGATATTCTGCCAAAACCCTGACTCAAATGCTGACTGCTTGCAATAGATGCAATTTCGTTGTTGGAAAGCCCCTTCATGGGATAATAAACCCCAACATCTAAATTCATCATTTTGGATTTATCAGCTTTTTCAAAATTCTCAGGGCTCCCATAGAACCACCATGATGTATTGAAGAACAATCTTCTGGGTTGCCAAAGACTTACTTTATCCAATTGTTCAGGATATGCATTTTGATCATTAACAAGATCAAAAGCCTCTACACTTAGCATTGCCGAAGAGGTATGGTGTCCATGGGTTGAACCGGGTGTTCTGTGATCAAAACGATTTACAATAACATCTGGTTTGAAATTTCGAAGGACCCAAACAACATCGCCCAAAACGGCCTTCTTATCCCATATTTTTAAAGTTTCATCAGGGTGTTTTGAATACCCAAAATCATTTGCCCTGGTGAAAAACTGTTCTCCACCATCAACTCCTCTCGCCGCCAGTAATTCTTCTGTTCTTAAAACCCCCAATAGTTCCCTAAGTTCCGAACCTATAAGGTTTTGCCCTCCATCACCTCTAGTGATAGATAAATATCCGGTCCGGGCTTTAACTTCGTTTGAAAGATAAGATATCAGTCGTGTATTTTCATCATCCGGGTGCGCTGCAATATACAAGGCAGAGCCCAAAAAATTTAATTTCTGCAAGGAATGAAAAATGTCTGAGGAAGTGCTTTTTTTTGGTACTTGGGCTAAAACGGATTGTACACCTAAAAATAGCCCAATAAAGAGTACCAGATAATAACGCATAGTTTTTTTATAAGATGGTGGTCAAATATAGAAAGATTAGAAGCGCAGCGACATTATTTAAAACTTCTTTAACAACTTATAATAATTCACTTTCATCAAGATTCTCATTTGTTGTTACATTTACCATTAAAATTCCTTTTTGAAGCATCAGGTTATTGGGATATGTTAATAATTCTGAATTATCATTTCGTAAATGAATATTAAATGCCCTTATGTCCTCAATAATGTAATTTCCCTCGTACTCTATTTCCTTGTCCATTATTCTAATTCGATCACCTATTTTAAAAGGAAAAGAGAAGTAAAGAATAATTCCCGACGTAACATTGCTTAAAATGGACCATTGCGCAAATATTGCAACCCCAATAACCGCAAAGATTGAGGAAAAAATAATACCAAGCTCTCTGAAATTAACTCCCCAAATAAATATGATTATTACAATCCCAACAACGCTAAGGCCAAAAGAGACATATTTTATAATCAATCTGGTGCGTGCTTTATTCAGGTCGCTTACGCTGCCTACTTTACGAATGGTTTTGGATAAAATAAACTTTAAGACAAACAACGTTATTATAGTGATAACCGTTGCTAAAAGTTCATTCTTATAATCTACAATAAATTCTTCCATATGTTCTATAAACCTAAACTTTCCCTCAAAACAATATCTGCGTTTGAATTTTGCCTCCAGTAAGGGGTAGTTATTGTTTTAATCTTTGTTGCTTTAGACTTGAGGGTTTTGGCATTTGCTCCAAAACCACTTTTAAACTCATCAGACCAACTTTCTATTGTATAGGGAAAAGTAGTACTGAAGTTGATTGTAAGGGTGCGTTCTAATTCGGGATAGGTTAAGGTATACGAACTAATTCCATCTTGCTCTGTAAGGGAGGCTATGGCTTTAAAGGGTTTAATTTTTTTATGAGCTACCCTGATATATTCTAATGAAGGAATAACTTCCAGTTCGCCCTGGGGAAGCCCGCCAGGGTTTATTCGTAATTTATTCCACAACTCGTTTTCCAAAATGTTTTTTTCCATTTTAAATTCCTGATCTGCCTCGCCTTCAAAATAAGAGTGTGCTTCATACTCAAAATCATCTCTGTTATTCAACTGAGCATAAACATGTCCGCACCATTCCTGAACAGAAGCTGATATTTTTATCGCATGCTGATTATCTTGAACCGGATAAAATGAACTGCTCATAATAGAATAAGGGTAAATACCCGTAAAGTATTTTTTGGTACTGTTCAATTTTAGTACCGGAATATTATCAGGATTATTCCTATCTGCCTTAACTTGTTTATCTGCCAAAAATGGTTCCGTAACAAAAATTAAAACTGCATGTCCTTCTCTTAGCTCCCCATATCGGGCCTGTTCCAGTTTATAGGAGGTGATTTCCGCTTCTCCTGAATACCAATAATCCTTAAACTCTTGCGAAAGAAGATTTGGTTTTGCGGTTTCAGAATTATTTTTCAGGCTTTCAGCATCAACAATTTCAGTTCCTTTTGAGCTGGCTTTCACTTCACAGGACATAAAAACAAACGGTACGGATAAGGCTACAAAGAGTAAAATTAGATTACTGATAAATAATTTCATAGGAATTAAATTTTGATCAAAACTAGTTAAAAACTACTGGTTCACCATGTCCATTAACGTTTTGTAAACTAAATGTGCAGGAAGGCCAACTAAATTGGAGTAGGGTTCATTCTACCTATTCATTTGGAATATTGAGTATATTAATGATACACGTCTTATCCTTTCGTTAGTTCTGATTCTATCTGAGACTTAAGTTTTTCTAATACATAAACTGTTCCGTCAAATCTGTTTGATTCAGTTTTCAACGATTCTAGTTTAAATGTCAATATATTCCACATTTCAAGATTATCATATAATTGAGCAAACTCTGTTCTAGGACCTCCTTTAATTAAATCTTTCCTATAGTCTTCTAGTGCAATCTCACTGTAATTAATATTTTTAATAAAAAACGGTTCTATCGTATTCTGATATTGAACATTATTATAATTATTAGTGTACTCTATATACTTTAATGCTTTAGAATAGTTCTTGAAGCAGGCTTTTAGACTATCGTTTTTTATTTTGGATAAATAGCCCTGTTTTAAGAATTCATTCGTTATTGGAAATGAATATTGACTTGTCCAATTTGTTGCTGAAGCTCCTAAAAGGTTTTTCAATACTTCCAAGGAATCTAAATTTTTGGAATTTAAAATTCTTAATGCTCTTTGATTCTTATGAATTAATGTATTGTTATCCTTCTTTTGCCTTTTAGCTGAAGCTATTTCTTGATCCAATTCAATACTAATTCTCTCATAATAGTTAATAATACTGTTTTGTTCGATCCGACCCGAGTTCCAATTGTTAATACTCAATGCCAATAAAATACCCACAACCACAAGAATAATTTCACCGATGGCGTATTTTAAATACTTTCCAGTGTTATTATTTTCCATAACGTCAAATCTGATTCTTCTAAAAAATTTAATCATAGGTTCTATTTGTGGTTTGATTACTTCCTAAAGCGGGTATCTCAACCAAAGGTCTACCAGACCTTTGATTTTGTTTCACAAAATTACGTTTCAATAATCCAAAGAATTTTATCAATCGTTCATAATAGCTACGTAATTAATCAATTATTTCTTTTAAAGTCTTGTAAACTAAATGTGTGGGAAGCCCTACTACATTGGTATATGATCCTTTGATTTCCTCAATCCCAATTAACCCAATCCAGTCCTGGATGCCGTATCCCCCGGCCTTATCAAAGGGTTTATATTCTTTTATGTAATGCCGAATCTCTTCGTCGGTCAAATCTTTAAATTTAACCAACGTACTGCTATCTACTAATCTTTGATCATTTGCGCGGGAGAAACAAACCGAAGTAATAACCTCATGCCAGTCGCCAGACATTGATTTTAACATTAAGTAGGCTTGCTCTTTACCTTCTGGTTTACCCAAAAATTTGTCCTTGTGCCAAACCACTGTATCTGAGGTGATTAATAAATCATCTGAATTAAGCTCTGGCAGGAAGGGTTTTGCTTTTAGTCTGGACAGGAAGTTAGCGATAGCTACCCCCTTTAAATGCTCCGGATAAATTTCTTCTACAGGCTTTAGGCGCACCTCAAACTCGAGACCTAATCTTTTAAAGAATTCCTGCCTTCTTGGGGATGCAGAAGCAAGAATAATATGAAAATTCTTTACCTTTTCACTAAGCATAATACTAATCGTTGGCTGCACTGAAATTAGTATACCAATCGCCTCGCACTTTCAGGACCTGCTCAATAACATCTCTTACACATTCATCCCCACTATACCTGTGCGATATGTAATCGCATACCTCTTTGACTTCCTGCACCGCATCCTGCGGGCATGAGGCGATAGCTGCTAATTTCATAGCCGGAATATCCGGCAGATCGTCACCCATATAAAGAACATTTTTGGAATCGATGTTGTGCTTGGATAAATAGGCTTTAAAAGGCTCTTCTTTATGGGCCGCTCCAAGATAAATATCCGTAACGCCAAGTCCTTTCAGCCTTACTCTTACGCCTTCATTAGTGCCTCCTGAAATTATACAGACATTATACCCTTTTTGAAGTGCCGTTTTCAGGGCGTATCCATCTTTTACGCTCATTTTACGAAGCAATTCCCCCTCTGAGGTAATTAGCACATTGCCATCTGTAAATACCCCATCTACGTCAAATACAAATGTTGTAATATCCTTTAAAATTTGTTTATAGCTTTTTCCCATGGGTTTTTTGAATTGAATTACTTAATACAGAATAGATATTCTTATGACTTTCCTTTTTTAACAGATCGAGGTGCTGATCAATAGTGGTCTGATCATGACGCATAGCCGGACCTGTCTGGGCAATGAGAACGGACATTTCTGTTGCTTTTTTAGCTGTTTCCAGAATAAGGGGATTTAAAATATTAAAAGAGACCCCCGCCTCGTTACAGATATCATGCCCGATTAGATACAAATGATTGGTAAAGTTGTTGACAAAAACTGCAGCCAAATGCACTAATTTACGCTGATCAGAGGTCATTATTTGTACCTGATTGGAAATGGTTTTCGCAAGCTCTTTAAGAACATCATGGTCTTCACTATTTTCTGCTTCAATACAGATTGGGACTTCACTAAAGTCAACTTTTCGCTCTTTGCTGATAGTTTGCAAGGGATAAAAAACACCTCTTCTTGCCGAAGCTGGAAGTGCCGATAAGGGCATGGTTCCTGAAGTGTGCACCACCAGACCTGATTTATTTTTAAAATGTTGTGCTACAGTCTCTATGGAATCATCATTTACAGCGATAATATAAATATCTGCATCTGAAATATGTTCATAGTCTGTTGTGGTTTCCGGACAATTTTTAAAAGGCGTTAATTTTTTTTTATCGCGACCTATGACTTGAATTATTTTAACCCCCTTTTTGTTATGCATAGCAGTAAAAAGCTGCTGTGCAACATTTCCGGTGCCCGTAAGTACTATTGAAAGCATGTTCAAAAGTACAATATTTATAATGTTAAGCTCACTTTAAAAATTAACAATATTGTTTAACTTTTTAAGACCGTAAGTGCAATTGTAAATCACAAAAAGGCCTTACTTTTGCCTCCGGAATTCAAATTTATCTCTATTAAGATGAAAGAACTATTCAAGAAGTTTTTCTTTTCTACCCGTTTAATGGCGGTTCTTTTCATTGTTTTTGCTACCGCTATGGCATTTGGTACATTCATAGAGAGTTGGTATAGTACGGAAACTGCAAGAATCTGGATCTATAATACCACCTGGTTTGAGTTGATTATGGTTTTTTTTGTAATCAACTTTGTTGGTAATATTTTTCGCTATCGTCTATTGCGCAAAGAAAAATGGCCGGTTTTATTACTCCACATCTCGTGGATTTTAATTATTGTGGGTGCCTTTGTCACCAGATACATAAGTTTTGAGGGTATGATGCCCATCCGGGAAGGACGTACAGAAAATGTTTTCTATTCTGAAAAAACCTTTCTTACCGTATTTATTGATGGAGAAATAGCAGGGGAGCCTAAACGAAAGATTCTTGAAGATGATCTTATTGTAACGCCTGAAGCCATAAAGTCTAATTTACCCTGGACATCAGATTTTAACGGACAAGAAGTTACCATTGCTTATGATGGTTTTATTGAAGGAGCCAAGAATGACTTAATCCCGGATTCTACAGGAAATTACTATTTAAAAATAGTGGAAGCAGGAGATGGCAACAGGCATGAACATTATCTCGAAAATGGGAAAGTAGCAAATATCCATAATATCCTGTTTTCATTGAACAGGGAAACGGAGGGTGCTGTAAACATAGCGACGACTGACAGTGTATATCAAATTAAATCGCCTTTCGAAGGGAGCTTTATGAGAATGGCAGATCAGTATCGCGGCAAGGTATTAAAAGATAGTTTGCAAGAGCTTCAGTTGCGATCGCTTTACAATATGGGGGGGATGCAGTTTGTTTTACCCGAGCCGCTTATTCGGGGTTCTTACGGGGTTGTAAGTGTGCCGGAAAATGAAATTACACCAGCCACCCAGGACGCTTTGGTTCTTAAAATAACCAGTAATGGTGAAACGGTTACGAAAAAATTGTTAGGAGGGAAGGGTTCAAGCAATTATTCAGAAAAATTTAAAGTTGGGAGTCTGGATTTCAGCCTTCGATATGGATCAAAAGTTTATCAATTGCCTTTTAGCATTAAACTGAACGATTTTATTGCCGAGAAATACCCAGGCACAGAAAAAAGCTACGCCTCCTTTATGAGCAAAGTTACCGTGGAGGACGAGCGGCCATTTGATTATGATATTTTTATGAATCATATTCTTGACCATAAGGGATACCGGTTTTTCCAGGCAAGTTTTGATCCGGATGAGCGCGGAACCGTGCTTTCAGTTAATCATGACTTTTGGGGCACCTGGATTACCTATATGGGGTACTTTTTATTATATATGGGCCTAATGGGGATCATGTTCTTTGGCAAAACCCGATTTAAGGAGTTGACCCAAGGGTTAGATAAATTAAAGAAGCAAAAGGCAGTGGCTTCGGCTATAATGCTTTTTGGGGTTTTAAGCCTGAATGCCCAGGGAAAAACTCAGGACGGGGGCCACAATCACCAAAGCACTCCAAGTCAGCAGCAACTGGACTCCCTTTTAGATGCTTCCACAGTTTCTAAAGAACATGCCGCGAAATTTGGAGAATTGGTCATACAAGACGACGGCGGAAGAATGAAACCGCTAAATACATTTTCTTCTGAGTTACTTCGCAAACTAAGTTTTAAGGATACCTATAAAGATCTGAATGCCGATCAGGTATTTTTATCTATGATGTTAAATCCGGCCCTCTGGTACAATACAGAATTTATAGCCCTCGATAAAAAAGGACAAAATGATAGCCTCCGGGGTATAATAGAAGTAGAAGGATCTCAGAGATTCGTAAAAGCCACCGATTTTTTTGACTCCCAAGGGGCTTATAAACTGGCACCTTACCTACAAGATGCTTATGCCACCAGTACTCCGGATAAATTTCAACAGGATTATAAAGATGTTGATTTACGCCTTGGGCTTTTAAACAGGGCACTGAGCGGAGAAATTATAAAAATCTTCCCTTTGTTGAATGATGAGAATAACAAATGGGTTTCTGCCATAGAATACAGGTCCGGGCAATACAAAGTATCTGACTCACTTTATGCGAATTTCATCAAAAATGCTGTTCCTTACTATTTGCTCTCACTTCAAAGGGCAATCGCAAACGACGACTATTCAGAAGCGGATAAACTATTGGCTGCGTTTCATCAGAACCAACAAAACCATGGCAGTGAGGTGCTTCCTTCAGAGAATAGGGTAAAGGCAGAAATTATTTACAACAAGCTCGATATTTTTAATCGCCTATATAAATACTATGCCCTTGTTGGTATCCTTATGTTCTTTGTTCTTGTATTTACAATTTTTAGGGAAAGAAGGATATGGAATATAGCGACGTATTTTTTTAAGGGAATAATTTATATATTTTTTATCTGGCATACGTCCGGATTAATTTTACGTTGGTTTATTTCCGGCCATGCTCCCTGGAGTGATGCCTATGAAAGTATCCTTTATGTATCCTGGGCTACAATGGGCATGGGATTATTATTAGGCAGGAAAAGTAATATGACCATTGCAGCATCGGCCTTTGTTACTTCCATGTTGTTGTGGATTGCACATCAAAGCTGGGTTGATCCGTCAATAGCAAATCTCGTCCCTGTCTTGGACAGTTACTGGCTAATGATCCATGTGGCGGTTATAGTTGGTAGTTACGGGCCGCTTACCGTTGGGATGATCCTTGGTATAGTTTCTCTTTTGTTAATTATTCTTACCAATTCCAGGAACAAGGCGCGGATGGAATTAAACCTGAAGGAACTCACAATAATTAATGAACTTTCAATTACCGTTGGACTCATTATGCTGACCATAGGAAACTTTCTCGGGGGGCAATGGGCCAATGAAA
>Ga0316190_10003537_pt1 | contig 11343 bp, 6 predicted proteins | sample Eddworburrow2_MG_FD_204929 | JGI IMG/M metagenome (GOLD analysis project Ga0316190, IMG submission 204929) | Coastal sediment microbial communities from Maine, United States - Eddy worm burrow 2 | ecosystem: Environmental > Aquatic > Marine > Coastal > Sediment | place: USA: Maine | collected... | reverse complement strand
CCCACACCCTGGCCAGCCAGTTTGATGCCTACGCCATTGCATTAACCGAGATACCCGCACATCTGGCTGAAGCCGATATTGTCATCTCATCAACTGCCAGCCCACTCCCTGTGCTTGGCAAGGGTTCAGTAGAGAGCGCCCTGAAAAAACGCCGACACAACCCTATGTTCATGGTGGACATCGCGGTGCCTCGCGACATTGAGGCCGAAGTTGGCAACCTGGCCGACGTCTACCTCTATACGGTAGACGACCTGGAAGAGGTCATTCAGGAAAACCTGCAATCACGCCAGGAGGCTGCCGGGCAAGCGATAGAGATCATTGAGCTGCACGTTGAGGAATTCATGGGTTGGCTACGCTCACTGGATGCCTTCGATATCATTCGGGACTACCGAAGCCAGGCAGAACAAACAAGAGATGAAGTTTTACAGCGCGCCCAACGCCTATTGGAGAGTGGTAAATCACCCAATGAAGCCCTGCAGTTTCTGGCACACACGTTAACCAACAAGCTGCTGCATGCCCCCAGCACAAGCCTTCGCCAGGCGGGGTTTGATGGCCAATCTGACCTGCTTAAAGCAGCCAATACCCTATTGCAGATCAACAAGCCACTATCCAATAAAGAATGAAACCCTCCATACGCAGCAAGCTGGATCAGCTTGCAGAGCGCTTCGAAGAGATCACCGCGCTGCTTGCAGAGCCTGAAGTTCAAAGCGACCAAAACAGATTTCGAGCACTCAGCCAGGAATACTCCCAACTGGAGCCTCTGGTCAACTGCTATGCCAAATATCAGGCATTGGAAGATGAGATCACAGAAGCCAACGAGATGTTGCTCGATCCAGAGATGGTCGATCTTGCCAAAGAGGCGCTTCAGGATGCCGAGCAAAATCTTGCCAAGCTGGAGCCTGAACTGCAACTGCTGCTGATTCCGCCCGACCCCAATGATGAACGCAACATCTTCCTTGAAGTTCGTGCCGGCACGGGCGGGGCTGAGGCTGCGCTATTTTCAGGTGACCTGTACCGCATGTATCTCCGCTTTGCTGAGGCACAGGGCTGGCAGACAGAAACCATCAGCGAAAGCCTGGGAGAGCAAGGTGGCTACAAAGAGATTGTCTGCCGCATCAGCGGTCGAAATGTCTATTCCCAGATGAAATTTGAATCCGGCACTCACCGTGTACAGCGCGTACCCGAGACTGAATCCCAGGGGCGAGTACACACCTCTGCCTGCACAGTCGCCATCCTGGCCGAAGCAGCCGAGATTGATAATATTGCCATCGCAAGCAAAGACCTCCGCGTCGACACCTTTCGCGCATCAGGCGCAGGCGGACAGCACGTCAACAAAACTGACTCAGCCATACGTTTGACCCATCTACCCAGTGGCGTAGTCGTCGAGTGTCAGGATGAACGCTCACAACACAAAAACCGGGCCAGGGCGATGTCCCTGTTACAGGCAAGACTGCTGTCCAGCGCACAGGAGAAGCAGGCGTCTGAACAGGCAAGCGCACGGAAACTCCAAGTAGGTAGCGGTGACCGCTCCGAGCGCATCCGCACCTACAACTATCCACAAAACAGGGTCACTGATCACCGCATTAATCTAACCCTCTACAAGTTGGATGAAATCATGCAGGGCGATCTAAAGCAGGTCGTGGAACCTCTCATCCGAGAGCATCAGGCTGAACAGCTTACCGCCATGGCCGAGAGCGATCATTGAGCCACTGCACAATCCAGAATGCACTACTCAAAGCTCAACAACAACTGGCTGCACTCCCTGAAGGTGAGCCCAAGTTAGAAGCAGAAGTCCTGCTCAGCTTCAGTCTGCACAAGCAACGCAGCTATCTCTACACATGGCCGGACAAACCACTTGAGCCACAACAACTGAGTCAGTTTTCAGATCTGGTTACTCGCCGCATCCAGGGTGAGCCCATTGCATACATTACCGGGCAGAGAGAGTTTTGGTCACTGGATCTGAAGATCACACCCGACACTCTGATCCCTCGCCCAGACACTGAATTATTGGTTGAGCTTGCGCTCGAACTTATCCCAGCCAACCACTCTTTTATAATCGCTGACCTGGGAACTGGCAGCGGCGCTATTGCAGCTGCCATTGCATCTGAGCGCCCTGCCTGCAAGGTCTTTGCTACCGACATTTCTGCCCCAGCACTCAAAGCAGCCAAAGATAATTTCAAGCAGCTTCACCTTACAAACATCCACAGCGGCAAGGGTGCATGGTGCAGCGCACTACCCCAAAACCAACAATTTAATCTTATTGTAAGCAACCCCCCCTATATTCCAGATAGCGACCCTCATTTAGCGCAAGGCGACCTGCCTTGGGAACCCCAAAATGCTCTGGCCTCAGGCACAGATGGCTTGGATGATATCCGCTGCATTATTGAGCAATCACCAAACCACCTCACCACAGATGGCTGGCTACTACTTGAGCATGGTTATGATCAGGGTGCAGAGGTGCGCGGCCTATTAAAAGCACGTGGCTTTAAACAGATCAGCACACAACAGGATCTGGCAGGGCAAGATCGTGTATCAAAGGGACAACTTTAACCTCATACACTTGAGGCTTTTCAACAGGCTGTTATAGTCACGCAACCCACAACAACCACAACCTGAAGCTAAAACTGATGGATGACGATCAACTACTGCGTTACAGCCGACAAATCATGCTGCCGGAGATTGGCTTTGAAGGGCAGGAGAAACTGCTCCAATCCAGGGTTTTAATCATCGGACTGGGTGGACTGGGCTCACCTGCCGCCATGTATCTAGCAGCAGCCGGAGTTGGTGATTTGGTGCTGGTGGATTTCGATCAGGTCGATCTGAGTAATCTGCAGCGGCAAATCATCCATACCTCCAACAGCATTGGGCAACCAAAAGTAGAGTCAGCCCGTGACACACTGGCCAATATTAACCCCAACTGCCATATTCACTGTATCAATAAACAGCTGGATGGCGAAGCACTTTCTGAGCAGGTAGCAGAGGCTGATCTTGTGGTTGATGCCAGCGATAATTTCGCCACCCGTTTTGCGCTGAATGAAGTCTGTGTAGCCACACAGACACCCCTGATCTCTGGCGCAGCCATACGGATGGAAGGACAGGTATCCGTCTTTACAGGCAAGCCAGGTGACCCATGCTATCGGTGCCTGTATGGCGACGGTATTGAGGTTGAGCAGACCTGCTCTGAAAATGGCGTACTTGCCCCAGTGGTGGGCATTATCGGCAGCATCCAAGCCGCCGAAGCCATAAAGGTTTTAACAGGAGCAGGCACGTCACTAAAGGGCAAGCTGCTTATATTAGATGCCCTGCATATGCAGTGGCGTACGCTAAAGCTCTCTGCCGATCCTAACTGCCCTGTCTGCAAACGCTAGTCATCGAAACGCACTCCGCTACGGTCAAACCCAACATTAGGCCGCTCAACTTGAATGCCACTACGACCAAATCCTACTGATGGAGCAGTAAACCCAGGCCTTTCACCGAAAGCAGCCTCGCCCCTAGCACTTCCCATACGGGGTTTATTATCATCCCTGCTACTGCTATCAGAAAAATCAAACCCGCCTTCTCCTCTGAGACCATCCCGCTCAGTAATAGCTGTTGAAGCTTTACAGGTAACCGTAATCTCGGTTGGCGTACCATCACCAACAGGCTCAAACGACTTGTCACGGTAACCATTATTATCGTGATCAATATCTAATATATTCCACTTCCCATCTTCATCAGGATCATCCCTCCAGTGGGTGCCTATCCAGAACCACACCTCATGCCCATCCTTCATACCATCGCCATCACTGTCTGCCCGCAACGGATCTGTTTTATAGATATTGTTCTCATCCCAATCAGACAAGCCATCACAATCGCTATCGAGCTTAAGCAGCAGATAGCCAATTTCCTCCGACGAAGGTGAGACAGAGCCCAGATCCGACTTCTCTTGATCAATCAGCAGACTAAAGCCCTTGTCCGTATCGCTCCTCTTATCCCAGCGCAGATTAGCTACACTGCCGTTGGTTGTCTGTAGGTCTGCAATAAACAGCGACGGCGTATAAGTAAACTCAATCAGCGTAGTCTGTGGTGGTACAGCACCGTCGACTCTACCAACCTTATAGTCAAGGCGGTTGTTCTGGTAACCCTCTGATGGCTCCCAAGCAATAAAAGAGACGGTTTCAGCAGCATGAACATGATCCCAACTATTTTTCACCTCTTCCTGTAGCTCATAATCAAAGCCCGCAATACCAACATTGTTCATTCGAACAACCACCGGCGTATCATCGTTATAGGTGACAACACTTGATATCACAACAGGGGCAACAGCAAATGGCTGGGTAAAGCTGGCTGACAATGTGCCTGTAGTAAACTGACCCGCCTCAACCCGCGTGCCATCTCCCAGGGTATAGCTACCCTTCTCCATAACGATATACCCAACTTGCTCTTCAGCATGCTTGTCATCAAGATAATCCCACTCCTGAATACGCACCTCAAAGCTTTGAGCATTAACGTCGCGCACCCGAACCACTGCCGGGGAAACATCATTACGGCTGGCGGGTTTAACAACTACCACGGGGCTCTCAAAGGCATTGTTCAGTTCAACCCGCTTCCATTCATCCCCGACGCTGACCTCACCCATCTCGATAGAAGAGCGCCAGAACGTATCAACGATCACAAAGTCAGCAGTAATCTCATGGTCATCATCTAGATTTAAAAAGCTGTAGCTATCTTCTGCACCAATAGAGACACCATCGACCTGCACATCTGATATGCGATAACCCGCAGCCGCTGTTATATTAAAATTTTCTGATGAGCCTTCACCAACCGGTACTGTACCCGCTGGACTGATGCTGCCACCATTACCTGCGCTCGCTGTTATGGTATAAGCAATATCAAAGGTTGCCGTGACTTCAGCCGCCTGATCCATGGTGACATCACAATTTGTCGCATTGCCACAGCCACCACCAGACCAACCCGTAAAAACAGAACCTTCTGCCGCTACCGCAGACAAGGTGACCGACTCTGCATTGCTGTAGTCTTCGCTGCAGTCTGTACCGCAATCAATGCCCTCTATCTGCACCTGACCACTACCTGAGCCATCTTTTAGTACGGTCAATGTGTAGACAGCATTAAAGGTTGCTGTAACTTCAATTGCTTTATTCATGGTGACAACACAATCTGTCGTGTCACTGGTGCCACTGCAAGCATCACCAGACCAACCTGCAAAAACAGAGCCATCAGCTACAACAGCAGACAACGTGACTGATTCTTCATTGCTGTAGTCTTCACTACAATCTACGCCGCAATCGACACCTTCTATCTGTACCTGACCACTACCTGAGCCACCTTTTACTACAGTCAGCGTATACACGGCATTAAAGGTTGCTGTAACTGTAGTTGCCTCATTCACCGTGACAACACAATCGGTCGTATCACTACAACCACCGCCAGACCAGCCTGCAAAAACAGAACCATCAGCGACTACCGCAGACAACGTGACTGAATCCCCTTCGCTGTAATCACCACTACAGCCTATACCACAATCAACACCCTCTACCTGCACCTGACCACTACCGGAGCCTGCTTTTACTACGGCCAATGTATGTATTGCAGTAAAGTTTGCTGTAACCGTAGTTGTCTCATTCATCGTGACAACACAACTTGACGTGCCACTACAGCCACCACCTGACCAACTCGTAAAAATAGAACCATCAGCCGCTTCGGCAGACAGTATGGCTATAGCACCGGCACTGTAACCTTCGTTGCAGTCTGCACCACAATCGATACCTTCAGCCTGCACTTGGCCACTACCCGAACCCTCTGTTTCTACAGTCAACGTATATGAAGGTGGTTCCACCAAATTAAAGATTGCTGTGACCGCTGTTGTCTGATTCATAATGGCAACACAATCTGCCGCACCACTACAGCCACCACCCAACCAACCCACAAAAGCAGAACCATCAGCCGCTACAGCAGACAACCTAACTGAAGTTCCAGGGTTGTAGCCTTCACGACAATCTGTGCCGCAATCAATGCCCTCTGCCAGAACTTGGCCGCTGCCAAGACCATTCTTTTCTACCGTTAATGTATGACTGACTGGCAAAAGAACTAGGTAGCCCAAATCTTCTTCAGATGAATCTACATCATCTTCTGTAGGAGGCGTAAACACCTCATCTCTAATGTGCTCCAAAGCATATTCAGAATACTCCTGATCAAGCAACACCTTGACACCTGTAGTACTCTTGTCACTCCAGCGCAGATTAACTGCAGGCAGCTTACTTGCACTGGCATTAGCTGTCTGTAGATCCGCAAGTAACAGCGGTTGGATCAAGTAGCTGCCACTAAAATCAATTGCGACAGTCTTCCGCGTTTCAGCACCGCTATGCGTGCCAACCTCAAAGCTAATGCCATCCTGTGAACCCAGCGATGGCTCCCAGGCAATAAAGGAGACCGTTTCAACACCATGAGACGCATTATTGGTCTGCTCTTCCTGTAGCTTATAATCAAAGCCCGTAGTACCAATATTATCCATCCGGCCAATTACCGGTGTATACCCATCTACAAACCCATCCTCATCCTCATCTGCAAATTCCTCGTTAAGAGTCACGACACTTGTCATCACAACAGGTGTTACAGCAAATGGTTGGCTAAAGTTAATCGCTTCAAAACTGGGAGTCGCATTATTATTAACCGGATCAGTCTTAAACTGAGCAGTCTTAAACTGACCAGCCTCAATCCGTGCGCCATCCATCAGGGTATAGCTACCCTTTTCCATAACGACATATCCAACCTGCTCTTCTGCATGCTCTACAGTGTCATTTAAGGAAGAGCTAAGGTAACCCCATTCCTGAATGCGCACTTCAAAACCTTGGGCATCAACATTACGCACCCGAACCACTGCTGGTGAAGTGTCATTGCGACTGGCAGGTTTGACCACAACTACGGGATTCACAAAGGTATTGCTCAGATCAACCCGTTTCCATTGATCTCCAACACTGACTTCGCCCGTTTCGATAGAGGCAAGTGAGAAGGTATCACCCGCTACAAAATCAGCTGTAATCTCGTGGTCTGCACTGAGGTTTTCAAAGCTGTAGTTCTCCATGGCACCAATAGAGACACCATCAACCTTCACGTCTGAAATACGGTAATCACTGTCTGCTGTGATATCAAAGGTAACGGTAGATCCCGCATTATAAGGTAGCACGCCTGCTGGGCTGATACTGCCATTGTCGCCTGCACTAGCCGTTATGGAATAGGCCACAGAAGCCAAAGCCTGCACAGGGCCGCTTCCATCGCCACCTTTCAAGACATATTGTGGCGCTGCATTCCCACTCAACGCTGCATTTAGCGTTGGCACATAAAGATCATCAGAGGCAATCGATAATGAAGCGCTCTTGTTACCTACTGAGGCCGGTTTAAACTGCACATCAACTGCGCATTTCGCAGTGGGCACCAAGGTTTGGTCTGTGCAGTTATTGGAAACTATGGAGAAATCAGAAACATCAGCACCTGTTAGTGTGATGCTCCCGATAGCAAGATTTCCATTGCCATTATTGGAGAGATCAAAACTCTGGCTGGGCGAAGCATCATTAACCGCAACGTCGGCAAAGCTATGAGACTGAGGTGAAACAGCGATTTGCCCATAGAAGCCATCAATGCCGAATGTCTCAACAGTGTGTGTGTTCTGTGAGGCTACAAATAACCGACTTGTAGTTGGTGCAAAAGCGAGACCTTGAGGACTCCGCAGCTCACGAGTACCACTATCAAGTCCGCCAAGATAGTTCCCCTGCGGGTCATACACCATTGCCGCATTCTGCTGGGCGTCCGTGACATAGATTCGCCCAAGAGTGTCCACTGCAATACCCGTTGGCTGTGGAAAAGGCATCTCATTGACACCCATTGTCCTAAAGCTGCCCAGGAACATACCACCAAGATCAAACACCTGCACACGAGCTGCACCACGATCCAAAGCCAAATCTGGAATCAATATCTTGCTGGTTATTTCATTAATAACAATTGAGGAAGGCGATTGAAACTGTCCATCATCTGCGCCTTGACCACCGAAAAAGTATTTAAAAGAATGGTCAGCGTTATAGATCTTTACCTTATGTTCACGCCTATCCACCACATAAATCAGTCCTGCGCTATCCACGGCAATTCCAACTGGATTTTGAAATTCACCATCACCTTGCCCAAGCTTGCCTATAGGTGAAAGATCCGGGCCATATACCTCAACATTACCCGTGCCTTTATTACCAATATATATCCGCCCTGCATTATCGACAGCCACCGCTGTAGGCTCTGCAAGCTCAGCAATCAATCCCTGATGCTGTCCAGCCTTACTGAACACATGCAACTGATTCTCATTGGATGAGGTTACATAGATTTTTTCGTCATCACCAACAGCTACCCCAGATGGCAATGTTAGATGGTCAGTAATAGGAGGGAGCGTTTTAACGCTTGGTAAAGCGGCAAGGGAGAGACCGGGAGCAAGGAGCAGGAGGAAGATAGCGAACAGCAAACACCGCACCATCACAGCACGCATGCTATAGCCTATTGCACGACTCACAGTAGCAGTTTTTGGCAGCAGTGGTGTTGAACCTGCAGCCTCATAACGCGAACCATTTTGTCCTTTAAATTTTCTACGTTCTTCTTTTAACATCATGTGGAATGCCCCAACAACCCAGCATATTGCGTAATCGTTTAATGCTACTCTGCGTACAATGGTCAGCAGATATCTGGCAGCGAGTATAACATCCAGACGCGCCTACCCTTGAGTTTTTATCTGGCTTCACAGTCCAGCTGTTTTTCCCAGCCATTAGCCACTGAAAATGAAAGCCCGACCTATTACACGTCATTGGCTCAGAATGTAAATACCTTCATGTACTTTTCCAGCCAATATCAGTGGAGTCTCAGCTTCTAATTAAAAGACCAGATATTAAACTAAAACAAAACCATCCAGCTCAAATCAGCTTATAAATCGCCTTCAATACCATGCAATATATAGGTTTTTAAACACTGCAGACACTCGACAACACGTCCACAAAAAAACAGTTCACGCCAATAAAACCACTGAATCACAGCTTTATAACTCGGGAACTCAATTCTGTAGGCCGGATAAAATTATTATCAATAATTGTCATTTTTCTCATCATCTTATTTTTTCGTGCTACTTTTATTTAATACAGAAGCATCCATTCGAGCAAACCAAACCAGGATAAAAGACCGTCATGAAGATGAACGACATTCGTAAAATTGCATTGGCACAAGGCATTAAGCCAAAAAAACTAACCAAAGCGGCGCTTGTAAAAACCATCCAACTGAATGAAGGGAACTTTGACTGCTTTGGCTCAGCAACGGCAGGCGTATGTGATCAAGCAAATTGTATTTGGAACGAAGACTGCATCAGGCAATCAGTCACTAATGTGGCCTAGCCCCTGTAACTGCCCAGTATCAGAGCAAAAGTTACTGCACAAGTGCATCACCGATACCTCGCGGATCACTTGCTGCTGAGACTGCTTTTGTTTTTTTATTCCAGTAAACACCCTGCATATTGCCGTAGCTGCGCTTTAGTGGCTTAAGCTGATGCCCCAAACGGGTGAGCGCGACCACCTCATCAGCCATTAAAGCGCCAGGCTCAAATTGCACTTCATCAGGCAGATACTGATGATGAAAGCGAGGCTTACTCACCCAATTTTTTGGTTCTCCACCAGCCTGAAGTTCTAATATGCCATGCAACAGCATGGTGATGATGCGACTACCACCGGGCGTGCCCAGGATTGCAACACCTTCTACTGTTTCAACAAAGGTTGGGGTCATGCTGGAGAGCATACGCTTGCCTGGAGCTATGGCATTTGCCTCTCCACCAATCAACCCATAGACATTCGGCTCGCCAGGGCGCGCAGAAAAGTCATCCATCTCATCATTGAGCAGAATGCCCGTACCCGCAGGGACAAAACCAGACCCAAAGGGGTAGTTGATGCTCAATGTCGCAGCAACCCGGTTACCCTCTCTATCCAGAATTGAAAAATGGGTGGTATCACGCCCCTCATCAAATTCCGTTTTGGCCTCTGGCATCTTACTTGGGGTAGCACGATCAAACTCAATATCCCGAGCCAGCCCCGCTGCATAAAGGGGATGGATCAACTGCTCAATCGGCATACCCACAAAATCAGGATCGCCCAAATACTCAGCCCGATCACGATAGGCCCGGCGCATTGCTTCTATCATCAAATGCTTACGAGCCACTGAGGGATAGTCATCAAGATCAAAACGGGAGAGGATATTCAGCATTGCCAGCAGTACCACACCCCCAGATGAGGGGGGAGCCGCAGTGGTAATAGACATGCCACGATAGTTGCCTCGCACAGGCTCACGTTCAACAGGCTGATACGCTGCTAAATCTTTAAGCGTCCAAATGCCGCCGTTAGCACGCACCCCATCTACCAGTTTTTGCGCCACCCTGCCTTTGTAGAATCCATCCCGTCCCTGCTCTGACAACACCTCTAACGTATCCGCCAGATCAGGCTGGCGCACACTGTAACCAACCTGTGGAATCTCTCCATTTTGCAGAAAAAGCAATGTCGCTGAGTGCGATTGACGCAGTGCATCCAGCCGCCACTTCACCATGCGTCGATAATAATCATCCACCGGAAACCCTTCACGGGCCAGTCGAATAGCAGGCGCTAGCGTTTGCTTTAGCGAGAGTTGACCATATTTTTCCGCCAGATGAGCCAGTGCGGCAGGCTGCCCAGGGATACCTGCTGCCAGTGGGCCATTGATAGAGAGATTGGGAATGATCTCTCCCTGATCATTCAGATAGAGATCCCGATGCGCTGCCAGTGGCGCACGCTCACGACCGTCCAGCATTGTCTCAAAACCATCTTCAGCCCGATGCAGCAGCCAAAAACCTCCACCACCCATACCTGAGCTATAAGGCTCCACCACGGCCAGGACGGCACTAATGGTCACTGCTGCATCAAAGGCATTGCCACCTGCTGCCAGAATCTCATGTCCAGCCTGCGTGGCTAACGGATGAGCACTGGCGATAGCTGCCGCAGGCGGCTTTTCTACAGCTAAAGCTACCTGTACCAGCAACAATAAAACGAAGGCACAAAAAAAGCCCCTTAAAGGAGCCTTTTTTGTATCCGGTAACAAGCCGGTAACTACCCGATTAGGCAGTGAGGCGCTCATATTTCGCACGCAACTCGTCTTCTGTCTCTGCGTGGTCTGGATCTTTTGGAATACAGTCAACTGGGCATACTTCTACACACTGTGGCTCATCATAATGACCAACACACTCGGTGCAAAGCGCAGGATCGATCACATAGATCTCATCACCCTGTGAGATAGCGTCATTTGGAC
>Ga0316190_10003536_pt1 | contig 11345 bp, 10 predicted proteins | sample Eddworburrow2_MG_FD_204929 | JGI IMG/M metagenome (GOLD analysis project Ga0316190, IMG submission 204929) | Coastal sediment microbial communities from Maine, United States - Eddy worm burrow 2 | ecosystem: Environmental > Aquatic > Marine > Coastal > Sediment | place: USA: Maine | collected... | reverse complement strand
CCAGAAGAAAAGCCCCACCCCTCTCAGGAGAAATGGAATGGAGAAAGAAGCCAGCCTGCCCAGTAAAAGCAGTAAAAAGGCTGTTACCAGAAGAGGTAAAAAGCTGTCTGACGTAAAGATGGTAACAATGAGAATAACAAGAGAAATAATTTTGCTTCTGGGATCGAGACGGTGGAGAAAAGAATCTCCGGGAAAATACTGTCCAAGCGTTATGTCCTGAAGAATTCTCACTGTTTGTAGGCTACCAAATTAAGTGACTTTCTATTTGCAACAAGAAAAGCGGTTTTAAAAAAACCTTGCACTATGACAGTGCAAGGGATATCAGATATATTTTTTTATCAGCTCTTCCGCTATCTGAACCGCATTAAGGGCAGCGCCCTTTCTTACATTATCAGAAACAATCCAGAGATTAAGGCTGTTTTCTGCTGATTCATCTTCCCTGATCCTGCCCACATAAACATCGTCATTACCGGCAGAATCGACAGCCAGCGGATATTGAAGCGCACCGGGATTATCGACAAGCTGAACACCGGGCGCATTTTGCAAAAGTTCCTTCACCTTTTCAACGCTGATCTTTTCCTCTGTTTGAATATTGACGGACTCGGAATGACTAAAGAAGACAGGCACCCTGACAGTAGTTGCAGTGACCCTGATATCATCATCACCAAAAATTTTTCTCGTCTCCTTAACCATCTTCATCTCTTCTTTGGTATAACCGTTATCAAGAAATGAATCAATCTGGGGAATGCAGTTAAAAGCGATCTGGTAAGGGAAAGTTTCACACTTTAGCGGCTGCTGGTTCATGACAGAAACAATCTGATCATGAAGCTCATCAATAGCCTCTTTCCCTGCACCTGAAACAGCCTGATAGGTAGAAACAACAATCCTTTCTATTCCCACTTCATCATAAATGGGTTTTAAGGCGACAACCATCTGGATGGTAGAACAGTTGGGATTGGCAATAATTCCCTTGTTCCCGTAATCGGCAATATCTTCAGCATTCACTTCAGGGACAACAAGCGGAACCTCAGGGTCCATCCTGAAGTGGCTTGTATTATCGATGACAATGGCACCGGCTCTGGCCGCAACAGGCGCAAATTTAGCACTTACGGCGCCTCCCGGTGAAAAAAGACCGATATCTATCCCTTCGAATGAATCCTCCCCCAGAACCTCTACCTTGTATTGCTCCTGGCAAAATTCAATTTCAGTCCCGGCAGACCTCTCAGAGGCAAGCAGTTTAAGCTCTCCTACAGGGAAATTGCGTTCCTCTAATATTGAAATGATCTCCTTCCCCACAAGGCCTGTAGCGCCTACGACGGCAACGTTATATTTTTCTTTTTTCAAGTTAATACCTCTTACGTTTTTATGCGGCTATAATAAACGAAAATCATAATAAAATCAATGATTCCAATATTTACGCCAAAAGTAATAACCCCTTTTCTGACTCTTTATCTGGAAACACTTAAAAACGGTCACATGAGGGCTAAAAGACTATTCGAAGAGAATTGAGAAGTGATTAATGACGATAGGTACTTTCTGCCAGTTGTGGGGAAGGCTTGCCGATGAGGTAGCCCTGACCATAATCGACACCCAGCTTTTTTAGCATTTTGAGAACGTCGCCATTTTCGACAAATTCGGCAACAACTTTTATGCCCATCCCCCCTGCAACATCGGTAATAGCTTTCACAAAAAGCTGGTCATGCATACTTTTATCAAGCCTCTTGATAAAAGTCCCGTCAATTTTGATATAGTCGACCTGCATTTCCCGTAAATAGAGAAAAGAGGTAAAGCCCACACCGAAATCATCCAGTGAAATCTTGCTGCCCGTCAACTTGAGGGATGCGATAAATTCCTTCGCCTTCCCCATATCACGAACAGCTTCTGTTTCGGTAATTTCAAAGATCAGTTTTTCAGCATTGGCCCCCGTTTCCACAATTTTGTCCTTAAGGAAGGAAAGAAAATCTGTATTTTCAAGATCCTTACCGGAGAGGTTCATACTGATGGAAAGGTCCCTGCCATTAGCTGAACTTTCCGCCTGTATTCTCATCGCTTTTTCAGCCATCACCTTATCAATGTCTTCAATGAGTTTATAACGCTCTGCAACTTCGATAAAATGCGCAGGCATAATTAGCGCTCCTTCTTCATCACGCATTCTTGCCAGCGCTTCATAATGACAAATCTCACCTGTCTTCAAATCCAGAATCGGCTGAAGCCAGGCTTCAAAGCGGTCCTTTTCAATGGCTTTTAATATCTGATCCTTTATCTCTCTACGTGCATGAAAAACCTTATGATCACCATCTTCCACAGAAAAAAGATGAATCCTGTTCCCACCCTCTTCCTTGGCCCGATACATGGCCGTATCAGCCCTTGACAGGAGATCTGTTGCCGTATTTGCATGTTTCGGAAAAAGAGAGATGCCGATACTGACAGTCTCCTTATTGGTTTCACTGAAAAAGGGATAACGGAAGTTCTCTACCCTTATCCTGATTTTATCGGAAATATCCTGGGCTTGTGCAGCATCAAAGCCCGGCAAAAAAATGGCAAACTCATCGGCGCCGAGACGGGCAATTGAATATTGAATAAATTCCTTACTGCCTTTAACTCCGAGAAAACCCTGTGCACTGTCTTTAAGTAGATTGGCAAAGTGTTTTAAAAAGTCATCACCCAACTGATGACCATAGGTATCATTGATGGCAAGAAAATCGTCTATGTCAATGACGAGTAAAGCCCCTTTTCCCCCTTTCCCTTTTGCACGATGGAGCCGGTCATTGATGATTTTTACCAGAAACCGCCGGTTAATCAAACCCGTCAGGTCATCATATGATGTCAGTTGCCTCACCATTTCAATCGACTCTTTTTTCTCTGTAAGGTCCTTTGCCACACAAATTACGCCATCCATCTCCCCCCTGCTGTCGTACATTAGTGAGGCAGAGAGCAGTGCAGGAATCACCTTTTCATCGCTACCGCAACAACTGACTTCAATATTATTTATTTTCCCCGATTCAAGTAAAACTTCCCAAATATCATCATCAAGTGTAAATATCGTTTCCAGAGGCTGTCCCAGAATTCCTTTTTCGTCACAATTCAGGATTTCACAGCCTGCATTATTTATTCTCACAATCTTTCCTTCATTGGAGACAATAATGAGAATGTCCATCATATTTCTCACAATATTATCGACATATTCCTTGGATACGGTGGTGCTGTTCAGCTTCTCAACCATGGCATTAAAACCTGTGGCCAGTTCACCGATTTCATCATTGGACTTTACTTCTGCCCTGACAGAAAGGTCACCACTGGACATTTTACGGAAGGTTGACAGCATGTTTTTCAGGTTTCTCGTTACAATAAGGGTTAGCAAGATAGAGATTACACCGAGAAAGATGGCAAAACGCATACCCCAGAAGCCTGCCATTTTAAGATTATTTTGTTTGATTTCCCTGTTTATTTCAGCAATTGAAAATTCCATGCTAATAGCGCCCAGCACGTCTCCCTCCCGTGCATAAGTATGACAGCCGCTGTCTTGAGAGCATGTTTCCCTTTTCACCTTGTAAGGTATAACGGCCCTTGCCTTGTCACCTTCAAACCTTAAAACGGAGCGTCCACTTTCAATCACCTCCCTGTCGAGATCGTCACGAGGCGCCTCTCTTGGATCAATTTCCTTGAGCTTACCCGCTTCCCCAATCTTCTTATCAAGGACAAGCAAGACATTCTCAGCCTCGACAATCTCTTCCCTGAGGCCCTCTACTTCATCTTTATCATTTGATTCCCTTATTGTATTTCGAATACCCTCTATTTTTTGGAGAATCCTGCTTTTATTCTTTTCCATGGCGGGAATAAAATCTTTTTTGTTAGCTTCAAGAAAGATTTCATCTGTTCTCTTTCCCCTGATAATACGAACATCTTCCAGAGCATTCAGTTCTTTGGAAAGATTATTAAAAAGTGAAAAACGGGCATCCATTTTCCCCTCACGCATAAGGGTATTGAGAGAAACCCTGACTGTTTCACCAACGAGATAAGTCCAGTCTTTAAGAGCCTTGTCAGCAAGACTCTTTTCCTTTCTCGCATTATAGGTAATGTCGAGAAAAGTCATAATTATCAATATGATGCACATAGCGCCAAGAAACTTGGTACTGATTTTGAGGTTTTTAACTTTATTGAAGAGAGTATTCATTTGGAAGGCAATTTTCCCATCATAATTGGAAACACCCTGAATGTGAACAGCCCCAAGGGCTTAACAAGCACTCCTGTTTGGAACAAACAATAATTTATATGCCAAAATTTAACTTTACATGATTAACCGTTGTTTTTCAAAGACTTTCTTGAAAAAAGGCATTTTTAAAACAACAATTTCCATACGCCCATCCTAACATTTTCACCTCATAAAAGTACTTTTATTTTCTCGTTTATTAAATATGAAAAACTCAGGCTAATAGTTAAACGGTAAAAAGAGAGAAGAGAGGTAAAAAAAAGAGGGAGCGGCAAAAGCCCTCCCTCCGGAAAAAAAGTATTTTTCTTCAGTTACTCAGGATCATGACAGACGGCCTCGATATTGTTGCCGTCGGGATCGATAATAAAAGCGCCGTAATAATTGGGGTGGTATTGTTCACGTATGCCCGGCTTGCCGTTGTCCTTCCCGCCTGAAGCAATAGCGACAGTGTAAAAATTATCCACCATGGCCCGCTTATCGGCACGGAAGGCAATGTGGAGGGGTGGCGTCGGCTTTTGTCCCTGCTGAATAAGAAAGAAAGGTTTACCATCCCTGCCAAAGGCTGCCCAGGTTTGCTGCTCCCATATCAATTCGTATTCGAGGGGCGCCAGCGCCATCATGTAAAACTCTTTTGCTTCATCAACGTAAGTAACATTGAGAATAATGTGATCGATCATTTAAATTGCCTCCATAATAAATATTGAGAGCTAATTATAAATGAAGTCACCCGTATGTCAATCCTTAATCAAATAGAATAATTATTAGAGGTTTATATTTTTTTTGAACGTCGGTGGGGTAGATGACATCTACATACTAATTCGAAAAAAGCTGAGATACTCTGCATTATTGTATAAATAAATACAACAAATAGAGCCAAAGCTAGATTTTCTTCCTGCCCGAAAGGCGGGGGTTAAATACTTTTAAACTAGCTTTCCTTTTTTAATCAACAATAATTACCTTTGCCAATCCCATATTAGGTGGCGGCATGGTGAAGTCGCCTCCTACTCCCGATATTTTAAATTCTATTTTATAAGCCCCTGCCGTAGCAGTTTCAGTCCCCTGCCAGCGACACTCAAACTCACCACTCGCAAGATTTGCAACTTCACTACCAGTTAAAGCACGGTTTGCAATTTCCGTATTAGACGAAAGATCCGTTATAATGACATTGATACTTGCACCAGACAGATTTTCCGCTGCCCCTTCTGAATCAGTAATTTTTACAGGATAATAAGGCTGAAAATCATCTTTTTTTAAATAGAGTTCCTTTATTTTCATAGCGCTACCTTGTTAATCTAAAGTAATTGTTAGAGAACCGGCTCCAAAACTGGCCGTATCACCATCATTTATGTTTTTTTGTGAACTCATTCCACCGCTGGCCAGTAAATTTCCAGCGGTAGAAGCATCGAATAAGGCAAAATGCGTAATATCTCCCCACAATCCCGTTGCCTGTGGAAAGGTTATAACATTTGGATTATTGACAGCACCAGCTGCAGCCACATTCCAGTCAGCAGCAACGGTAGATACCCTTGCATAACCGTTTCCGACAGGTTCAGCTATTCCCAATCCATCATCGAGTGGATCAGCCGTAGATAAGGCGACAAATATATTTGTTGGTGAAGTATAATCCCTTGTTCCACAACCAAAAATATGATCCAATATTTCATTTTCCAGATAATCACTAAAGCTCATTCTTTCCTCCCTTGCTCAATTAAGTAATTTGAAAATTTCTTTTTTCTCTATCGAGTTCAAAAGCCCGTCTTTCATCATCCAAAGAAAAAACGCTTACTTCGCTATCCAGTTCAACAATCCTTTTTTCCCTATCCAACTCAAAAACCCGATTTTCCCTGTCAATCAGAAAAACTCTTCTCTCAGCAGTAATAATGATTTCATGTAAAGCCAGCAAATCCCCACTGAGACTGCTAACAGCATTTATAGAACCCAATAACGATCTTAGACACTCCAAAGCACCAGATGCCTGGGAAACTGATGAAAGGTTACCGGAGAGACCTTTTACTGCATCCAGATTTGCATTGGTTGAAGATAAAGAAAGAATACTTCCATTCAGGACTCTGGAAATATTTAAAGGTAAAGAGACATCCACCTGAGACTGAATAGATATATCGCCTATAAGACTTTTCACTATACTCAGCAAAGCGTCTGTAGAAGAGGTCGAAAGAATTTGACCGGATAGGCTTTTTGCTGCATTTAATTGAGCAGCGAGGTTAGTTGTCGTAGAGATAGTACCATCAAGTGTTACCAATGAAGCAGTTTCTACATATTCGAAAGCACCAATATCAAAGTTTGCAACTTGAGGCCTGGCCGTTCCAATAATATCGTCAATAACACCGGAAGCATTTAAGTCGGTACCATTATCGATCAGGTCAGGAGAAGTAGGCTTCAGACTAACATCCCCACTAACATATTCAGTAAAATTTGCATTCCAATCCGTTGCGCCATTTAACCATCTAATGTTACCTGTTCCAGATCCAAATACTGAATCATCACCGGCACAATATGTGGGAGTTACGGTACCACTTACATCATTAACATTATTAAAAATTGCACAATTTATTAATGTAGCTATCCCTGCTGATTGATTTATGCCAGTTTCATTACCCGTAATAACAGAGTTATAAACATTCAATGTAAAATCAGCTTCAGTAATAGTTACTCCTCGTCCCCCCGTCGCAGAAAAACCCTGTATAATGGAATTACGAACATTCACAGTAACTGATGTTAATCCGAAGATATAGGGCAAATTAATTCCACTTCCAACCTGAGTGTTTGTATTTCCTGGTTGGAATATGCAACTATTTATCTCTATTTGTCCGTTGCTTGCATTTGAATTATTTATAGTAAACACACGCCTTGGAGATACCCACGCTTCAGTTACTTCAGCTTGAATTCCCTCTAAAATTAGAAATTGCTCATACGTAGCAATAGACCAACTACCTTGAACGCGTAAGTAATATTTTGATGTATTCCATTTTCCATCATGTCTTCCACTTACAGGAGTATAGGCTTTTATATATCGAGTTGATGAAGTAGTCCACCCATCAAAGGTTACAGATATTGTATCCTGCATTGCATAGCATTCTGCAGTCCTTCTTTTATTTTCTGAAACCAGATCAGACTGCTGTCCAACCTCCCATGCATTGAGAGAGGTGTAATCTCCACCTGTTGTTTTTACCGTCCTGATTACTTCAATTTGATGGAATGCGCCTATGTCCCAGCCGGAAGAAATAGTTGGTCTCGCTTCTCCAATAATATCATCGGTAACACCTGAAGCACTTAAGTCAGTACCATTATCAATCAGGTCCGGAGCAGTTGGTTTAAGACTAAAATCCCCATTAGCATAGTCAGTGAAATTAGTATCCCAATCTACTGATTCACTTATCCACTGTATATTACCGCTCCCGGCAATATAGTCATCAGAAGCACAATAAGTAGCCGTGATTGTTCCTGTCCAGTCAGTAGTATTATTAAAGTTTGCAGAGTTTGTAACTGTTAGAGTGCCTGATTGCCTATCAACTCCGGTTGCATTTCCTGATATGGTACAATTATAAACATTTGTTGTTGGGGTAGCGAATCCCCAGGTTGAATGAACGCCTGTGTTAGCGTTATCGTAAATTTCACAATTTCTTATTGTAACAGTATTACCATTATTCACAATACCATGCCGGTTACATTCAAATATCCTGCAACGTTCTACCGTAAGCATAGTTGAACCACTTGCAGTATGTATACCATCTACTGGACCTAAAGAAGGGGAGTTGCTGATATCTAGATTGTAGATTGATACAGTGGCAATCTCAGCCCTAATAGCATGTCGATAATCAGTGTTTTGTATAAGTCGATATCTATCATATGCTAAATTACCTACTATCCGAGCCTCTACCCCAGCAGTCCAACCAGCTATATAGCAATCTGAAGTGTCATCAGTCGAACCTGTGCGACGACAGTCGGCAATAGCCACATCTCCATCAGAGTATGCTGTTTGCTCACCTGCCTCCCAAGCATTCAGCGATAGATAATCTGTTCCCGGTCCATTATCGGGATCAACTATTTTAGTGTAATCTGCCATTAGACCTCATCAGTTCCGGTTGCCTTATTTCTAAAATACTTTCGGACCTTTTTCCATGTAACAGTTACTTCCCCTTTGCCGGTCAGTTCAGATAATAATGTTTCAGGTATATCATCGACTCTTAACTTGTATTTTCTTCTTTTAGTCATCATTGAAGGGTCAGGAGTCTCTCCTGAAATATCTCCCATTACTTGCTGGGACATATAGGTCCGGGCTTTTTCATAATCAAGGCCTGTAACCTTAACTTTAAGGAAATTTGGCAATCCCTCCAATCTGCCGTAAGTGGCTCCATCAGGCCTTACCTCGACAATGTCTCCCCTTTTATAACAACCGCGATCATTTTTTTCCGGATCGGGGTGTGTAGAATCTGCTGCTTTTATTAAAAATTCAGCCATGATCACTTCTCCTTATCCTATTAATTTCTTCCGCTGACTGTAAAGCCAGGTGAATTCAAGTTCTAAGTGCACCACCAGAAGCTCGATAAAAGACTTCATAGGGTGTCTGGCAGTTAAAGCACTTCCCTGGCCAATTAATATGAATTCTGCCATAATTCCTATAAGGGATAATATTTGCATCAATAAAATTTCCTAAAAATTCTGTTGTATTGGATTATATAAAAAAATCATAATCATTTTACTACCACTCGCATTAAACCATCTCCTGCATTAATAGTGAATGACCCAGATGGGTTTTGAAGAGAACCTCTTGCCTCTAGGATTAAGGTGCCTGCCCCTGTCACTTTCCCTCGTCCTGCAAAAGCCATATATTGTGGATAAATACCAGAAAGAAACCTACCATCACGTAAATATGTAGAGTCATGAGTAAACTCGATTGTTGCAGTACCCGAGGCTTTTGACACAAATACAAGCCATATGTCATCCAGACCGCCATTAATCCCAATCGCGTTAAAGTAGATATCAACCTCATCATTTACTGCAACCGAGCCAAGGTCACAAGATACAATCTGAAGAGAGCTCACCTCCCACAAATTGACTTCTGAGGCATTTTTTCCAGAGACTGAGGTTTTAATATGGCTATGGTTCCCCTCGGCAACCGTCCCTGAAGTAGTACCAATATCCTTATTAAAACCCGTATTTTTAGCAAAGGCAGGTTCTGACTCCGCCACTTTTGTCTTCTCAGCATCTGTATATTCATTCGTATTGGCATTGGACTCATATGCCGTCTTTATCTCTGCCGCCGATAGATCACCCGTCGCACCCGCCTCGATCCCATCGAGTTTTGTTTTATCGGCAGCAGATAGTTGCATTAAAAAACTGGAGCCGTCGTAAGTTAGCTCGACAATTTCCCCGGCGGCTATATCTCCGGCTTGCAGCACTGATCCATCTCTCTGTTTTATAGTGATAGTCCCCAATCCATTAATATCAAGGGTAGACGCCCCCGTATTTGCATTCGCTGCCTTAAAGGATATTTTCAAACCCTCAGTCAGTACCAGCGGAGCCTGGAAAAGATGCAGCCCTACAGCATACTTTTTACCCGTAGCCGCAAAAATATTAGGATCAAGTCCGAGTTCGTTCTGGCTTATCACCTCAACTACCCTTGCACGGGTCCTGTCGGAAATATTTATTACCTCAAAACCCAATTCCACAGCATCGTTTATGAAACTCGCACTACCGTCAACCAGTCTGCCAGCTGTTACAGAATTATTAGTTCCGCTGGAAACCTGCTTACCAAAAACAAAGTCTGCTGCATAGGCGTTAGCAGCACCTATATCCTGACCATGCAGGAGAGGCGAGCTTCCGTCAAAGTCCTCACCAGTTGCCACCTGGTTGTTGAGGCTATCCATTTGTGTGGCCGTAATAATCGTTCCCGGTTCAGAGGGTGGTTTTTTATCAATAAATTCCGTCTTGGGCATAATATTCTCCTTCTATCCTGTATAGTCAAATTCCACCAGCGTATAAGCCGGTTTCAGTTTATTAAATAACGCTTCCAGTTCTATGTTTTGTTCCGATATCAAAACCTTCCACACATAAACGATCTCTTCGGGGGCCAATACATCCCCGCATTCAGCCTCACCGCAGCGCATCTGTTTATAGCCGTCAATTACAATGCTGTATCCATAAGCCGCCGCCAGATCAATAAAATACTGCTTATCCAGCCTTCCTCGCGCCCTTATTTTAGCAACAATCCGCTCACACAGCTGTTCTTCCGAATCGTCATTCCCGGGAACGGCACCACTGATTCTTTCCCAGTCTGCCAGGAGAAGATTCGTGGTGGTTTGAGGAAACATTTCGTCAAGGAGAAGATCACCATTGTTTGATGTCGTATCTAAAATTTTGCCCTCCAGCTTAATATCTTCCTTATGGCAACCTTCCAGGTACTTTAAGGGAAAAAGTTTCTTTAATGTATTCTCATGTTTAGGTGACATCGATTGTCCCCGGTCTTACCATTTCGTAGTTTGAGCTAATAACATCGATATCGGGGGACGTAATATTAACGTTTTCTGCCCCGTTATTAATAGCTATTGACGTAAGCTGCACGCGATAAAGTGCTTCTCCGGGTGCCAGTCCCTTCATATAAGCGGCTATATCGAGCGCTGTCTGATCCTTATCAGCATTAGCGCCTGTTATAGTCATATCTACATCCTGAATATTAATCAACGGGCCAATTACCGACAGCGCATCCCCGGCGATTACAGGCTGTACCGACTCGATATAGAGCCTTACTTCCTCAAGCATACTCCTCACCGTATAGGTTTGATCTGCAGCCTTAAATATATCCGTATCGAGGGAAAGCTCCGTCTCACTTTCAACAGCAGTCACCCGGGTCGTCGTTCCTGTCGTATCATTTATTACGAGTGCTCCAGCTGAAATACCTTTTGTTATAAAGGTTTGTGTAGAATGAACCAGTTTGTTGGCGGCGATGGCATCGTTGGAGCCTGTAATATCGGCATGGCTTGCCGGGAGTTCATTGCCTGTCGTCACTTCATCAGCCACAATGACCATAACAACTGTTCCCAGTCCCATTGCCAAGGGGTAACAATAGGCATATTTAACATTGACAATTTCATTTGCCCACCGGATATAATCCGCC
>Ga0316190_10003534_pt1 | contig 11346 bp, 10 predicted proteins | sample Eddworburrow2_MG_FD_204929 | JGI IMG/M metagenome (GOLD analysis project Ga0316190, IMG submission 204929) | Coastal sediment microbial communities from Maine, United States - Eddy worm burrow 2 | ecosystem: Environmental > Aquatic > Marine > Coastal > Sediment | place: USA: Maine | collected... | reverse complement strand
AAGAAATAAGTTATAAAATCCGTATCGGTATCGGCGATCAGGGCCACCCGTGAGCCACGCTCCAGACCCAGGGCGATAAAACGGCCTGCAATCGCCTGGGCCTTATTCTTCAATTGGGTGTAGGTTAAGACATCCTGCAATTGACCTTTGCTATTATAGAAATTAAAGCCGGTGTCTCCCCGGGCCGCATATTCTAAGGCTTCCACCAAAGTGGCGAAACCGCCGGCTTGCAGTTTTAATTTATTTTCGGTTGGTGTCGGTTTCATGATAGTGACCAATACCAGTAACTCAATTCATAAGCCACCTCACCTTGGCGGGATGAGAATTTAAAAGGTTCTATCGTTACCGCGATGGCATGCTTCATGGTGCAAAACTGATCGATGCCGGCGGCTTATGAATTGTGATAAAAAAGAATTTTTGCTTATTTATTACGGTTAATTGGTTTACGCCAGCCGAACAACCAGCACCAAATCCGACTGAAGCGAACAAGATATTGCCAATGATGAAGTTGAATCCTGACACCTTATACGAAAATACGCCAAAATGGAACGATTTTTTGAGGATTAGACTGCCCATATCGATCGCCTGGATTAAACAGCGATCAGCAGAACTAGATTCTAAACCTGTCTAGGATCCCGTCTGAAGCGAACGTTAGCGGGGAAACTTCATCCGCTATGAGAACCCCTGCGCAACAAAACCTACTTGAACAACTTCCCGCCATAATGCGCCATGTAATGATCGATCTCTTTGGCAAAATGCTCCAGGAACTTATCCATTTTTTCGCCTTCATGCTGCATGACATTTTCAGTGATGTTAGAGGCTTTATCATATGCTTTTTCAAACTCATGATCAGGCAGGCCGCTGATCTCTTTCGCGTCATCCTTTGTGATATGCCCGGCGTGGGCGAAAATGGAGGCTAACACGCCACTCAGGTGTTTCACTTTTTCCTTAGCCATTCTGCGTCTCTCCTTTCAAGTGTCTGTTATTCGGTGTTTAAATTCCATAGCAACAGCACCCAGCGCAATGCCAACTCTTTGATAGCGGTGCCTGCTAACATTAAAGGTCATCATGTACTGCAAGGTATAATAAAACGCAAATGCCCTAGATGCAAGTGTCAGGACCGTTCGCGGATCGAAAAAAAACACCAGGATTGCGATTCCGCAATTCGTCGGATTTCAGAAAGTATGCCGGAAGGAAGAGAATGATAATGAGCGTTGCAATGAGCCCGGTTATTTTGTTGATTATTTATTAAATTTTCATTAAATTACCTGCAATTACTGAAACATTTTTACGCTCAACTGAAATTTTAACTGGTTTCTAAGACAGTGACTGAATCTATCATTCGCACGAAATTGCACCGACCTCCCGTCGGCCTGGATTTTATCGGCCGGCCACGTTTATTGGAGCGCCTGAAAAAGTACCGCCAACGACCCTTAACGCTGGTTACGGCACCTGCCGGTTATGGAAAAAGTATACTGATGAGCAACTGGTTGGAAGCGTGTGATTGCCCGAGCGCCTGGGTCTCTCTGGATAAAAATGACAACCATTTGCCTTTGTTCCTGAGCTATTTCTTAAGCGCTGTCCAGAATATGTTCCCCGATGCCGGCCGAAAAACCCTGGCCATTGTAAATGCATCTTCACTTCCGTCGGTGTCCCTACTGGCCGGCAGTTTCCTCAACGAACTGGAACGGATTGAGCAGCCCTTTATTCTGGTTCTGGATGATTATCACCATATCCAGGATAAGTCAGTAAACGATCTGCTCACTCAACTGCTCTCCCATCCGCCGCGATCGTTGCATTTGGTAATAATTGGCCGCCGCGATCCCGCCTTGCCGATTTTTGCGCTGAGAGCAAAGGGTCAGGTGACGGAGATACGAACTCAGGAGCTGCGCTTTACAAAATCAGAAACAGCGGAATATCTGAAGCAGTTCACAGGAATTCAGATCAACCCATCCACTGCCGGCGAATTGGTAGAAAAAACTGAGGGCTGGGTGACCGGCTTACGCCTGGCCGCCCTTTCCATGCGCCACCGGGGTGATCTCGATCCCAGGTTGCTGGAACCGCAAGTGGACGCTCAATATGTAATGGAATATCTATTCAATGAGGTCTTCTCCCGGCAACCACCGGAATTCAGCCAATATCTATTGGGAACTGCCATCCTGGATCGCTTTTGCGGTCCCTTATGTGAGGCGGTGTGTGCTCCCGGTGCTGAACCGTTTACCTGTGAATTTGGTGGCTGGGAGTTCGTCGACTGGTTAAAGACCGAAAACCTGTTCTTGATTTCCCTGGACGCTGAAAACCGTTGGCTTCGCTACCACCATTTGTTTCGCAGGCTCCTGGTCAACCAGTTAAATCGTCGGTGCAGCGCCGAAGAAATCAAAGCACTTCACGCCCAGGCCAGTGCCTGGTTCTTCGAAAATGACTTGATCGAAGAGGCCTTGCAACACGCCCTGGCCGCCGGGGACGCGGAGACAGCTGGCAGTCTGGTCGCACGAATTGGCCACCAGTTGATGAATGACCAACAGTGGGTGCGCCTGGAACGTTGCCTGCACGTGTTGCCCAGGGATCAGGTTGAAAGGGATTCGGCGTTGCTCGTGATGGAGGCCTGGCTTCACCATATCCGGCAGAATGTGTCGGGTATGACGTCCTGCCTCAAAAGGATCGAGTCTCTGAATGCCTCCTCCCCGCCGGACACCCTCGTCAACGTCAAGCATGTACAAGGCCACTTCGAGGCCTTACGCGCATTTCAGCACTATATGGCCGGCGAGGGCGAAAGCGCTTTAGCCTTAAGCCGGCGTGCGCTTAAGGACATCCCTCTCCATCACAGGCGGGCAAGGCTCTTTGCTGATATTTATCAGCTCGGGGCATACCAGATGGCCGGTGATCTTGAAACCGGCCTGTCGATTTACCAGGAGGCGATGGGGTCCTACACCGAACGGCACAAGAACTACCATGCAATGTATTTGGCAAACCTCGGCCTTGTATACTGGATGGACGCGAACTTGATTGTCCTGCGGCAGACCGCCGAGTGCTTATTGGATGTCTTAAAGGAGCACCCGCTGTCCGTTACGGTCGCCTACGGGCTATATTTCTTAGGAATTGTCCACTATCACCGAAACGATTTGCAAAACGCCGAAGATAAGCTTGCTAAGGTGGTCAAGACCTACTATGCCGACAGTCTGATGAACTTCGCGCACAGCGCTTTTGCACTCGCCCTCACGTATCAGGCCCAGGGAAAACCCGGCCAGGCCGGAGAGATCAGTAAGTCCGTGGTGGCCGATTCGATCGAAACCAACAACACCGATATGCTGCAGATCGCCCGGGCCTTCGAGGCGGAACTGGCGCTGCGCCAGGGGCGCCTTGCCGAAGCCTCCCGATGGGTGGAAAAGTACCAGGCTGAACCGCTCCTGCCGACATTCCGCTTTTATATGCCGCAACTGACAGCGGTTAAAATACTGCTGGCTCAGGATACGACGGCCAGCCGACGTCAAGCTGCTGATCTCCTCGATCAGCTACACGATTTTCTCACATCGATCCACAACATCCGTTTTCAGATTGATGTGCTGTCCCTGCAGGCCCTGCAACTCGATGCCGGGGGCGAAAAATCGATGGCTATGGAAAAACTAACTGAAGCCCTCAATCTGGCAGAACCGGGCGGCTTTATCCGGCTTTTTGTGGATTTGGGGCCTCAAATGGCCGATCTGCTCAAACGGCTGGTGAGGCAAAACGTTGCCGTGGGCTATATAGGGCGGATCCTGGCTGCTTTCAGTGACCAAGAACATAGAACAGCACCGGATCCGACCGATCAGCCGATCCCCAAGGCACCTCAATACGCTGCCTCCCAGCCCCTGACCGATCGCGAACTTGAAATATCAAACCTGCTTGTGCAGCGGCTCAGCAACAAGGAAATTGCTGCCAAATTGATCATCTCACCGGAAACCGTAAAAAAACACCTGAACAACATTTATGGCAAACTCAACGTCAGCGGCCGCCAGCAGGCGGTTGAAAAAGCCCTGGTCCTGGGTATCCTCACGCGGCGATAGACGGCTGGAAGGGAGGGATAAAGAATGTCAGAAAGTGAGAAGGTGTGAAGGTCAGAAAGAAAAAAATATCAGCCTCTTCCCGCTTGATTTAAACATTGCAGACCAAGCTGTTGAATTGCGGGCGCAGCACCATTTCAAAACACCAGACGCTATCCAACTCGGTACGGCTGTTGCTTGTGGTGCCGAATACATCATAACGAATGACAAGGAGTGGCAGAGGGTTGAAGAGATACAGATTGTAATGGTTGGTGATTTATAACCTCCCCCTCGCGCCATCGCATTTTTTCCGCAATCCGAGATCCAAAATCCCAAATCGAAAATCCCCTTAACAGGCGCCCAACTCCCTTATTATTAAAAATTTTTCAGCTCTAAGTGTAGGCGACGGATACAGGGGGAAAGCTATAACAATCAGGCGTCATTTTGGCGCCAAAATTCAGAAGACATGTTGCCATTTTGGCACCATTATATTAGGTTACAGTTATCTCAAAAATATGATTCAGTTATATGCTGAAAGGAGCTTATTATGCCGATATTAAAAGAAAAAGAACGTGTATCAGCTCGGATTCCAATCCAGGCTTATCAAACCTTGATACACGCAGCGGAGATTTCAGGTGCGACATTGAATCAGTTCCTCGTAACGGCGGCGGTTGAAAAAGCACAAATGATTATTGAAAAGGATCAAACAATAAATCTATCAATCAAATCTGCAAACGTATTTTTTGATGCTATTGAAAATCCACCCGAGCCCAGCAAGAAACTTAAAGATGCGATGAAAGCATACAGAAGCCGCCTGTGAAATACATGTTGAAAAATTGCCTCGTAAATATTCCAAAAAATATCCGCTGAAGGCTCCTGCCGCAAAACTCGCGAGACTGGCTGTTATAAAAAATAAACAACGACAGGGTTTCGGTACTCTTATGATGGTTAATGCAATCGAACGGATTTTATTAGTTCCAAAAAATCTTGGAATTATCGGCTTCTTTGTTGATGCTAAAAACGAAGAGGCCAAAGGTTATTACGAACAGTTTGGTTTCATCTCTCTTCCGGAAAATTCTTTAGAACTTTTCCTTCCCATTGCCACCCTCCAGCAAGCCTATGAATCGATTGTGCAAATGTAATTTTAGGAGCGGTCGCAAACCGAATTTGTCGACAACATCGGCGTCGCGTGCAGAAAAACCGTGAACGACAACATGCGGGCTCTGCTGTTTCGCAACGTGCGCGAACTGCTGTTGAATGTGGTTAAACATGCCAAAGCGAATAAACCGCGGCCGATGTTAGAATCAAGCCCTAAAAAATGAAACCCAAGAGTTGATCAAAAACCTTTTGGGCATGATTTGCTATTGCACATAAAAATGTGATACACATATTTGTGTGAAAAATATGCGGGAGGATCTGAGAAATGGAAAAACAAAACGTCACCCTGTCCATCCCCAAAACGTTATTGAGACAGGCCAAAATTATGGCTGCAAGTCAGGATAAATCTCTTAGTCAATTCCTGCGAGAGTCTCTTGAAGAAAAGGTAAGAGAAGAAGCTGATTATAGTAAGGCTCAAAAGAGACAGCTCAGACTTCTCATAAAAGGCCTGGATTTGGGAACCAAGGGACAAATAAAAGTCAGAAGGGATGATCTCCATGTCAGAGGATAAGATCTTTATCGATACGAACATAATGATCTATGCTTACGATGTGTCAGCTTGGGATTCGATGATTATTGAAGCGGCCATAAAAGGCGGTGCGGTTTTTTTGATGTCTGAAGACCTGCAACACGGCCAGGTTATAAGTGGTGTAACCATCAGAAATCCCTTCAAAGATTGAAATCGGATCAAGAGCTCAAGGCAAAGGATTCAGGATCCAGCCAAGCCGCTGGCCGCGAAGCAGCCAGTCTTATCGAACAAGAAACTCCTGTCTGCGACCGTTCCTGCCGCTGAAATCCCGACAGCGCCGATTCTCAGAACCAAGCTCCAACGCCCCCCGCTCTCCTCGAATATCATTCCTCGGCCACGTTTAATTGAACAGCTGGAGAAGGGGCGTCAGGGGGTGATGACCTTGGTTTCGGCACCGGCCGGCTACGGCAAGAGCATTGCGGTGAGCCAGTGGCTGGAGACATGCGGGTATCCGGCCGCCTGGGTGTCGCTCGATAAAACTGATAGCGATTTGCGGCTTTTCCTGAAATACTTTGTAACTGCCATCCAGACTATTTCCCCCGATGCCGTCCGAAAAACGATGGCCATGTTGGATTCATTTCAGCTACCGCCGCTGTCGATCGTGATCGTCAGCCTCATCAATGAACTCGACCGGATTGAGCAGCCATTTATTCTGTGCCTGGATGATTGCCACCTTATCCGGAATGAATCCGTGTTCGAGCTGCTCGCAGAATTGCTAAAGAATCCCCCCCAGAGCATGCACCTGATTCTAACAAGCCGCTGTGATCTCCCCTTACCGTTTCACATGCTTCGCGCCCAGAGTCGGATGACGGAGATCCGAACACAGGAATTGCGCTTTAATTTGGAGGAAACGACGACGTTTCTGAACAAGACACTCGGGATAGAGGTTGATCCAGCCACGTCCAGGGCTTTGGGAGAAAAAACCGAGGGTTGGGTGACCGGATTACGCCTGGCAGCCCTCACCCTGAAACTGAAGGGCAATATCGATCCCAGACTGCTCGAACCAATGGTGAACGCTCAATATGTGATGGAATACCTTTTTAATGAGGTATTTTCCCACCAACCGCCGGAATTTAACCGTTACCTTCTGGGTACCTCGATCCTCGAACGTTTCTGCGCCCCTTTGTGCGACGCAGTGTGCTTGCCGGGTGAAGATCCTTTAACATGCGAAGCCGGTGGTTGGAAGTTTCTCACCTGGCTGAAAGAAGAAAACGTTTTCGTGAATTTTCTGGACTCTGAAAATCGGTGGTTCCGCTACCATCATATTTTTCGAAAGTTTTTAGGCAACCAATTAAAACGTCATTATAGAACTGACGAGATCAAAACCCTGCACGCCAACGCCAGCGGATGGTTTTTTGATAATAACTTATTCGAAGAGGGCATCCGGCACAGTCTGGCCGCTGATAACATTCCAGGGGCAGCTGAGATGGTGGTAAAGCACGGCCACACTTTGATGGACGACCAGCAGTGGTCACGCCTGGAACGCTGGCTTGGTATGTTTCCCCGGGACACCATTGAACAGGATCCCGAGTTGATTATGCTTGAGGCCTGGCACAATCATGTGCACAAAGCCGGACATGACCTTTCAGCGATGGGAACTTACCTCGAAAAAGTTAAGATGCTGCTGGACAACTTGCCGGAAAAGAACTCGTTGCACGCAGCACAGATTAGGGGCCATTTTGATGCTTTGTGCGGGTTCCAATCCCTTATCTTTGGTGACGCTGAGAACGCCCAAAAATACATCCAGTCGGCGTGCAAAAATATTCCCATGCACCATAAAAGAGCGCGGGTCCTTGCACGAATCTTTCAAGCCGGAGCATACCAAATGACCGGTAATTTGGAGGCAGGCCTTCCCGTCTATGTTGATGAACTGCAAAAAAGCCTCAAGGTGGACAGTGCCTATCACGCCATGTACCTCGTGAACCTCTGTTTCATATACTGGTTGGAAGCTGACTTGTTTATGATGCGAAAAAACGCCGAGCGTTCACTAAAGACCGCAATTAACACTGGCCAAAATACGGATGGCTCAGAATACGAAAGACAGCCGGCAGCAAGCGACAGACCTGCTGGAACAATTATCAGATTATCTTACATCGATTCACAACAAAAGTTCTCAGGTTTCAGTTATAGCCCTCCAGGCCCTGCAGCTCGACTCCCAGGGTGAAGAATCAGTGGCCCTAGAAAGACTAACCGCAGCGCTCAATCTGGCAGAACCGGGTGGTTGCATACGCCTATTCGTGGATCTGGGGCCTCAAATGGCCGATCTGCTGAAGCAGCTCATCGATCAAAACGTTGCCGTGGGCTATATCGGGCGGATCCTGGATGCTTTCAAGGAGGATGCTCACAAAGCAGTGTTAGATGCGTCGGATCCAAATGGCCCGTCCTCCCATAACCGATTCTCTTCATCTTCTTCTAATTCCGAATTCCCTCTGGGGCTAGTCCCCTATGGCCCCTACGGCTTCCGGCTCGTAGAGCGGGCCTACAGCTCGGAGAGGCCGGAGGCAGCATTCCCAATTCCGACTTGCATACCTCCCAGCCCCTGGTCGAGCCCCTGACGAACCGCGAGCTTGATGTTCTGGCGATGCTGGCACATCGTCTGAGCAACAAGGAAATTGCTGCCAAACTGTTCATTTCACCTGAAACCGTAAAAAAGCACCTGAATAACATCTATGGCAAACTCAGTGTCAGCAATCGCCGGCAGGCGGTTGAAAAGGCAGAAACCCTGGGTATACTCAAAAGATGATGCCAGGTTCCGGATACCGGATGCCGTGGGTGGCGAAAAGGGGGATGGGCAATGATTCGATTGCGGATTGCGGAATGATTCGATTGCGGATGGTGGAATGCGGAATCAGAGAGTAGAATGCATAGGGCTTGGCGCATGGCGTGATCAGCGAGTTGGAGACCCTTCTTCGCTTTGCGATCTTGGCGGGACAGGCTGAGAGCCGGGGAAGAAAGAAACGCAGTGGCAACAAATGATGACGTCAAAGATTAAAGCAATCTTTGTCAAGGTGAGGGGTCGTTAGAATCTATTAATGGTAAATAAACAATCTTGTCCTCCCATTCATTCTCATAGCTGTAATCGGCTAATAGAATTATATTATCAATAATTTCTCCTAATGAAGAAGTCATTTTTATTGCAAATACACCCGGCATGGGCAATCCATCACTTATCCTTTCGTAGGCGTATTTTGTAATTGTTGTTACATCATGGGTCAAAAGGATACGATCCTCTTGAGCTGCCCATTTCAGTACTGTCGCATCATCTTTGCCAGAAAGATCCACATCTTGTATGCGGACTATATTCAGATCCGCATTACGCCGGAGCAAGCCTCTCACAATATTGTAATTCAAATTTTCATCTGCAGCGAAACGTAACATTCGGGTATTTTTTACTGATTCTGGCGGGATAGAAGACGCTTACGAACATCATTCATATTCTCGTTATTTTGGTTCTGCCGTTTGACTTGCTCTGCCCGTTGTTTTCGTTTATTTAGATATTTCTCTAAAGTATCTCTATTTCTTAAATAATACGTAATCACGGCATACACATCGGCCAGATTTAGAACTGGAAATTGGTATACGATTTCCTCAGCAGTTGAACCGCTATTAAATGCTGTTACAAGCGTCTCCAAGGTAACCCGAGTATTGCCAACCCGAATCACACCATCCTTATCGGTTTCGATGGGTATTTTTTCAGTTACAGCCGCCAAGTCCATAACTTCACCTCAATATTTTTTTGAGACAAATTGATCGGCTTATATGTAAAATAAAAGACATCGATACAATCTGCTATTTAATATGCAATCTACCTCGTTATTACAATTAAAACAAGCTAAAAAGCCCTATCTTTGGGTCTTTCTGCTTCCGCTGATTCGTCCATTTCTCCATCTCCCTCTCCCCAAGACACCCTATGAGCCCCATGCTCCATCCTCTATGCCCTCTGCGCCGTGCCCTATGCCTTCTGCGCCATGCGCCATGCCCTATGCACTCTGCTCTCTGATTCCACCTTCCCCTTCTAACCTTTCTTACCCTCTCAACTTCTCACCTTCTGTTTTTTCCGCCTTCCGAATTCAATTCTCTGCCCCATGCGCGCTGCTTTCTGCCCCATGCACTCTGATCTCTGAATCCGCGATCCACAATCCCAAATCCAAAATTGAATAACCCAGAACTCTGAACCCTGCCTGCCGCGACGTCATGTCGCGTCGTAGCTCGAAGAGCGAAGCCAGACGTTTCTCGGCGAAGCTATTAGCGTAGACGGAAGCCCAAAGGGCGAAGAAGGGAACCCAGAACCACAGAACCCGTGAACGATTATTTGGGATATACCCCATTTATACAACCCCATATACCCCTTTTTGGGGCTGTTGCTTTATCTAAATCGGTATTATGTTCAATCTCAGATATTTTGGGACACGGATGAACACAGATTAATAGGATAACGAAAAAAACAAAAACTATCATCTGTGAAGATCCGTGTAATTCCGTGTCCTAATTCATTCTGCTTAGACACTGCGGGGAAAGCTTTTTTTGGACACAGATGAACACGGATTCCCAGGATAATAAAATCTATGAAATTCTTTTATCTGTGAATATCCGTGTAAATCCGTGTCCCAACTTATTCAACCAAACATAAAGGAGGATACCACGATGAGGCGAAAGACGATTATTTGGCTGCTCGCGGCTGTAATTCTTTTTCCGGGATTTGCCGGTGCGGTGAGCGAAAAAGATTTTGAGGTCCAAACCACCGAAAATATTGTGATTCTCTGTACAACTGCCACCGACGATCCGTTATACCACCATGCCATTAACTTTTGCCACGGCTACCTGGTGGGTGCATACCACTACCATGAAGCCGCGTCATCCGGTCCGAAAGGAGTTCGATTGGTCTGTCCACCCGATCCGATGCCAACTAGAAACGATACGATCGACGAGTTCATTCAGTGGGCAAAGGCGCATCCGCAACATATGAAAGAGACGCCTGTCGAGACAGAGTTCAGGTTCCTGATGGAAAAGTGGCCGTGCAAACCATAAAAATTGAAGATTGAAGACTGAAGATTGAAGATGATCCGCCTTGTATGGAGGGTTGCCGAAGATACGAGGGCAAAAACAATTACTAAGGTACTAAATCCGGACTAAGGGCTTTAATATATTCGAATAATAATTTTAACTGGGGTATGCACTTTGCTAAGGTTGCCCCTATATCTTGTGGTTTTTAGCTTTGCGACCTCTGACATGCTGGATCATCTGCCTATGCGGGACTGGTTCGATTTGCACCGCATTTTCCAAGAGGCGCATAAACAACATGCCCCGGTGAGTTGAAGTACGACGATTAAATCTGAACGTGTACTCATCCAGGTAGTAAGACAGGTGTTCAGGGCTGACCGCGCCTTGATGGGTTCCCAGAAGCCAACGTTTCAAAAGCGAAGCCACTAAATGAGCAAGTTTCAAGTCATTTTTCTTTACCAAATCATGGCTATAGCCCATAGAACTCAATCTGTTGTAGCCGCCCCACTCGTCGGTTCGAATTCTACTTCCTCTCACAACTTTGTCCTGCACAAAGGTCGTGAGACTGTCACCAGAGGCGTCTTTAAGAATTCCACAACGAATCCGCCCAAGACCTTCGGCTTCCTTATCTTCCACGGC
>Ga0316190_10003532_pt1 | contig 11347 bp, 15 predicted proteins | sample Eddworburrow2_MG_FD_204929 | JGI IMG/M metagenome (GOLD analysis project Ga0316190, IMG submission 204929) | Coastal sediment microbial communities from Maine, United States - Eddy worm burrow 2 | ecosystem: Environmental > Aquatic > Marine > Coastal > Sediment | place: USA: Maine | collected... | reverse complement strand
TCCGGCTCGTCAAGTGCTTGTACCAGCTCTCGTGAGAGCTGGTTTTCCCGAGCCGATGAGCCCCACTACTACAATCGTCTTCGTCTCCTTTTCACTTTGCCTCCAGCACAGCTTGGATCTTCCGAAGGCCACCAAGGCGTCGCCGAAACGTGGACACGCTGAACGGGGTAGAGGAGAGCCCCGATTCCGTCACCACCCCGTTTCGTTGAAAAACTTGCATCGCAGCATCCCAGAGGGCCTGCTCGGACACCTTCTCGTATGGATTTCGGATGTACTTCTCGGGGCGGGTCAGTTCCCGACCTCGCTGTATGGACTTCATGATGTACTGATGGGCATCGGCCCGAAGGTCACGAGCCACCAAACACTCTTCGGGGGGTTTGTGTTGCTTGCTGCTGTTGCAGCTTCGACACGCGGGGGCAATGTTCCAGATGAAGTTAGTGCCTCCTCGGTACAAAGGGATTACATGATCCCAGGTATCGGCTTCATTTTCACAGTAGGCGCATAGGCCGGAAAACTGCTCCCGCAAAAGGATAAGTTCCTCTCCGGTGTGGTGTCCGGGTGCTTTCGCCTTCCGTGCTCTTTTACGATGGCGTTGGGCCGCTGCCTTCTCTGGGTTCGCTTCCCGCCACGCTTTACCATTTCTCCGCCACATTTCCCTAGCTTTCTCAGGATTCTCTGCGATCCACTTCTTGAGGTTCGGATAGCCCTTGGCCTTCTGGTCTGCTGCCCACGCCTTGTTCTTCTCCCGAACCCGGTCGGGGTTGGCCTCTTTCCACCGCTGGGTTCGTTTGGCGTCATATCCCGGATTTTGGTTCCGAAACCGGGCTGCCTTGGCCCGATTCCACACAAGCCAGTGGGGATGGCAGTAGGCGTCCTTGTAGTGGCTAAACTCGGTGGTTGGGCGATACTCATCACAGGTCTTGCACCAACGAAGATTCTCTGGGGCTTTAGCGGGCATGATGACCTCCTTTTACATGGAGGCAGGCATAGGCAAGAAACCGAAGTAGCTTCGGTCGAGGCCTTCGATTATGACTACTTTTTTGGGGTGGGTCACAACTACTCCAGGGTCAGGATTGGCCACACAGCGTTCAGCACGTTGAGGGCCAGTGCATAGGGGTCAGCGGGCGAGTCACAAGTCACCTCAACGCACTGAACCCCGCCCCGTGTTGGGTGCGGAACGAGCCGAGGTTTGCCGATGTCCTTGAGCGCATTGGAGAGGTACTCGGACACAGCTGCGACGTCAGTTCCCGGCTCCCGAAGGGCTGGGGTTGAGACGAACACGGAGAGGCACGACCAGCACGGGGACAAGCCTTTGCTGGCTCCAATTTTCTCCATGAGGTAGCGGGCGATGATCAGGTGGTCAGCCACGACCAGGGCGTTGGGTGGATCGGGGTCCAGGTCTTGTGGGAAGCCCCGGTAGCCGATCTTGAAGTCCCACTCTGGTGCCAAGGGTGGGTTCCAGGCGGAGTGGAACAACAACCCCGCGTCGAAACAGGCCCCGATGTGTCGTTCGGCTATCTGGAAGCGACGAGCCTCGAACTGCGGGTCCTCTTCCTCATCGGCTTCCTGGTGGGAGTAGTCCTGTTCGAAACCGAACCAGACCAGGTTGGCCGGCTTGCCTCGCAAGTCGAGGGCTTCGCGGACCTTCCCCCGAAAGTCGCTTTCGATGCCATAGTCATCATCGCCACGCATCTCGCACAGCACGATGTAGTTCGGCTGTGGCCTTGTCGGGTCCGGGAGATAGAAGAAGGGAACGAGGATCCGAGTGGTGCCAGGGCAATCACAACCATCCACACCCTGGCATTCGAGGGTGTGAGTTGTGTTGTAGAACGTCCAGCGATCCAAGATGGGGATGGGCTCCCCTTTTTCATCCTTGGTGATGAGGATCGACTTTTTCTTGAAGACGATGTCTCCGTGGTCGTCGAGCCAGATGTAATCAGCCAGGCCCATCCCTACAACCCCGCCGCCGCCTTTGATGACTTTCAAATGAGCCATGCGCTCCACCTCCTGATGTTGCCCACCCTACCCGGTGGGGGCTCAACTCGTGCCCCTTCTGCGTAGTGAGGGGACAAAGGAGTGACGAATGACCTGTGCTGAGTACCTCGACGCCTTGAGCGTAGCCTCGTGGGGAGCTATCCCCATCCATTTCATCATGGCGGCCCTGGCCGCCTTCCTCGGCGGGTACGTTTTCGGACGTGTGAAGATTCGCGACAAGGACAAGACCCTCAAAGGGGAGCGGGAGTTCTTCTACAAGGCCGGTGTGGTGGTCTGCATCATCGCGGCATTCGTTTTCATCGGCCAGGCCCTCGCACGGACCCACACGGCGTTTTTCCCGGAGGACTACTCCACCAGCGTCTACTACTGCGCGGACAACCCGCCAGCTTTCATCAAAAAGGTCAAGTAGGGGCATGGACCTCGACTGCACCACAGACAAGTACGGGACCCTCTACGCACCTTGGCTGGCGAACCCAGGCAAGCTGCTTGACCTGGCTGGGTTCGAGCCAGGCATGAGGGTACTCGACCTCTGTGGGGGCACCGGGGCCATCTCTTTGGAGTGCATTCGTCGAGGGGCCAACCCGTCAGACCTGCTGCTGCTCGACCTCAATCCCAGGTGCCCCGATGAACGGGTGCCCCAGGCTGCCGTGGATGCGAACCGGCTGTGGGACTACTTCAGGGGCCGACAGCCTGAGTGTCACGGTGCCTACGACCTCATCGTCATCCGGCAGGCGGTGGCCTACCTCGACTGGAACACGTTCATGTTGGCCTGGCTGTCCGGGTTGCTGGCTCGCGATGGCAAGCTGGTGTTCAACACGTTCGTCAAGCCTCGTTGGTCATTCAAGACCTACAAGTTCAACGGCCAGCGCTTTTTCGAGGCGTCCGGCTACATCGGTCGCACGGTGGCTCACCTACAAGCCAGCCCTGGGTTGGGCCTCGACCTGACCAAGTTCCACTGGTGGACCCCGGATTACCTCCACAAGAGGCTGGAAGTCTGGTTCGACGTAACCCAGCAGCAGGTGTCAGGCAAGTCCGCCCGGTTCATCTGCACCCACCCCGCCAGGCGGCGGAACCGCCCGGAGCCTGTCCCATGAACTGGTTTGAAATCCTCATCATCGCTTTCATCATTTTCATGGTCTGGAACAACCGGACCAACCGGACCCGGAAAACCAAGGAGGTGGACACCTCCGACGAAGCCGTCATCGAAAGGTGGCTCGGAGAGGACAACATGTCCTGCCCCGACTGCTCCGGCCGGCTCCTCGCAGGACTTGAACTCTGCGAAACAGTCCTCACAGAGGGCGTTCTGAGACATGCCGCCGCGAGCCACCGGCTGGCGAAGCCGGGCGAAGGTCGCAAGCAGATGTATGGAGGTTCCTTGATGCTTACCTACCTGCTCATTGACGGTCGTCAGTTCATCCCTTTCGCGGACAAGTGGCGGTTGTTCGAGGACAAGGACCAGTGCTTGGAGGAGGCCCGAAAGCTGGGCTGGGGCCAAGGGCTCATGTCGTTCCCCGTGGGGGACAAGCCTGGCGTTGCTCATCAAGAGAAAGGTGGGGACGTGGACCTGACGATCATCCCTGTTCTCGTTCATCCTTCGAAGTCGAAAGTTCAACCATGAAAGTGCTCATCACCGCCGGTCAGGTCTACGGCCGACTCGACGACAACAAGCTGGTCGGCAACCGCGTCCGGGGCATCTGGGCGTGCAGGTTCACCGAACACCTCGCAAAGTCCGGGCACGAGGTCGCAAGCAGATGTATGGAGTAGACGCATATGGCGTTCAGCCGAAAAGTGCCCCGAGGCAACCGCAACACTTACTACTACAAGTGCCTTTGCTCTTGCGGTCAGGAGGTTGAGCTGACTCGCTGGAAGATCATCACCAAGCACACGGGGTCTTGCGGGTGTCGCAAGACCCGGAGCGGGGCAGACAACCCTTCATGGAAAGGTCACGAGGAGATCAGTAGCAAGTTCTGGTCGAACAACAGTGCCAGGGCAAAGAAGAAGGGGATGGATTTCACCCTCTCTATCGAGGAAGCGTGGGGGATATTTCAGGAACAGGGCGCTCGATGCGCCCTGTCGGGCCTCCCACTGGTTATGGTGGACCAGTGGGATAGAAAAACCCGTAAATATACCGGTACAAGGACAGCTTCCCTGGATCGCATCGACAACACCAGGGGCTACGTCGCCGGCAACGTGCATTGGGTTCACAAGAACATCAACCGGATGAAGTCTGATTTCGGGGTAGCCGAGTTCATACGGCTCTGCCAGTGCGTCGCACGGACTCAAGAGAGTGAGACATGAAACATGTGGTGATCAGCGCTGGACCTGTGTACGGGCGGCTGGATGACAACAAACTGGTGAGTAATCGAGTTCGAGGGATCTGGGCTTTGCGGTTCGCAGGCTACCTGTCTTCGAGGGGGCATCAGGTCACGTTGGTGCTGCCTGACACCATGCCGAAGAACAGCGACCTCGACCTGGGGAAGGTGCCCAACAGCTCTATTCCTGTGCAGGTGCGGCGGCATGATGGGTTCGACAGCTACCAAGCACTGTGCAAAAAACTGGCAACCGAAGCGGATGCGATGGTTTTGGCGGCAGCGGTGGTCAACTGGATTCCGATGAAACCCATCAAAGGAAAGATGAACACCAAGGGACACCAGGTCGGGGACGTGGTCAGCATCCCGTTCGTCCTGGCCCCTCGGGTCATCGAGGAGATGAAACAGGCCAACCCGAAGCTCACGCTCATCGGATGCAAGATGCTCATTGGTGCGACCGAGGACGAGCTAATCGATGCGGCCTACGGGGTGTTGCTCAAGTCCCGGTGCAACGTCGTCATCGCCAACGACATGAAGCATGGGCTCAAACGCAAGCTGCTGGTCTACAAGGACCGCAGCGTCCACGAGTACGACAACGACTTCAAGGGCTTCTACGAAGCTCTCCAGGCGGTCGTCGAGGACCAGCACTACCGCACCGAGTTCGACGACCGTGAGGGGATGCTGTACCTGGCGGACTGCTGGAACGCCAAGAGCACTTTCGACCGGCTCGTCAAGCAGCACCGCAATCGGTTCCTGCCGTTCGAGGGCGACCGGGTGTTCGGAGCCATAGCGATCCCGACCACCATCAGCGGGGGCCGGGTGGGCTGGCTCGTCTCCCCTCGTGAGAAGGGAGCGATGTTCACCGCCGAGGACTCCACCTTGGTCACGGGGTGGGACATCCGACGCCACACGGTCACGGTGCCCGACGGCTGGAACAAGCCGACCCTGAACGCTGTGCTGCTCTGCCGGTTCGCCCAGCAGTTCAACCACCTGGCTGTGCTGCATTTCCATGAGCAGGTTCCGGGCCTCCCGACCCTGCCCTATGCCCCACCGGGTACGGTGAGGGACAACCAGCGAAACCTGCCCGACTCCACCAAGGACGGGTTCAACATCGAGGGTCACGGCTGCGTGATCCCAGCATCGTTGACCTGATTCCCAAAGTGTGTTGGAATTTCTGCGGTTTTTGTTGTCGAGGATGACAACGTACATCTCAGATTGACCAGGGAGGTCACCGTGTTCGATATCGACCCGCAAGGGCGTCTACGCTATGCGCCGTTCCGTCACTACCAGCTTCCTGAACTCGTTCGAGTAAAGGAAGACGGCACCGCTGAGTTCGCTCGTTGTGATGGCGACACCGACGGTGATGGTTTTGGCCCGCCGATGTTTCGGCGTCCCCTTTACCGGCTCCGGTGGCCGGGCGAGACGTCCAATCACTGGGAAATCCCTCTTCCTGGGTTCTCGAACCTAGACAAGATCAGGGGGCTTCCGAAACCTTTGGTGAAAGCGGTCACCTCCAAGTGGGGGCCTGGTTCAGGGGGCAGCCACGCTGATGAGGCGGAGATCTACTTGGCCTATGCGGGAGGGGCACCGCTTTCCGAGTCCATTGCCTACCACATCGCCGTCAATCGAACGCCGGGCCCCTTCGTGGTGACTGCGCCGTGCCTGTGGGGGAGTCTCACTTTTCACTCTGCCTTCGAGGGTTTCCGTGTGCATAGCCCCGGAATGTTCTTTTTCGACAAGGGTTTGCCCCGGCCCCAAGTCGCTGGGTTGCCTTCCAACCGTGTCGACGAGGTGCTTGATGCTCGGTTCGCTATCGACGCAAGTGCCCTCAAGACCCTGACCTACCTCAGGTGGCGAGCGGAGTCCGATTATCAGCACCCATTGTTCCAGGGGTTCGACACCAACATCCGGGAAACGCTGTACGAGCTACAGCATGAGGCTGTTCGGATGTTTTTCTACCTGTTGGCGGACTATCGGTACGACGCCAAGACCAGGTGGTGGGACCGAGGACTGGACCGGTTCGTCTGGCAACGGCTGGCGACCTACTTCCATTGGGTTGGACGCACAGGGGCGGCCTTGTACGCGGCCCATTCTCACATCGACTCTCCGGGGATTCGCCAGGACGTGGTTGCAAGCGAGATGCAAGATGTCGTGGACGCCGACCGAGAATGGCTGATCGATGACCTGCCCGCTCCAAAAGGAAATCAGATATGAAAACGCTCTACATCGGCGTCGACATCGACAGCACCGTCATCTCGCACTGCTACCCCCTGATGAATGGGCGTGACCTCGGGGCGATCCCGTGGCTGCTCAAGCTTCAGGAGGAGTACCCCGTGACATTCTTGATGAACACCATGCGCGACGGTGCCGAACTCCAGCTCGCCGTCGACTGGCTTGAGGCTCGTGGGGTCAAGGTCGGCGGGGCTGGTGTCCATCCGACCCAGCACACCTGGACGACCTCGCCCAAGTGTCACTGCCACGTCTACATCGAGGACCGGGCAGCAGGGACTCCGCTGGACGAGAACATGGACATCGACTGGGCGCTTTACGGCCCGATGGTCGTCGAAACCGTGGACCGCTGGCACAGCTACTACGGGAGGTTCGGGGCCAACGCGACCGGGCCTGTGGGCTCAAAAAAGCCTACCCCCGCGTAGTCGGGGCAACAGGAGGTCATCAATGACCAGCGAGAAGGTAGCCGATCGACATGTAAAGCACCTCGCAGTGATGCGAGGATGGCTGGAAGGCAGGAGCTACTATGTAGCAGCCGAGGCCCTGGAAATCGTCCGACGACTTGAGCAGGGTCTGAGGAAAGATCAGCAGACGCCGAAGTTCCATCACCAGCTCTCGGTCGCTCGGCTCATCTCGACCCTGGCTCCGCACCTCATCTATCCCGAAGAGACGATCACCGTCGCCTTCTTGCACGACCTCTGCGAGGACCACGGAGAACTGTGGCCGCGAGAGGCCATCGAGGCGAAATTTGGCATGCGCATTGGTGACGCGGTGTGGGCCATCACGAAAAAGTCGGTGGGGATGGTCAAGGAGTACGACATGTACTTCGCCGCCATGGGCGACTGCCCCATCGCCTCCGTCGTCAAGCTGGCCGACAGGGCGCACAACCTGCTGACGATGCACCGGGTCCCCGCAAGCGACTGCCAGAAGCTGTGGCCATTGCGGATGCAGACCTCGGGGGCGGATGCCGGCCTGCCCGCACCGTCGCGGGGTGTTGCGACCCCAAGGCAACAGAAAGACGGGTAGTTGGCCCTGGCTGTTGCCTCGGGGTCTCGGACAATCCACAGCCCACCATCGGTATGTCGTCCAGCCACTGCTCGGTTGTACGTCCTTTGGTACATTGGGAAGGAGTTTGAAACCTATTGCGAGAAAGTGGGGTTGGAGTTCTTCTAGCCGGCCGGAGCCTAGCATCGCAAGGGGCTCAAGTCTGGCGGGTACTGCGTAGTAGGGGCATGAACCCAGCCAGGAGAGTACGAGATGATCATTCCAGCTAAGGATGCGACACACGTTCGCTGTAACGAGTGTCTGAACGAGAGCCCACTCGGGCACTTCGCGACGAGCTACGAAGACGTCGGCGACTGCCTCTCCTGCGGAGGAGACTTTGGGGAGTTGCTGTTGCTGTCCGAAAAACCCTTGCGCAGCGAGAAGGAGGACGGGGACTATCTCCGGGACCGTCGAAAGTTCGGAGGGAAGCTCAAATACGTCTATGACGTCACAGGCAACGAGCTGGAGTAGGCATGAGTTTCCACATCGACAGCACTCCGGTCATTGCCCCCGACGGGACCAAGACCGCCCTCGAAACCGACTACTCCATCGACGATTGCGTCAACGAGGGGTGGTTGGACCCGACCGTCCCAGGTGGCTTGTGGACCCGCAAGATGCACCCGCATGAACGGTGCCATCACGATGGGTACACGACCGATCCCAACATCGACTGGGCCGATAATCGGTGCGGAAAGACGTTGGGCCTCAACCTCGTCAAGACAGACGATGGGCGGTGGGTCCACGAGGAAGGCAATGGGATGAGACTGCGATGACCGGATGATGAAGGAGATTGAATGAGCAGCAAGACCAAGATCGGACCACTACTAGCGTGCGCCATTTCTGATAGCTATGGGGCGGGTTTTGAATACGTTCCACCGGTCGTGGTCCGCAAGCACAACGACTTGTCCGCGTACCGGCAGCATCCGAAATGGAAGGACTTGACCCCCGGTCGCTACACTGACGACTGCCAGATGGCTATGGGGCTCGCCGAGCACCTCCTCATGGACAACCCGTCCTGGAACCTCCTCTCCCTGTCCGAGCGATGGGTGGCGACGTTCAAGCGGGACCAGCGGTCGGGGTACTCCGGCGGCTTCTACAAGCTGCTCTGCGAGGTGACCAACGGCTTCGAGCTGATCGCCAAGCTCCGACCATCATCCATCAAAAACGGTGGGGCGATGCGGGCGTTCCCTCTCGGCTTCCTCGAAGACACGGACACCGTGCGGGACCTGGCTATGCTCCAGGCATCACTGACCCATGCCACCTACATCGGGATGTCGGCGGCGGCTGGTGCAGCCCTGATGTTCCACTACTGCTATCACAGCATCGGCCCGCTCTCGGATCTGCCCTATTTCCTCGACCGCATGGTGCCCGGAGTCGAGTTCGACAAGCCCTGGGACAAGCCCGTGGGCAGCAAAGGGACGATCGCGGTCCGGGCTGCCATGACTGCCCTGGTGAAAGGCACAAGCCTCTCCGACGTGCTCCAACGGTGCGTGGCCGTCACAGGAGACGTGGACACGGTGGCGGCCATCGCGATGCCGGCAGCAGCCGTCTGTGACACGATGGACAAATCGTTCTCGGACCACCTCATCGAAGGGCTGGAGAACGGCACCTACGGTCGCGACTACATCATCGGGCTCGACGCGAAGTTGGTGGCCAAGTATCCCACGGCGGCCGAGCGCGAAGCTGTCCTCGAAGCGGCTCGTGAGGAGAAGCGGGAAACCAAGCGGAAGGCGAAAGCCGCCAAGGCCAAACCGGAGCATGACGAGAGAGGGCTCCTGGACTTCCTCTACGAGGACGATTGAAACTCATCATCGAAGGCCCAGGTGAGTTGCGCGTCGAGGACGGCGGGCAGGCCCAGATCCTTACGGTGTACGGCGACCCCGACGTGGACGAGGGCGTGTTCGTCCGCATTCAGTCTTGGAGTGAAGCCCGCCAACATTCCGAGATGGAAGGCCTTGTCGGCAAGAAGCTCCGCATCACCATCGAGGCGATCTAGGCGTTAGTTCGGCTATGGCCCCAACGGTGTTAGGACCGTAGGTCATTGCGGCTCTTGCTCTATTGAGGAGACACCATGCCCACCAGCACGACGGCTTCCCCGACCACGACCTGGACTCTCACGTTGTTCAGCGACTCGGGCAAGGTTCTGTTCGAGAAAGAGTTGAAAGCCAAGGACTACAATGACGCAGAGCGTCAAGGCCTCCGACTGGTCAAACCTCACGTCCGCAAGCACGACGATGCCGAGGACTGGGTAGTCGAAGAGACCTCCGCCAAGCGGGCCTCGAAGATCGACCCGCACGAGGAGCTAGCCATCCGATTCATGCTCGCCGAGGACGAGGCTGAGCAGATGGCGAAGTCCGCAGCCCGACCTTTTGGCAAGCACATGACGGGGCTGCTCCAGAGAGCCCTGGAAGACCGTCGTGGAGCCCTCTCCTTGGAATACGGTGGGGGACGCACAGAGCGAGGGCGTCGTCTGACCGTGGGGTCTATTCGGGATTGGAAGGCGGCCGACCAGCTCGTTGAACTGGGCCTGTTGAAGATGGTCAGCAGCCAGCACGTCAACACCAACGACGGAACGTCTACGACCATTCGGCGATTCACCCTCACCGAGGCTGGTAAGGAGTGGGGTCAGACGAGCAAGACGGCGGCGTACAAGTCGAAAACTTGGGTCCACATGGACATCCATTTTCCCAAGAGGCGTATGGCTTCGCCTGACCGAATGGCCCGTAGCTACCAGGACTACACGGACGAAAAGAAGAAGAAGCACGAGCGCCCCATGCCCAAGGACGAGTGGGAGTCCCGTGGCAAGTCCAAGGACGAGCCAAAAAAGGACAAGGGCAAGAGCGAGTCCGGCGGGGGTGGCGGGAACCTCAAGCAGGTGCAGAAAGAGGTCAAAAGCATCTGGAAGCAGATCAAAAAGCACGACGTGAAAGGGCTCAACCGCAAGTACAAGAAGCTCCAGACCAGCGACCTTTCTCGGGATGAGAAAGAACGTCAGATGGATAAGGTGCAGCAGCAGATGCAGTCGGCCCAGAAGGAGGTCCAGCAGCTCCACTCCAAGGCCATGGGGATGATCAACAAGCTCCCCAAGGAAGAGCAGCTCAAGGCTCGCAAGCAGCTCTCCAAGGAGACCAAGGGCGAGAAATTCCGGGGTCTGCTCAAGAAGCTGGCTGACGAGAACATCGAGCAGATGCAGAAGGCTTCCTCAGAGATCATGAGGGTCAAGCAGCTTCGGGACATCCCTGTAGGGCAGACCCTCAGAGTTGGGGAGACCCGCCGCAATAGTAAGGAGTTCAAGAAAACCGGTCCCGATAAATGGACGCCCCTGAAGAGAGGCGCTGAGAGCTTGAAAAGGGATTGGAGAGGGTTTTGGACATCCGAGGAACTCTTTGACCTGATTGAGCGGGTCTATCGCGATGACGGTGAGAGGACAAACCACCCCAGACTGGCGGCCATCACTACTTCCCCCGACCTGCTCCCTTCGGTGGGCGCAAAGGTCACAGGGTTCGATCCGCCTCCCTCGGATATGGAGGCAGTTGAAAAAGCGATGGATGCTCTGGACATCCAATTCGATGACGGGACTTCTGTCCCGGTCCATGTCAAGAAGGCCAAGGACCCGAAGCACGTCAAAGAGTTCGTTGACGACGAGAACATCGAGTACGCCGTCTACGAGATGGCGAATGGCAAGTGGGCTCTCCGGGTCTATGACCGGGATTTCAAGGACACCCACTACACCAAGATGTTTCCCAGCAAGGACAAGGACAAGGCTGTGG
>Ga0316190_10003531_pt1 | contig 11347 bp, 11 predicted proteins | sample Eddworburrow2_MG_FD_204929 | JGI IMG/M metagenome (GOLD analysis project Ga0316190, IMG submission 204929) | Coastal sediment microbial communities from Maine, United States - Eddy worm burrow 2 | ecosystem: Environmental > Aquatic > Marine > Coastal > Sediment | place: USA: Maine | collected... | reverse complement strand
ATGACAATCCTACCTGCATTTCAATCACTTCATTTTCTACAGTATTAAAAGTCGCATATAATCCATTGTTGATACCACTAGTTTCTAAGAAATCTTTTTTTACTCCATCATCCGTAAAGGCTCCCACTTCAACGGGCACTTTGTTGAGTTTTCCAACAAAATACATCTTCACACGTTTGTTAGGATCGCAAAATTTGAGATATTCCGGATACGTTGTTACAGATCCTTCGATCTCATTACCATTCACCCAAACTGCAGTGGCATCATCAATACCACTGCTCTCCCCCTGTTTATGACCCAGGTCAAAAAGGACATTTGACTGATTTGATTTTGGGAAGGTGTATCTATGGTACCCGACCCGTTTTGTCGCTGTCAATTCCGTTCTAATTCCATAGTCTTTCAATAAAACCGAATAATATCCTGCCTCTGCCAACTCAGTTTCTTTATCAAATCTTGATCGGTATCCAGCATCAGGATCTTCAAGTGTCCCCGGCACAGTTTTCAGCTCTCCCACAGTTGGCATTGCGACTACTCCCCCAACCTGGAATTCATGAAAATGCCCAAACCCTTCAATAGAAGTATGCCGATCATCGTAACCGCAAGGCATCCAGGCACCCGGACTGTCATAAGCATTGGTATGGGGAGCCAATTTGGCCATCCCAAAAGGCAAAGCAGCTGGCGTATAAAAAAACCACCTCCCATGAACAGATCCAATTTGCGGATCAACATATCCTGTTGGATCGAATTGCTGAGCCCCTTTATTGGAACAAGATACAATTATAAAAAAAGTGAAAAGTACAATTAATAACTTCTTCATATCAATCTTCAAAAATTAATTGCTTTGAAAAATATTTAATAGTAAAAATCACTATTAATTTACCGTGAAGCAAATATTACACAAAAAGAATACTTTTATCAAAATTATTACGTGCATGATAAATCAGTGCTAATTTTAATAATTACTGTTTACTTTTTCTTTGAAATATCCTATTTTGTAAATAAAAAAAAGATGAAAGTAACAAGCAATCAAACCTTAAGAAATCATCTCACTCTCGCAGATGATATTCATTCTTTTATTTCTAAAAAGGATATTAACGGCATCGTATCGGTACTTGAAAAAGTACGAACAAAAACTGAATATGAGCACCTATACAATTCGTTTTTGAACAAGTACAAATTTTCCATGCATAACAAAATCTGGAGTTTAATTAAGCCCAAAGATTACGAAAAAATAAACTTGGCTATCAGGAAAGCAAGTTGTTAATCATACTTGATTTCTTCAGTATAGAATAATAATCTCCTAACAAGAAACCACTCCCATTTATAAATTATGGACTTAACTATAATGTGGTCAGCACAATGTATGCGTTTACAGGAACAACTTTTTAACCTAAAAACAAGCTAATATCTCTTCTTTTTTGTAAAATCGATTCCATTCTGCTATTGGATTTTTTATTAGCTATCGAAGCATGATTGGCGGTATTACGTTCAGAATTCATTAGCAAAGCACTCGCTTATATATGTAGTACTTGATCTCACTAAAATAGTCAAGAGTGATGTTAAATAATGGGTGAAAGAAATTGGGCTGAAACTACCGGTTACCGGTAAGAGAAAGGCATCATGATTTAACCCTTTTTACTATTTAATTTGAATACGCTAACAAGATCCACCAAACCATTCGCATTATCTAACAAGTTTTCCGCTCCTGTTGATAATTCTTCAGAGGAAGCTGAGTTTTGCTGCGTCACGTTGTTTAATTGTTGAATGGCATCATTTATCTGTTGCGCTCCTGAATTCTGTTCTGCACTTGCGGCCGCAATTTCCTTCATGAGGTTAACAGTTTTTTCAATTTCCGGTACCAACTCAATCAGTTCCTTTTCAGTTTTGGTGGATATCTCCATACCGTTTTTAGATAAATCCTGAATCTCTGACGCTGCCTGTTTACTTCGCTCCGCCAATTTTCTAACCTCTGCTGCTACTACCGCAAATCCTCTACCGTGCTCCCCAGCCCTGGCTGCTTCTACTGCAGCATTTAGCGAAAGTAAATTGGTTTGATACGCAATATCATTTACAAAAGTAATTTTATCTGAAATATCCCGCATGGCTACCAAAGCCTTTTGAGCTAAAACACTAACTTCTTTCACGCTTTTGCCAGCTTTCGAAGTAATCGCCTCTGTATTCTCCGCATTATGCGCATTTTGCTCGATATTCGCTGTCATTTGCTCCATAGAAGTAGACACTTCTTCTATGGAAGTAGCCTGATCTGCTGCACCGTTTGAAAGATGCTGAGATGTAGAATTAAATTGCTCACCTGCAGTAGCTAGAGAATCCGCCGAAATTTTGATGCCAGAGATTGTATGATCAAGGCTGTTTTTTAAATCTTCAACAGTTCTATTTAAATCCCCTAGATCATCTTTTCTTTCCATGAATTCTTTGGGTACTTGAATTGTTAAATCTCCCTTACTTAGCTGATTTAAATTCCCAATAGACTGCTCAAGTGGTTTTCTGACATGCTTTGATGCCAAATAAAGCAGGTATATAGATACAAATGCAATGAATATGAAACTAAACACTGTATTATATCCTGGAATAACGGCTGCTATAGTTGAATTAAGCATGGCAATGATAACATTTGCTGCCCAAAGCACACTCAATTTAAACAAAACAGATCCTTTGAAAAGATACCTAAGGACAAATATAGCAATGATAACACTTAATACAGCTGCCACTAACTGCTCAATGATTATTCCGTAACTCGGTTCCATGATAAGGTTTTTGAACAAATATCATGAGAATTGACTATATAGGGAATGGAGATAATCCCCATTTTTATCATCAATTACCTTATTTTTTCCGAGGGATTTCCCTTACTCAATGCAGAAAATCAATGTTTACAAGGTTGTGTTTGATTGCAAATAGCATAAGATTGATGGCATTTTTAGTATTTGTTTTAGACATGAGGTTTGTTTTATGTCCTTCAACAGTTTTTTGACTTATGAATAATCTGTCAGCAATTTCTTTGTTATCCAGTCCTTTGCAGATTTGCTCAAGTACTTCTTCCTCGCGCCTGGTCAGATCAATCGCTTTTTGTCTGGAGCTTATTACTTTTGGATTTGAAATCTCCATAATAATGCGTTGTAATAAATCCTGCGAAAAATAGGTCCCCCCATTCACTACAGCACGAATCGCTTCCGATAGTTCAATCACTCCAGCTTCCTTCATCAAAAAACCCTTAACGCCTACAGCTACCATTTTTTGGTAATAGTCGGTATCACTGAACATCGACAAGGTGATGATGCTTAAATCTGGATGAATCGACAAAGCCTGACTAGTAGCTGTTTCACCATCCATCACAGGCATGTTTATATCCATGATCACTACATCTGGTTCATTATCCCGGTTTTCTTCCAAAAAGGTGATAAATTCCTTTCCATTGGATGACTCATTCATCACCTCAAAGTCATCATCTTGAGATAGCGCAAAATTCAGCCCTTCCCTGAACATGGCATGATCATCAACCAATGCAATTTTAATCATAGTGGCAATCGAATTTCAATTTTCATCAACTTATCAAAACTAAATACAACTTCTCCATTACGAGCATGAATTCTATTCATGATATTTTTTATTCCTATGCCAGATTCACCTGAACTAATCTCATTAGCTTTAAATCCAATACCATTGTCACTGAATTTAAAGTACAAAGTATCTGAAGTTGTTGTCATGTTGACAATTATTTTAGAAGCCCTTGAGTGCTTGATGGCATTATTCAATAATTCCAAAAATACACGGTAAATTAATATTTTAATATTATCCTTTAATTTTTCGGGATTGGAATGGTGAGTGCATTTAAATTCCGTATCGATTTTGGCAGATTCTTTTATTCGCATCAGATGGACTTCTATTGACTTTTCCAGTCCTTTTTCACGGAGAAGGTGAGGGCTCAGACTATGGGAAACTTCACGGATATGTCTGACTCCCTCATTAACAATACCCGAAAGCTTATCCAATATTTTTGATTTGGCTGCATCATATTCCTTTTTTTGCAATGACTCAACATATAATTTGACCGTAGAAAACAAGGGTCCAAGTTCGTCATGAAGGTTTCTGGAAAATCGCTCTCGTTCATTTTCCTCAGCTTCCAATACTGCATTGAATTTCTGATCTTCAATGATTTTTCGAAAAGAAACATCACGAATTGTAGAAAAGATAGTGAGTTCACCTTCACTACCAATAATCAGATTGCTATTCAACTCCACATTTTTCTTTTTTCCTTGCTTAGTTATAAAAATAAATTGACATAAGGGCTGAGGTTCTCCATTCAATAACTTATAAAATTGGCTAATCATCTCAGCTTTATGTTGCTTATCAACCAGGTCAAAAATACTGATCTCATATAATTCCTCTTTCGTATATCCTGTAGCTTCAAAAATACTGGGATTTGCTTCAATTATGTGAAAGTTTTCACTGACCAAAACTACTCCATCAATGGAGCTTTCGAAAAGCAATTTAAATTTTCGTGAACTTATAGCCATTTCACTTTCAAACCTTTCTCTTTGTTCTTCTTCTTGTTGGAGCTTATAATTTTTAAAATCAAGTTCGCGGTTTACAGTTTCTAGTTGTTTAAAACTTCTTCTTAATTCTAGCTGATATCTTCCAATACCAAGCAATATTACAGTTACCAAAATCATGAAAGTTGAAATATCAGCACCCCATTGTTTCCATGAGCGCATCAATTCGTTGTAATCCAAATCACTAATTAATGGACTGTATTGGGTGCTAATTCCAATAGTAATGATTACAAGGGGTGTCAGCAAGATCAAGATTAACATCCAGGTACGGTTCACTCTTAACTGCAAAATTAAAAGCGAAATAGTAATTAATATATATGTATTTGAAAGGCTCCCAAACTCAATCAATCCTAGAACACCTGCTAAAAAAAATCCAACTGAAATAACCGTGATTTTAAAGTCCAGCGAAATTTTTTTCCTGTATACATAGATTATTAATGCGATTAGAACTGAAAGTACGTTGAAAATTGCAAACTCAAACCAATAAACAAATTCAAATAAATAATCACGATATGTTACAAAAAAAATAGCCACAATGCCAAAAGGGATTGTGACTAAAATAATGATATCAATAATTTTATTTCTTATTACATCACAGCTATAATTGCTTTCGAGAGGTTGCGGAATGTTCATTTATACCAAAATCTGTTAAACTATTTTTCAATCTAAAAGAATCCAGTAAGAATGCCAACTCACCATTGCCTAAAACGGCAATTCCCGATAAATAAGATAAATTTTTCAACGTATCATCAACAGGCTTAATAACCAGCTGATCTTCTCCAATTATTTCATGTACTTCCAAAGAGAGTGTCTCGTCATTCTTATGAATCACAATTATACTTGGCTCCTCTTCTGATTTATTTTCTTCCTCAAATACCTTATCCAGTTGAAGATGAGGTATAAGCATGTTGTTGTATTTCATGTTAAACCCGGAACGCTTTATTTGATCCTTGTTTAAACGTTCAGAAAAACACTGCACTATCTCATTTTGCGGAATCAAGTAGTTTACTTCTCCCACTTTGATATGCAATATATCCAGAATGGATAACGAAAGTGGCAATCGTAAAGTAAAGGTAGTACCCAATCCCTTTTCTGTTGTAATATTGATTGTTCCTCGTAGCTCTTTTAGCTTATTCAAGACCACATCCATACCTACTCCTCTCCCACTAAGTTTTGTTGCTTTTTCATGGGTTGAAAAACCAGGTTGGAAAATTAAATTCATATTATCCTGATCTGTCAATTGATCATTTGCATTAATAATCCCTTTCGCAATTGCTGCTTTTTTTATTTTTTTCAGATCCAGGCCTTTGCCATCGTCTTGAATCTGGATAAAAACATTTGCTCCTTCATAAAATGCTGAAATCTTCAATAATCCCTCGCTTGGTTTACCAAGTTTCTCCCGCTCATCAGGAGTCTCAAGTCCATGATCAATGGCATTTCTGATAATATGCAATAAAGGGCTTTCAATTTCATTAATGATGGATTTGTCGAATTCTGTATTGAGTCCTTGCGAAATGAAATTCACCTCTTTGCCAAGTGATTCTCCAAGGTCTCTGACCGATCTTTGAAACTTTAAAGAAAGAATTTGAAGTGGAACAAGACGCATATTGAAAGCAATGTCTTTAAACTTATTGGAAAGCTTTTCCATTTGGTCCACGCTGCTTGACAGGATGTCGTCATTGAGTACCTGAGCTCGATAGTGAAATTGGGCTTTTAGAGTAACAAGTTCGCTCACTAGCCGCATCATTTCATCCAATCTATCGATCTTGACATTTATGAAATTCAAAGATGAGCTTTCGACCTGTTTTTCTTCTCTTTTAAGACTTTGAGTAACTTCTTCCTCTTCATTTTGTTCCGTTTCTATAGTTGAATTATGTAAAAATTCATTAATTAGTGTGGTTCTTTGATCTTCAACTTCTTTTGTGAGTCTTTTCCCCTTTTTAAGATACTTTTTAGTTCTTTCTATAATTGTCTGAACTGAATCCTCGTCAACGTTTAATCGGTAAATTGAATATTCAGATTCTTCCAGAAACAGGAATACATCATCAAGATCGCCCTTATTTGACGTGGTAGAAAGATAGATTTCATAAGCAGCGTCGAATTTTTTGTTTTTCTCCATTATCTCCATGGATTCACTCGCATATAATGTAAAGATGGAAGCCGTTCCAAGCTCATTAATTTCGTCAAGTATGGATATTGGATTGATTCCCCGCTCAAAAATATTTACACTAGGGACATAAAAAATTTGATAAAGTGATGCTGGAGCAACTTTTTCGATTTGCTGATAATCCTCGATTTCCTGAAAAAGACTTTCGGTTTCGCTTTCTTCCTCATTTCCTTCAATAACGATAACCACCTGGTCGAGGACCTTAAGACATAAATCTATAATCGATTTATTCAGGACAATCTTCCCTTCTCTTATCTGATCAAACTTATTTTCCAGTTCATGAGTAAGTTTTTCAATTTGCTCAAAACCAAACATGCGTGAAGAACCTTTGAGTGTATGTACTCCTCGATATATCTCCTCAACCAGTTCTTGATTTTCAGCATCTAAATTTACAGCCAGCAAAGAATGCTGAATTCGTTCGATGATACTTGCAGCTTCTTCTTTATATTCCTGGATGAATTCTTCCATTATTTCAATGACTTTTCTATGATTTTTATAAATCGTTCTAAATCAAATGGCTTTGCAATCCATCCAGTTATTCGAGCAGCTTGTGCTCTATCTTTTTTCTTTTGATTGATTTCGGTTGATAATACTAAGACTGGAATGTATTTATACTTTTCAATCTTTCTTACCTTCTCTACCAATTCCGCCCCATCCATATTGGGCATATTATAATCTGTGATCAACAGATCTATAGGCCTTCCATCAAACTGCTCCAACGCCTCAACACCATCCCCTGCTTCCAGGGTTTTATAGCCATGCTTTGACAGCGTGTTTACTATGACTCTTCTGGAGGTTTGAAAATCTTCAGCAATTAGTATCGTTTTCATGGTCGTCTAATTAATTTCTGCTTCAGCAAATAACTCATCAATCTCATCCTTGAATAGGTTTCCAACATTGATTTGCATAATGAAATCATTGTCAAGTTTGTGCATGCCATCTATCATTCTTTCGTCAAAATGATATTTTGATGTTGGCAATGGCTGAATCTTCAAAGGATCAAAGTCAACAACATCATTCACGTCATCAACAAGAAAACCAAGCTTATTTACTCCATTTTCTTCATTTTGCTCTCTTTGTAGTATTACTACTTGTGACAGGTCATTCAAAACAATGGCATCCATTTTGATTTTAATCCCACTATCAATTACCGGAATCACGTCACCTTCTACATTGATCACACCGGAAATATAATCCGGAGCCTGTGGCACTTTAAATAATTTCGGGAGCTGAATTATGGAGCTTACTTGTTTTACATTCACCGAAAACTTTTGATCCTTAATTCCAAATACAAGATGATGTTCTGTATTTTCCATATCGTTAATTTTTATTTAATGCGTCAATAATTTGTTCAGGAGAAAATATGACTGATGCGGCACCCATTTCAACTGCTTTTTTTGGCATTCCGTAAACAACACAGGATTTAGCATCCTGGACAATGGTCGTTGCGCCATAAGAATGTAGCTTTTTCAGACCTCTTGCTCCATCTTCTCCCATGCCGGTTAGTAAAATAGCTCTAAGATTGTTCTTAGGGATTTTTACAGCTGAATTGAACAATACATCGACCGAAGGCCTATGCCTGTTTACCTTCTCTTTTTGATTGAGTGCAATGAAAAATCCATTAACGTCCCTTTCAATTACACCATGACTATCTCCGGGTAATACCAATACCTTGCCTGGTTCAATATAGTCTCCATCTTTTGCTTCATAAACAGTTAATCCACTAAGCTGGTTAAGTCTCGCTGAATAACTTTTTGTAAAAAGTGCTGGCATATGTTGTGCTACTACAAATGCAGAATTACGTTTGTAAACGTTGCTCAGTAAGTACCTTATGATATCAGGACCACCTGTCGACGCTCCAATTAAGGTTATAAATTTTGATACACTCTGGCCATTTGCTTTACTTGAAGTTTTATTATCTGCTTGTTTTGGCTTTAGTGTAGATGCTGATTTTTTATAATCTACATGCTTTGCGGCACTTGCAGCCTTAACACGTTCGATAATAATGGTTGATACTTTGCTTAATTTTTCTGGAGTAGAAATATCCGGCTTCTCAATAATATCAATTGCTCCCAATTCAAGTGATTTTATAGCGTTGATGCTCGACTTTGGGCTATTTCCTGAAATGACGATTGTCGGAATAGGATTTTCCTTCATTAATTTCTTGAGGAAAGTAAGTCCATCCATCCGCGGCATTTCCAGATCCAATGTAATCACATCTGGCTTGATCATCGAAATTTTCCTTTGAGCTACTATGGGATCAACTGCCGTTCCAATAATCTCAATTTCGTCGTCCTTTTGCAGGATTTTTGATAGTACTGCCCGCGTTAATGCTGAATCATCAATTATCAATACTTTTATCCTATTCATAAATTACAATTTTTGAAAAACTGCTGGCTGGACTTGTTTTACCTCGGTTGATTTACATACAAAACCTTCGCAATGTCCAAGAATCAGAAAACCCCCTGGCTTCAATGCATTTATTAATTGATTATTGACTTTTGTCTTATTTTCATTATCAAAATAGATAAGAACATTGCGACAAAAAATAATATCAAACTTTTGAGCGACCGATGGTATATCGCGTATAAGATTTAGCTTTCTAAAGTGAACTTGATTCCGTGCTTTATCTATTACCTTATAGTTTATTGTCCCATTATCAAGAGGGATTTTTTCAAAATATTTTGCTAATAATGGCCCCGGTAAGTGTTCTATATGTGATTTTTTGTATACAGCCTTATTCGCGCAATTAATTACACTCGTAGAAATATCTGTTCCTAAAATCGAAAAATTAATTTTTTGAGATAACCTCTTTTCATTAAACTCGTTGAGCAAAATTGATAACGTATATGCTTCATCTCCAGTTGAGGAAGCTGCGCTCCAAATCGAAAGACTTTTTGTGCTATCAAACTTCTCTAAATAACTATTAAAAAACTGAAAGTGAGCATGCTCTCTGTAAAAATATGTTTTGTTTGTGCTCAGGTAATCACTTAGAAGAGCCAATTCTCTACTTCCTTTATCTGAAAATATATAATCATGGTATTCGCTGTAACTATCAAGATTATAATGTCTCAGACGCTTGAACAGACGATTTTCAACCAAATTTTTTTTTGCCAACGATAGATTGATCCCATATCGCTGATGAACATGCTTTCTGATATTATCGAATGAGTATCGATCTATCCCTTTTGCTAGGTTACTCACGTTAGGCCTTTTTTTTACAACTCAAATATCGGTGAGTTAAAATTGATTAAATAGAGAGAAAATTCGTGATTTTAACATTTAACTTCTTAAAAAAAACAAGGGTTTCCCCTTGATCAAAGGGCAGTAATCAGGATGACCCTTATTGATATAAAGGATATATATTTTTTAAAAATCAGTATTTTTACTACCGAAAATTGATACCGGATGAGCCAGCCACAAGAACTGTTTAATTCCATTGTTGAAAAATTATCAAGAGGTCCTAACGTGCACCTTAGTAAAATGATGAGTGCCCCGGGATTAAAATTTATTGACAAAGTTTTTGCTTTCTTTAACAATGATTCCATGGGTTTCCGACTCGGACCGAACTTTAGTCCGGATAAATTAGGAATCAAAAACCCGAAACCTTTAAGTCCGTTAAAAAAAACCACCACTAAAAGGGTGGTTTATAATTGAGCAATACGAAAGTAAAACCTGGGAAACACCTTCTGAAATGGCATTAGAATTTACCGAATCAATCAAGTAACATAAGGACATACTAACTATGACTACAATTTCAAAAAACACATTTCAATTTCTAAAGGAGTTAAAGCAAAACAATAACCGAGATTGGTTTTTGGAAAATAAACCAAGATATGAAGAAGCCAAGAAAGGTTTTGAAGTATTTATTGACGCACTAATTGCAGAAATCTCCAAATTTGACGGCTCAATTGGCCATCATACTGCCAAGGAATGTATATTTAGAATATACAGGGATGTTCGATTTTCAAAAGATAAATCGCCATACAAAACCCATATGGGCGCACATATTACTTCTGCCGCCAAAAAATCTGAAATCCATTCCCGGGCAGGGTACTACATTCATATTGGACCAGGTGAATCTATGTTGGCTGGTGGCGCCTATTTGCCTCAGGGACCTTGGATAAAAGCAATTAGACAGGAAATCGCATACAATGCGGCTGATCTAAAAAAGATTATCAGTGGTAAAAATTTCAAAGAGTACTTTGGTGAAATTGAAGGAGAAAAACTTAAAAAGGCACCCAAAGGATATGAACCTGACCACCCTGAAATTGAACTATTGAAATATAAAAGTTTTTTAGCTTCGCATAAATGTAGTGACTCAAAGGTCACATCAATAGAATTTCTCAATCACTGTGTGAATGTATTTAAAGTACTGCATCCATTTGACTCATTTTTAAACAGAGCCAACGACTGAAGAAATCATAATAAAAAATAAACATCAGATACAAGTATCTGATGTCTCGAGTTTGGCTAATTTCTCATATAGAAAGCTGCCGAGAGAGTAGGGTTGGCTATATTTTTACCACTTCGCATCCTATGTTGGAGATTCACGAAGTGGGAAAAATTAATATGAGCATTTTCGGCCCAGATCTGTGATCGTATGGTA
>Ga0316190_10003530_pt1 | contig 11348 bp, 8 predicted proteins | sample Eddworburrow2_MG_FD_204929 | JGI IMG/M metagenome (GOLD analysis project Ga0316190, IMG submission 204929) | Coastal sediment microbial communities from Maine, United States - Eddy worm burrow 2 | ecosystem: Environmental > Aquatic > Marine > Coastal > Sediment | place: USA: Maine | collected... | reverse complement strand
ATCGCGCTAAATCCTGACGCACTGATCATGGCCGACCCCGGACTTATCATGATGATTCGGGAGAAATGGCCGGAGATGCCGATCCATCTCTCGGTGCAGGCCAATACTTTAAATTCACCCTCCGTTAAGTTCTGGCAATCCGTCGGCGTCGAGCGGATCATCCTGTCACGCGAACTGTCACTGGAAGAGATCGCCCAGATCCGTGATGACTGTCCGGATATTGAGCTCGAAGTATTCGTTCATGGCTCACTGTGCATCGCCTATTCCGGCCGTTGCCTGCTGTCGGGTTACTTCAATCACCGTGACCCCAACCAGGGAACCTGCACAAATTCCTGTCGCTGGAACTACAAGGTCAGGAACAGTGATGCTGATCAATCGATAGAAAACACCGGTATCTGGAAGCCCGAATCGGAGGACATAGCCTCTCAACAATATGTCATCGAAGAAGAAGGCCGTCAGGGCGAGTATATGCCGATCGAAGAAGATGAGCATGGCACCTATATCATGAATTCCAGGGATCTGCGTGCCGTCGAACATGTGCATCGCCTGGTCGATATCGGTGTCGACTGCCTGAAGATCGAGGGCCGCACAAAATCCTATTACTACACTGCCAGGGCAACACAGATCTATCGCCAGGCGATCGATGATGCCGTCAGTGGCAAGAAGTTTGACCCGCACCTGATGAACGAACTGGAGAACCTCGCACACCGTGGTTACACCGACGGTTTTTTTGAACGCCACGCGCCGGAAGAGATGCAGCGTTACCGTGACAGCAGTTCACGCAGCCAGCGGCAGATCTTCGCCGGTGAAGTGATCGACTTTAACGCAAAGGAAAAACGCATCCTGGTCGACATCAAGAACAAGATAAGCGTGGGGGATGACATGGAATTATTGACCTCTTCGGGTAACCACCACTTCACCCTACAGACCATGCAGGACAAAAAAGGCAACAGCGTCGACTGCGCCCCCGGCAGCGGTCACCAGGTATGGGTAGATATCGACAGGAGCATCGACGAGGTCAACCTCGGCCTGTTATGCCGCAGCGTGCCTGAGGAATTATCCCGTATAGATCTGGACTAATAACCTGTCTAATAATAATAGTTAGTTTAACTTATCGTTATATTAAGTATTAATGATGTACAACATTAATACTTGAACAAATTCCGCGACTTAATGGAAATTGCCGAAACACCGTACCATACTCAATATTCACAGTTTTTTGAGAGGTTTGCATAAATGGTTACGGTAGATGAAGAAGTCATTCTTGCCAACGCGATACTCGAGGTACCAGCGGATAATTATGAAGAGTTTGAGCAGGAGATCGACCCGGCAAAACTGGGCAAAAAACTGGTACAGACGAACACCCTCAAAGGCACTCGCAGACAATATCAGCTATACGGCTCCAACTACCTCTTGCTCGACTTCAAAGAAAAAAAACGAGCACTAGAAAAACAGTTCTGCGTCAATCTCTCCTGGCTCTCATCCGAACCTGAACGCAACAAGGTCATCGTCTGGAAATGGTTATACGCTGCCCTGGGCACTGCCGCTCTGGCGGCCGTATTCATCTACCTCGGCGTTGCCGAAATACTCGACCCTGTATATAGCATGATAGCAGGCAGCATCACTATCGCTGCCACCCTGATCTTCTCGTTGATCTTTGTTTACCTGATGCGGGATGAATTCATCTTCAAGAGCCGCTATGGCGATGCCAGGCTTTTTTTGCTGGAAAATAAAAAACCCTCGCAACAAGAATTCGATCGCTACTTCATCAGCCTGCAGCAGACCATCGACAGAGCACAGTCAAACATATCTATACCAGACAGGCTGGTCGGTGAACTCAAGATGTGCCGCCGTCTCAGAGATGAAGGCATCATCGATGATGAAACCTATACCACTGCCCGGACAGCAGTGTTCAAGCACGAGCGATATAAATCGTAAAAACTTGATATTTATTGAGGAAAGTCAAAGCGGACGCCGGGTTATTATTTATCCATATTAAGGGGCAGGCCATTACCGGGTCCATCCGTCCCTGCTTTCTCGATCTCTTAACAACGTTTACTCACTGCAGTGTTTGCCCATTTGACTGGTTCTGCACCAGTGATGCATGATGCTCGATCATTAACCAGCCGCTATCAAACTTCCGGTATACATTCGTCGCCAGAACAACCGCGGCGACCTGGCCTGAGCTGAGCATCTCCTCAGCCACGACATAGACCGCCAGTTCATCTGATAGCGCACGCCTGATTACCGTGGTCTTCATTTCGGCACTATCGACATTACTGAATATATTTTCCCAACTGCGGATGATCGCGCCATATTCCACGATAACACCCGCCCCGGGATGCACGCAGACCACATCCTCGTCGGCCCATAAACCCGCCATCACCTCCGGATCACAGCGCATGAACGCTTCGTAGAAAACGACATCAGCTTCGTCAGGCGTCTTAAACTGTAGTTTTGATTTTTTCATTACCCGGTTTAGTGTTCAGACGAGAGCAATCGTTCAAAATATTGCCGGTATCAGCCATCGATTCCGTTAGTAAAACGAAGAGTCAAAAATCAATCGGTAGGTAAAAGAAGATAAAACGTCCGTCTTCGATATCGATTTTCAGAGTGGCTCCATGATAAAGCGCGTAATCGATATAACCGGGAATAGCGCTGTCAACGTGACATTCGCTGGCATGCTGCGGGGATTCGAAGTCACGATCCCGGTCATACCAGGCCAGCAACATGTTATCACCGACACGTCTTTCCGCTTCCTCGTTAGCAAGCTGCATCGCCTGCAGGTAATCGTCCAGCACAGGATCGGGCGATAATTCCACGATGGTAACACCGGTGTAATCCGGTTCCTGCGGCATATTACATGTTGATTCGAGCATAAGATCACCTGGTCAATAATGAACAATAGATGTGATTATAACCCCTCTTATTCTTAAATATGCGGTAAGACTTTTCCTGCATAACATCGATGATATCAGTTACATTCGATGGTGATATCATGATTCCTGTCAACTCCCAAAATCAATCCTGGCTGTTTCCTGCTGCTCCATACTTTTACCCGGATAACAGCTAGTCATTCAGATCAGGGTCTTCTGTTGGGGCCGGTTGAAAAGGATCCTCGAAATCATCGAACGAATCGAGAAAACAGATACTTTCATGCTCTTCACACAGGCTCTCGTCTTCGACGATCCATCGAGGTTTAGAGATATTCACCGATGTATTCATCCTGGAGAAACCTTTTCCATTTGGGTGGCGCCCTATCCTGGCAGGAAGGCCATCACCCGGCTCACTTCTGATTATCTTCCCGATTAACTGGAAGATAGATATATCGATATCATTGCTCCCTGCATTCCATGGTTCATCCACGCTCACACCCTCACAGGTAAATATCTCGTGCTTGTTCTCGACACCGAATCCATCAGTGAAATTCAGATAATCTACCAGGCTGTGAATATACCCCTGGTATACACCATCAGGCTTCACCCGTACCGACTGCCCCAGTCGTTCGACGTTCCTGTTACCCAGCTTGTACCGATGCATGATATTTGACGCTGCCAGAACATAATCGAACACGTTGACAGAGATATATACTTTCTTACTCGCGCTGCCAAGCAACCTCGGAATCCAGCTTGCATGAGTAGCAGCATTGACATCTGCCTGGTGCAGCATGATATTTGTGAACAGGACCGGCAGATAGCCCTTATCTTCGATCGTCTTCTCGAGCAGGTAATTACCCATGCTATGAACGAACAGAGACAACTTCACCTTCTCCTGCTTGATAAGAAACTCTTTTATTACCGACAGCGCATTATGGAAATCTGTTGTTGATCGTTCAGCATTCTTCCTGGCAGGCACATAGTTCGTGATCATGTCTTTCAGCAGGTTCTTTAACTCTTTAACGAAGATAGCCTGCAGACTAGGACGGCCGAAGCCAAAAAGCACACTCTTCACAAAGTCTTTTATGTAGTCATCCAGTGTGCTGACATCGAATGAACCGACGGGTTTTGGTCTTGATGGCCACGAGAAAAGTACGACATTGACCCCCTGCTTTTCGATCAGGAACCTTGCCTTGGCGATGGTCTCTTTAACATCCTGGTGATAGCCATGTAACAGAACGACCCAGGGCTTAGTGTATTCATTCGCATCTATCTTACTGAATAGATCCGCTTCCATGCCACGTGGAAAAAACTCTATGCTCGAGTAGTTACTGTTCGACAATCCGAAATAGATTGCATCACCGGCTGAATTTTTTTTCGTATTTAAATCGACCCCTATCTCACTGATCCGATTCCTGACAGGAACAGTCTCAGGCACTTTGCTTAACTTTCTGTTGGTTACGTATAAAAGCATAAGATCACTCCTTATTTATTACATCGTTAATATCTACTACCCGTTCTTGAATTCAGACTTTCTCTCAGCATCAATAGTCAATTCATGTTGAGCAGCATCTGCATCAGACAAATTCCTAAATACTCTTCTCGACATCAACAGTAACTGCTATTGAACCTGTATTCTTACCGCCCTTCCAGACATAAGGCAAATCCCATCGTGGCCACACACCTAAGACAGCATCATTCACGTACAGGAATAATTCACCGTCAGAACGGGCAGTAATCTGATTATTGCCGACAGCCAACACGTAATTATCATTTCCATCATGACCTATCCTGCCAAACAGGTTTATCCATGGCTTCGTGATATGTCTGCGAAGAGGGATAGACATATACATGAGTGCTCCTGGCTGCTTTATCCCATCTGCATCCGCAACATAGGGGCCATCGTTTACCTCGGTATCAGCTACTGAGAGATGATAGGTCTTGTCGGCCTCTAACTTTATGCCTGTGGCAAAACAGGCATTACTGATATCCAGCTCAACCACCGTTTCATCATCCAGTGTGTTAACCACATCAGACGACTCACACAATGTGCCAAGAGTATTTCGCAGATGGAACACGCTGCTATTAACTGCAGCAATCAGCAGATACAGGACGAGTATTAACAGGGCGAATGCGGCCACCCAGTTCACCTTCCTGTCGAGACCTTCATGCCAGATTGCCCGTAATTTCGAAGTGAAAGACTCGTGCCAGGCAGGCACATGGCTCTTGCCTCTCAATTTTGCCCATGCACGCATCGCATTTTTCCGCGTTGCCTTCCAGGCAATTTTCCTGAGTTTAAAAAGCAGGAGAAACAGTAAGATAAACGACCACATCCATTCCGGGTTCTGCCGCAGGGCTTCAAACCAGCCTGACGCAAAGTCGGGCAATGTATCGATCACCAGCTGTATGACAGGATCGATAGCACAGGCGCTGCCTATGCAGACACCATCTTCTTTCCAGTCCAGAAAAAATCGCGAAGCAATCAATGACAGTGTTGATACCAATATCGCAAAGTAAATCACGCGCCGCCAGAAAATATTATCTAAAGCGTAATTCAACGCCTGAGAACGCTTATCAGCCTCAGCTGCAGTCTCAAATTCTGGCGCATCACCTTCTGTAGCAACCACGTCGTATTCAGCGGGTATCTCCGTAGGAGCATAAGGTAAAGCCCTGCCCTTGATACGTTCGAGCACACTACGGTGTATCTTGGGCTTATCGATCCTGACCCCGGCGGCATCATCATTGCAGATATGAGAGATGCTGCGTGGTTTATACCTGTAGTAAGTTGCCAGACCAGAACGCGAATCATGCTGCGGCCCATTCCAGTCAGACTTGCTCTTGTACTGTTCGCGAAGGTCCTTAATATAGACCAGTCCTTGATCGACCACAGTCGCTTCAGTCTGTGTAACCATCCAGTCCAGCGCGACAAGCGACAGGCTTCTTTTCGAATAACCTCCGCCAACATCTGCATGCACACCGGGGAACCAGGCCTGTGTAATACGCTCTGTTGTTTCCTCAGATTCATCCCACATCACCGGGTGAAACGTGTACCGCTCATCATCGATCGAAACGGCATGACAGGCACGGATGACTTTCTCGTTTAGTTTACTGTCAGGGAACCTGATCGGATAAACCAGGAAATCCCAGAGTATCGCAAGTTCATCTATCGGGAAAACATATGCATCGACCGTATCCCACACACCGATGAATTGAATAGACGGTTGTCTGGTCGGTTTTGGCTGCGTCTCACACCCTGTCAGCTTATTGATTATCCTCGACAGGTAACCACGCTTATACCTGTCACGGTAGCTGGCGTAATTACGCAGCGCTTCTCTATGCAGATCTTCCTCATCTTCGAAGTCGGTGTACAACCCGGAGTATGTTATAAAACCTGCAAGCACGCGAACAGTAAATGCGCCCCTGCTGAATCCGAACAGGTAGATCCTGTCATCTTCTTCATCATCATTCTCTGCTGCACGATAATTACGACACAGGTATTTATACGATTCGATGACATTTCGTTTCAAACCATAACCAAATGCGCCGCCGACGATCTTGTTTAACGTACTTTCTTTGGAGCCGACGCCGTCATCATACATAGCGATCTGCCGATCGTCATGCAAGTCCAGCGCATCATAGAGACGCCATACGTTGGTTTTGTTTCTCTTGGCTGAACCGTTACCGGTACCATCAGAAAGAACGACAATATTCTTCATTACAAACCTCCCTGGAATAAGAAAACTGTGTTGAGGGCAGTAGAAAAACTTACCCTTAAGTTTTTTGAAACACTGCAGTCGCTGTTATTGAATCTGCTTTCAACAATTTTAAAACCATTACAAATTATCACCTGGCTCATAAGACCCGAGTGACTGAAGTTATTTTATTAGAAAGTGCAGATGAACTGGACGAGTTCGATTAGCCCTGAAAATGATTGTTCTATTGACTGCCCCATTTCTGCACCTCCCTGGAATCCTTGTGCTAAACAATATGAGTTTTATTATTACGCTTATTGCTCAAAAAATGCAAATGAGTAATCGCTAATAAAAACACCCGGGGGTTCTGACTTCAAATACATTCAGGCCCTATAAAGGTAGTTATCTAATTTGAATGCCGCGAGTCAATGAGATCAGCACTGAAGGGAGGCTGTGTTCTTATAATTCATTACCGGCTTCATCATGATCCGGGCAAACATGCACTTCCACGGAAACATGTACCAGTCTCAGCGTCTCCGGAATAAGTGCTTTGTACTCGAGGGCGGACAGCGGCTTGTGGCCGACCAGGGCTATTTGAGCCGAGTATATGCCAGGTCCTATAGACCATACATGTAAATCGGTTACCCGAGTATCCTCATCTGCTTCAAGGATCCCCCGGATCTCCTGCTGAAGAACCTCCGGTGCCTGCCGGTCGAGCAGTACACCACTGGTAGAACCGAGTAGACCATATGACCACCTGGCGACCAGAACCGCGCCGACAATCCCCATGACAGGATCCATCCAGATATAACCGAAATACTTGGCCGCAAGTAAAGCAATGATAGCCAGAACTGATGTCAGTGCGTCCGCCATGACATGAAGGTATGCAGACTTCAGGTTATGGTCATGGTGGTGATGGTGGTGATGGTGGTGACCGCCTGCTTCATGGTCGTGATCATGATCATGGTCATGGCCATGATCATCAACGCCCAGTATGAACACACTGACCCCGTTTACGATCAGGCCTAATACCGCCACAAAGATAGCCTGGTTGAACACGATCTCAACCGGGTTCAGCAGCCGCACGATGCTCTCAAAACCCATAATCAAGGCGAATATTGCCAGCAAAACAGCCCCGGTAAAACCGCCGAGTGCATTGACCTTGCCGGTGCCAAAACTGTATTGGCTATTACGAGCATTGCGCCGTGCGTAGATGTAAGCAAAAGCCGTGATACTCAGGGCCGCAGCATGAGAACCCATGTGCAGTCCATCGGCGAGCAACGCCATCGAGCCATACATGACACCGGCAATCAGTTCGACGATCATCATGACCGCCGTGATAGCGATCACTATCAGCGTGCGAGTTTCACCAGGCCTTCGCTGATCCTGAGAAAACGTATGATCGTGGTGCCAATGCTGGATGTTGTGCTCATGCATGTTCTTTTTCCACCGGTCCTTTGATCAAAAAGATTTCATTGCTTATCTGCAAAATGTAGTCTCATTGGTCACCCAGTCCTGAATAACCCTGGCAAGCTCATCCCATGTTTCAAAGTCATTTGTAACCACGACTTTAGTTCTTTCCTGTTCGCTCTCTATGTTTACACGTATATGCGGATATTTACCAAAAGGCGCGTGCAGAGATATCGTTACATCTGCTTTTTTTATGTCCGTATATAGTTGACCTTCCGATATCGATTTAGATATCACACCCTGTTTTGTACATGCATCTGAATTATTTAATATCAGCCGATATATATACTGATAATTTTTATCAGAATAAAACTCATATTTCAGACTGTACGGAGGTGGTGGAGGTGCGCTATTTGAGGTGCACGCAAGTAGAGAAAATAACAGTGATATAAGGATGATGTATTTTTTCATTTCATTTTTTTATAAGACTAATATTTGAGTTACATCGACAAAAAAAGTAAATGATTCACGTTCGTTGTCGCCCCTTCAATCTGATCACTTATACTTTTCACTCATGCTTTTGAATTTTTTCATAAGGTCATCGCATGTCTGTTTGGGCGCTTCGCACTGGCTTACGGTTTTGGTTTCCAGTTCACTGTTATCACCGGTGTAAACGATCTTCTTGAACATGGCGGGTGAGACATTATCCACTTCCGGAGCCAGGAACCAGTAAACACGATCTGTATTTTCCATTTTGGAAACGATCGTCCAGCCGTCCTCGTGGGTGATCTGTGCTGAAGGATCTTTTGTCAGTCCTTCAACCGAATGCTCGGCACCCGTTTTACTATCTGTTTCGTAACAGGCGACCAGTAAAAACAACAGGGGTAGCGTGCTGATGAGATGTAAATTTTTCATAACGTTCCTATTCACCAGCCGGGTTTAAAAGACCGGCTACTTTGATTGTATATTAGAAAGAATTGCCCGCTGACCCTGCTTTTTGTGACCCGGTTTTTCTCCATTGCAAAAACAGCTTATGGATCTCCATGACGACGGTAACAGACAACGCCAGTAACAGCAGATCTATCCAGTGCTCCAGTGAAACAGGCTGGATGCCAAGCACATCATTCAGCCATGGTGTATACATCGCGCCGATATGGATCAGCTGCGCGATGATCGTGCCAAACAGAAGGACGCGGTTACGCATTGGATTATGCCTGAATATTGACCGTGTTTCAGAACGGCAGTTGAACACATGCACGTTTTCAAACAGCACCATCAGCAGCAGGGTTCCGTTTCTCGCCTCCTCGATGGTGAACCCCCAGTCGAGCAAGGACTTGAAAAGCATGAATGCGACGATGCCGATCACCAGCGCAGAGCTGATCACACGTTCTATCATGATGCGGTTGAAGATGGGTTCCTTGGGGGAGCGCGGTGGATGGCTCAGCTCATCACCCTCTCCCGGTTCAAAGGCGAGCGCAACATCCTGTATACCGTTAGTCACCAGGTTTAACCACAGCAGCTGAACAGCCATCAGCGGCAACGGCAATCCGGTAAACAATGCCAGGGTGAACAGCACCAGTTCGGCGGCACCGGTCGAGATGAGCAGAAAGATGACCTTGCGTACATTAGCGTAGGAGATACGCCCTTCTTCGACACCTGCGACGATGGAATTAAAATTATCATCGGTGATGATTATGTCAGCGGTTTCGCGCGCGACATCGGTTCCGCTCTTACCCATAGCAACGCCAACCTGTGCTGCCCGCAAGGCAGGTGCGTCATTGGCACCATCACCGCTGACAGCGACGAAATGCCCGTTACGCTGAAGCGAGCGTACGATATCGAGCTTCTGGGATGGTTCGACACGCGCAAACACGTGCGCACGCTGCGTCATCGCATCGATCTCAACCAGGTCGGATGCCGATCTCAATTCCGGACCGGTCACGATATGCTCCTCACTATCAGCCATGCCCAGCTCCCGGGCGATGGCCAGCGCGGTCGCCGGATGGTCACCGGTCACCATCGCCACTTCGATGCCCGCATCACGGCACCGCTGAACAGCCTCTTTCGCTTCCGGCCGCAACGGGTCGATCATACCCACGAGACCGAGCATGGTAAGACCGCTCACGTGCTGCTCACAGAAGATATCGCTCTCCGGCGGTGCTTTATCACTGCTCGCAACAGCGAGCACGCGGTAGCCCTGGCGGGCGAGTTCAGTGGCCTGCTTCTCCAGTGCCGGGATATCGATAGCCACATCCCCGCCGGGCAACGCCATGGTGTCACACATCGGCAATAACTTTTCAAACGCACCCTTGGCAAACACACAGCGCCGATCACCCGCCTGGTTGAGACTGGCCGAAAACAGACGCTCGGATTCAAAAGGCAGGGTATCGAGTTCGGGGAAGGCATTGACCGTCTGTGCTTTAACGATACCGGCCTTGTGCGCCATGACCAGCAATGATACATCGACGGCGTCACCGTGTTGTGTCCACTCGCCGTCGTGCTTACCAAGAAAGGCATCATTGGTGAGGATAGCCGCCAGGCAAAGCCGCTCAACCAATGCCGTTTCCGCTTCGGAAGGTGACGCGTGCGAAGGGATCACATCACCGACAGGTGCCTTACCTTCGCCGGTAATATTCCAACTATGACCATCAGGAAACTGGATAATACGCGCCGTGAGCTGATTGACCGTCAGTGTGCCCGTCTTGTCCGTGGCGATGTAGGTACAGGAACCCAGCGACTCCACTGCTACCAGGCGCCGGATGATGACATTGCGTTTTGCCATGCGCCGCATGCCGATGGCAAGCGCAACCGTCAACGCGACCGGCAAACCCTCTGGAATGACAGACACGGCAAGGGCGACGGCGAGCATGAATATCTCAGCGAAAGGCATACCGCGGGAAAGTGATATCGCAGCCATCAACAGCGCAGCGATGCCGACGATGATCGCGATCCTCCGCGTAAACCGCTCCATCCTTACCAGCAGTGGCGGCTTCGCGGATATACCCTCAATAACCTCAGTAGCGATCGCACCCAGTTCTGTTTCCAATGCAGTTGCAACGACCACACCGCTGCCCCTGCCGCGGTTCACCATGGTGCCGGCGAACACCATATTTTTACGATCACCCAGAAAAGTATTCTCATCGAGCACTACATCGTCTTTCTTCAATACCGCCTGCGACTCACCCGTGAGCAGTGATTCGTCGATCTCGAGATCATGGCTGGACAGTAAGCGGATATCTGCAGGCACCTTTTCGCCAGACTCAAGCAACAGGATATCGCCCGGTACCAGCTGTTCAGCATTGATCTCACAGCTATCACCGTCACGTAACACCCGGCTCTGTGTCGATACCAGCTGCTGCAATGCCGTCGC
>Ga0316190_10003528_pt1 | contig 11349 bp, 17 predicted proteins | sample Eddworburrow2_MG_FD_204929 | JGI IMG/M metagenome (GOLD analysis project Ga0316190, IMG submission 204929) | Coastal sediment microbial communities from Maine, United States - Eddy worm burrow 2 | ecosystem: Environmental > Aquatic > Marine > Coastal > Sediment | place: USA: Maine | collected... | reverse complement strand
AGTCACCCGTGTCCTGTCAAATGGCCGTGTAATTGTTGAAAACATCAATATGATCAAACGCCATACTAAACCTAATCCTAATAACGGCATTGCCGGAGGGATTGTAGAGAAAGAGGCGTCACTGCATATTTCAAATATAGCGCTTTTTAACCCAACGACTAAAAAGGCTGATCGTGCCGGCATTAAAACCCTGGAAGACGGGCGCAAGGTACGGTTTTACAAGTCTAATGATGAAGTTGTGGATGTATAACGTCAGGCAGGTATGAAAATGGCAAGGCTTCAGGAAGAGTACAAAAAAACAATCGTCGCACAGCTACAGAAGGAGTTGGGCGTTAAAAGTGTAATGGAGGTACCTCGTATCTCAAAGATTACACTTAATATGGGTGTTGGTGAGGCGGTTGGCGATAAGAAAGTTATCGAGCACGCTGTTGCCGATATGGAAAAGATCGCTGGCCAGAAGGCTATGGTAACACTTGCGCGCAAGTCAATTGCGGGATTCAAGATCCGCGATGACTGGCCAATTGGCTGCAAGGTTACGTTGCGAAGTGACAAAATGTATGAGTTTCTTGATCGTTTGATCAATATCTCTATTCCACGAATTCGTGATTTTCGTGGTCTTAATGGAAAATCTTTTGACGGACGCGGTAATTACAGCATGGGTGTACGCGAACAGATTATTTTTCCTGAAATCGAATATGACAAGATTGACGTACTTCGCGGTATGGATATTACCATTACAACAACTGCAAAGACGGATGAGCATGGCCGCGCCCTTTTAAAGGCGTTCAAGTTCCCGTTTCGTAACTGAGGATAGGTCATGGCTAAGACTTCAATGATTAATCGTGAAATCAAGCGTCAAAAGATGGTGCTGAAATTCGCCGCGAAACGTGCCGAATTAAAAAATGTTATGGGTGACTTATCGCTTGATATAGAAGCTCGTATGGAAGCACGCAGCAAGTTTAATGCGTTACCACGCGACTCAAGCCCGGCACGTCTTCGTAGTCGTTGCCGAATCAGTGGTCGCCCACATGGTTTCTACCGTAAATTCGGTCTGGCACGAAATCATTTACGTAAGGCTGCTATGCAGGGTGATGTGCCTGGCCTGGTTAAGGCTAGCTGGTAATTCCAGTAAGCCTGCCAGTACTTAGCTTAATTAATATTTTATATAGAGTAACCTAACATGAGTATGAACGACCCTATCTCGGATATGCTGACACGCATTCGCAATGCACAGGCTGTCGCCAAGGTACAGGTTTCGATGCCTTCTTCTAAGATGAAGGTCTCGATTGCCAATGTATTGAAAGAAGAAGGTTATATTGCAGACTTTAGCACTAGCGAGCAGGACAAGAAGGTAACGCTCTCGCTTGATCTGAAATACTTTGAAGGTAAGCCTGTAATCGATGCAATTGATCGTTATAGCCGACCAGGTCTGCGGGCCTATCGTGGAAAGGGTGATCTGCCTAAGGTTTTAGGTGGGTTCGGTGTCGCCATTGTCTCAACATCTGCGGGTGTTATGACGGATCGTGCAGCGCGTGCTGCGGGTCATGGTGGTGAAGTTATTTGTTTTGTCTCATAAAGACCTATAATCATGTCAAGAATTGCAAAAAATCCAATTGAGCTTGTATCTGGTGTTGATATTAACATTGCCGGTCAACAGGTTGATGTAAAAGGCCCTAAGGGCAGTCTGCAGATGACTGTTCATGAGGATGTCGACGTAATAAAAGATGAGTCAACGCTTCGCGTGGCCCCAAAGAATGGTGGCAAGGCGGCAAATGCGTTGGCTGGAACCATGCGCTCATTACTCAGTAATATGGTGGTAGGCGTCAGTACCGGTTTCGAGAAAAAGCTGCAATTAGTTGGTGTTGGTTATCGCGCCCAGATGAAAGGCAAGGAATTGAACTTAACCCTTGGTTTTTCTCATCCAGTTGACTTTGTCGTTCCTGAAGGCGTTACTGTTGAAACACCAAGTCAGACTGAAATTGTCATTTCAGGTGCAGACAAGCAGAAGGTTGGCCAAGCTGCGGCAGATATTCGTGCCTATCGTTCACCTGAGCCATACAAGGGCAAGGGTGTTCGTTATCTCGGTGAGACAATTGTGCTGAAAGAAGCCAAGAAGAAGTAAGCAAGTCTAGTAATAGACCGTAAACCTAAGGTAGGTAAAGATCGTGGATAAAAAACAAGGGCGAATTCGCCGCTCACGTAAAGCCCGAGCCAAGATAAAAGAGCTGGGTGCAGATAGACTGTGTATTTTTCGTACACCACGTCATATTTATGCGCAGGTCATCAAGGCTAATGGTAGTGAAGTTTTAGCCAGTGCCTCAACGCTTGATAAGTCGTTAAAGTCTGATATCCAGGGGCATACAGGTAATATTGGTGCGGCCGCGTTGGTAGGCAAGGCAGTTGCCGAGCGCGCCAAGTCAGCAGGCATTAAGACGGTTGCGTTTGATCGTTCAGGCTTTAAATATCATGGTCGTGTTAAGGCGTTGGCAGATGCCGCGCGTGAACACGGTCTCGAATTCTAGGAAAAGACAATGGCAAGAATGCAAACAGATGCACCCAGTGATGGACTTCAGGAAAAACTGGTCAATGTTCGTCGAGTAGCTAAGGTTGTGAAGGGTGGACGTCAGTTCGGCTTTTCAGCCCTGACGGTTGTTGGTGATGGTGAAGGCCGTATTGGTATCGGTACCGGTAAGGCTCGTGAAGTTCCTCTCGCCATACAAAAGGCGATGGAAGATGCGCGCCGCAATATGGTTTCTGTGAAACTGAATAACGTCACGTTGCAGCATCCTATTGTTTCACGACATGGTGCAGCTCAGGTATTCATGCAACCAGCCGTTCCTGGTTCTGGAATTATTGCCGGTGGCGCGATGCGCGCAGTATTTGAAGTGATTGGTGTTCAGGATGTTCTGGCTAAGTGTCAGGGCTCAAGTAACCCGGTTAATGTTGTTCGTGCGACTATCAAGGGTCTTTCTGAAATGACTGATTTAGAGTCAGTTGCACGCAAACGTGGCCTTAAGCTTAAAGATCTGGTGGATTGATCATGGCAGAAAAAAAACAGATGAAAGTTACACAGGTTCGTAGCACCATCGGACGTCTGGCGGCACATAAGGCTTGTGCTGCAGGTCTTGGTCTGCGACGTATGCATCAGACCGTTGTTGTAGAAGACACCCCGTGTACACGTGGAATGGTTAATAAAATTGCCTACATGGTTAAGGTAGAGGAAGCGTAACATGCGTCTCAATAGTATTAAGCCGGCTGAAGGTGCGAAGCATGCACGTAAACGTGTAGGTCGTGGTATTGGTTCTGGCCTTGGTAAGACCTGTGGTCGTGGCCACAAGGGTCAGCATTCGCGTTCGGGTGGTTCTCACACGGTTGGTTTTGAAGGTGGTCAGATGCCTTTGCAGCGTCGTCTGCCTAAGGTTGGTTTTTCATCACGTACTGCTATGTTTAAGGCCGAAGTCCGTTTGAATGAGCTGGTTAACATCAGTGACGATAATATTGTTGATCTGGCCGCGCTGAAGGCTGCTGGCATTGTTGGTCATCGTATCAAACATGCCAAGGTGATTTCTTCTGGTGAGCTGGCTATTGCAGTAACATTGCGTGGAATTACGGCGACTAAAGGTGCCCGAGCAGCTATTGAAGCTGCTGGCGGAAAGATCGAGGATTAAGTGGTTTCCAATAGCCCAGCGCTGTCGAATAATACCGGGCGATTATCAGAGCTGAAACAACGTCTGTTGTTTGTAATCGGTGCCTTGCTGGTATTTCGTATTGGATCTTTTATACCCGTCCCGGGCATTGATTCAGTCGCCCTTGCGGCATTATTTGAAGAGCAACGCGGTACTATCCTGGATATGTTTAACATGTTCTCGGGTGGTGCCTTAGGTCGTGTATCGGTATTTGCACTTAGTGTCATGCCATATATATCGGCCTCTATTATCATACAGTTACTTGGTTCGGTTCACCCGAAGCTTGAGCAGTTGAAGAAAGAGGGTGAGTCTGGCCGGCGTAAGTTGACAGAATATACGCGTTATCTGACACTGGTTTTAGCAACCTTTCAGGCGATTGGTATTGCCATAGCCCTGGAAAGTCAGCAAATAGGCGGTATGCAGATCGTTATTGATCCGGGTTATGCCTTTCGCATGACCGCAGCATTAACGCTGGTTACCGGCACCATGTTTCTGGTCTGGTTGGGTGAGCAGGTGACGGAAAGAGGTATCGGAAACGGTATTTCTATATTGATTTTTGGTGGTATTGTTGTCGGTTTGCCATCGGCAATTGGTGGAACACTGGAGTTGGCCCGGACGGGTGAATTGCATGTAATGACCGTCCTGTTTCTGGTTATTCTGGCCTTGGCAGTGACTGCCTTTGTGGTCTTTGTAGAGCGAGGTCAGCGACGAATTACCGTCAATTATGCCAAGCGGCAACAGGGGCGTAAGGTATATGCGGGTCAAACCAGTCATTTACCACTTAAATTGAATATTGCCGGTGTGATTCCACCAATATTTGCATCGTCAATTATACTTTTTCCAGCTACAATAGCGGGCTGGTTTGGCAATACGGAAGGGATGGGCTGGTTGAAGGATATTTCAACGGCATTATCTCCTGGACAGCCGATTTACGTAATGATGCTGGCAGTGGCGATTATATTCTTCTGCTTCTTTTATACGGCATTGGTGTTTAATCCGAATGATACGGCGGATAATTTGAAGAAGTCTGGTGCCTTTGTCCCCGGAATTCGCCCAGGTGATCAGACGGCTAAATATATAGATACGGTAATGGGGCGGTTAACGATGGTAGGCGCCCTGTACGTGACGGCCGTTTGTTTGTTGCCGGAGTTCCTGATTGTTTATTGGAATGTACCGTTTTATTTTGGTGGCACATCATTATTGATTATCGTTATCCTTGTTATGGATTTCATGTCGCAGGTACAGGCACATTTGATGTCGCACCAATATGATAGCCTGATGAAAAAGGCAAACCTGAAAGGCCATGGCCGTCCAGGGTTACGTTAATTGTTTAAAATTTAAAGAGTTTTGGAGTCGGACGATGAAGGTTAGAGCATCAGTCAAGAAAATGTGCCGTAATTGTAAGGTGGTACGCCGTAAGGGTGTTGTTCGCGTTATCTGCAAAGATGGCCGGCATAAACAACGTCAGGGTTAATGCTGGTTTTAAACCAGGTTCACGGCTAGGAAATCATTTATAACGGTTGATTTATTACCTGCAAGCGGATAGAATTGTCTGTTTTCGCGAGCCAGGTTGTTACCGTATTTAGGAGTTAAAGATGGCGCGTATTGCGGGTATTAATATACCAGTTCATAAACATACAGTTATAGCATTGACATCCATATATGGTGTCGGGCTGACGAGTGCACAGAAGATCTGTGCGGCAACGAACATTGCACAGAACACAAAGATCAAAGACCTGACAGAGGCCGAGCTGGATTCACTTCGTGGTGAAATCGGCAAGCTGACAGTTGAGGGTGATCTTCGTCGTGAAGTTACTTTGAATATTAAACGCCTGATGGATCTGGGTTGTTACCGTGGCCTACGCCATCGTCGTGGTCTACCTGTTCACGGCCAGCGCACCAAGACCAATGCACGTACTCGTAAGGGTCCGCGTAAACCAATTAAGCGCTAGTAGTTAAACTAAACGAATACTGAATTAATTAAGATAGAGTAGTCCATTATGGCAAAAGCGAGCACTCGTACAAAAAAGCGTGTAAAAAAGAATGTGGTTGATGGCATCGCCTTCATCCATGCGTCATTTAATAACACGATTGTAACGATTACAGATATGCAGGGTAACACCCTTTCCTGGGCGTCAGCCGGTGGTTCTGGTTTTCGTGGCTCACGAAAGAGTACTCCCTTCGCTGCACAGGTTGCTGCTGAGCGTGCATGTGCCATTGTAAAAGAATTTGGAATGAAGAGCGTTGAAGTAAAGGTCAAGGGCCCTGGTCCTGGTCGTGATTCAGCAATTCGTGCACTTAATACTGCCGGATTTAAGATTAACTGTATAACTGACGTAACGCCGGTGCCGCATAACGGTTGCCGTCCACCCAAGAAACGTCGAGTCTGACAAGTTTTTTTAGAGGATTACCGTGGCTAAATATATCGGACCAAAATGTCGTCAATGTCGTCGTGAAGGCGAGAAACTCTTCCTTAAGGGAGAGAAGTGCTTCACTGCAAAGTGTGCTATTGAAAAACGACCATTTCCACCAGGACAGCATGGCAAACGCCGTACACGTCTGACTGACTATGCAACCCAGTTGCGTGAAAAGCAGAAGGTACGTCGTATCTATGGCATTCTGGAAGATCAGTTTCGCCTTTATTACAAGGAAGCAGATCGTCGTAAAGGGTCTACAGGTGAAAACCTCCTGCAGATTCTGGAATCACGCCTTGATAATGTTGTTTATCGTATGGGTATGGGTGCTTCCCGTAGTGAAGCCCGTCAGCTGGTTCGCCATAATTCAATTCTGGTTAACGATAGCAAGGTCAATATTCCCAGCTATCAAATCAAGGCTGGCGATGTGGTTTCTGTTACTGAAAAGGCACAGAAGCAGCTGCGTATCAAAGCAGCCTCTGACTTTGCCGAGCAGCAGGGTATTAGTGAATGGTTAGAAGTCGATAGTAAAAAGTTGACTGGCACATTCAAGGTCTGCCCAGAGCGTGCTGATATGTCTGCTGAGATCAATGAGCATCTGATCGTAGAGCTGTACTCCAAATAATAATTACATGACAGCGTTAATAATAACGCTGTCTGTTTTTAGTTTTACCGTTAAACCTTACGTCCAACCGGAAGAGGATCGTATATGTCTGGCTCAGTTGCCGAATTTTTGAAACCTCGTGTTGTAGATGTACAGCGTAAGAATGATTACCGTGCAAAAATAACACTTGAGCCACTGGAACGTGGTTTTGGCCATACGCTGGGTAATGCCCTGCGTCGTGTATTGCTGTCTTCAATTCCTGGTTGTGCTGTAACAGAGCTGGAAATTGAAGGTGTACTGCATGAGTATGCCTCTCTTGAAGGTGTTCAGGAGGATGTGATTAATATCATGTTGAACCTGAAGGGCCTGGCCGTCAGTATGGAAGGTCACAATGAGGTTACACTAACCCTTAAAAAGAAGGGTGCTGGCCCGGTTTACGCGCGTGATATCGATGTTGTTAGTGATGTAACTATCATCAACCCCGATCATATCATTGCCAACCTGACAGAGGCTGGTGAACTCAATATGACCATGAAGATTGAAATGGGGCGTGGTTATCAGGCGGCTAATACCCGTGTTGATCACGATGAAAACCGTGCAATAGGCCGGTTGCTACTTGACGCCTCATTCTCGCCGGTTCGTAAAGTAGCCTATGTTGTCGAATCGGCACGTGTTGAGCAGCGTACCAATCTGGATAAATTGATCATTGATCTTGAAACCAATGGTAGTGTTGATCCTGAAGAAACGATTCGACGTGCGGCGAGTATTTTGAAAGATCAATTGTCAGTCTTTGTTGATCTGGAAACTACAATTGAAGAAGAGCCGGAACAGCGCCAGGATGAGGTTGATCCCGTGTTGTTACGACCAGTTGATGATCTTGAATTGACTGTTCGTTCGGCAAATTGTCTTAAGGGTGAAAACATCTTTTATATTGGCGATTTGATTCAGCGTACAGAAGTAGAATTATTGAAAACACCCAATCTGGGTAAGAAGTCACTAACTGAAATCAAGGACATACTGGGTTCACACGGTCTGTCTCTGGGGATGCGTCTGGAGAACTGGCCGCCAGCTAGTTTGGCTGACAAATCAACAGTTGAAGAAACAGTTTAAAGACGAAAAAGATTCCTGAAGGAAGTTTAAAATGCGACATCGTAAAAGCGGAAGACAATTAAATCGTAATAGCAGTCACCGAAAGGCTATGTTCAAGAACATGGCGGCATCATTGATGCAGCATGAGGTGATTCGTACAACCTTGCCTAAGGCCAAGGAGCTGCGTCGAGTTGTCGAGCCACTGATCACCCTGTCTAAGGTTGATAGTGTAGCTAAACGTCGTCTGGCCTTTGCCCGTTTGCGTGATCGCGATGTTGTTACCAAGTTATTCAATGAACTTGGTCCACGTTACAAAGAACGTCCCGGTGGCTATATCCGTATCCTTAAGTGTGGTTTCCGCACTGGTGATAAGGCACCAATGGCCATCGTCGAGCTGGTCGACAGGCCGATTGAAGGCGATGTGGTTGGACAGGCCGTCGCTGAATAGCAATTTAAAAAACCGGGCAAGCCCGGTTTTTTATTGTCGATTGATTGCTCGCTTATTTCCCATGGGTTCTTTTTAATCAGACGCCATGGAATGATTGTCTATGATCGTTCTGTTTTCTGACTTTGGTTTGCACGGACCCTACACGGGACAGGTCAAGGCCGTCCTGTCTCAATTGGCACCACAACATCCCGTCATCGACTTGTTTTCTGATGCCCCGGTTTTTAATGTTCGTTGTTCGGCTTATTTATTGGCCGCCTATGTTCGTGATTTTCCTGAGGCTAGTGTCTTTTGTGCCGTTGTTGACCCCGGGGTCGGTAGTGATCAGCGTGAACCGGTCATTGTCGAGTCTGCCGGACTTTATTTCGTCGGCCCGGACAATGGCTTGTTTGTGCGTGTTGCCGCCATGGACGACGCGGCCCGTTGCCGGCGTATCGACTGGCGACCGGATCAGTTATCTGACACCTTTCATGGGCGAGATCTATTTGCCCCTGTAGCGGCCCGTCTGGCCTGTGGGCAGGCGGTTGAGTCGAGTCCATTCCCTGAAGCCATGAGTATTAATCTTAAATGGCCGAGTGATTTTTCTTCTGTCATTTACATCGATCATTTTGGTAATGCTATGACCGGTATCAATGCCGCTTCGATAAGTGATAACGATAGACTATTGTTGCAGGGAGGTAGTAATAATGAGGTGCTTCTGGCTTATGCGCGTAATTATAGCGAAGTCGCTGTTGGTCAGCCATTCTGGTATCGTAATGCCAATGGTCTGGTTGAAATTGCCGTTAATCAGGGGCATGCCGGACAGCAGCTTGGACTCAAGCCGGGCATGCCATTGACGATACAATCATCATCTTGAGTGTTAATAGTTACGTCTTATAATGGAAGCCTATGTCTACCCATCTCCTTAATCGCTGGTACCGTAAATATTTCTCCGATCCCGAAGGCATTATCCTGGCAGTATTGCTGGCGCTGGGTTTTACCGTGGTTATTTTCTTTGGTGAGATGTTGGCCCCGGTGCTGGCCAGTTTTGTCGTTGCCTATATGCTTGATGGTCTGGTGGCGTGGTTACAACGCCGAAGTATTCCACGTCTGCCATCGGTGTTGCTGGTCTTTATCCCCTTTGTCGTATTGACTTTATTTCTTATTCTTGGGCTATTGCCTCTGTTGGTCGGTCAGGTTACGCAACTGGTTCAGGAGCTGCCGGCGATGATCAGTAGTGGTCAACAGATGTTGTTACGTCTGCCCGAGTTGTATCCGCAGTTGATTAGTGATGCCCAGGTTAATGAGCTAATGGCGACGATTCGTTCATCGGTCACACTGCTGGGGCAGAATGTCGTTTCGTTGTCGCTGGCCTCATTAAACGGTTTTTTTATGCTGGTGATCTATCTGATCCTGGTGCCGGTGCTGGTGTTCTTTTTTCTCAAGGACAAGGCCACGATGCTGGCCTGGGCAACATCCTACCTGCCCAAGGAGCGGGCACTGGCCGGGCGGGTATGGTTGGAAATGAATCAACAGATCGGTAATTACATCCGTGGCAAGATGACCGAGATTATGATTGTTGGTATTGCCGCCTATCTTGTCTTCGTCTTGATGGGCCTGAACTATGCCATGTTGTTGGGGGCCTTAGTCGGCCTGTCGGTGGTTATTCCTTATATTGGTGCCGCAGCCGTTACCCTGCCGATAGCGATTATTGGTTATTTCCAATGGGGCTTGAGCGATCAGTTTGGTTATCTGATTCTGGCCTACGCGATTCTCCAGGCATTGGACGGTAATCTATTGGTGCCGTGGTTGTTCTCCGAGGCCGTAAATCTGCATCCGGTGGCAATCATTATCGCCGTGCTGGTCTTCGGCGGAGTCTGGGGGCTGTGGGGCGTGTTCTTTGCCATCCCGCTGGCGACCCTGGTTAAGGCCGTGTTGAATGCCTGGCCGCGCCTGGAGGAGGGGGTTGCTGTGTCTGAGAAGGCCGCAGCCTGATCACGAGTGTTCTTTGTTATACCCGACTCCGGCATCCACTGGGACAGACTGCGGCCGCTGTCCATATCTGAAATGGTATAGTCCTTCTTTATCTGTTTGATAATGATCAGGCCTGCTGGTGGCTTCTGGCGCCCACAGGCGAATTTCAGGGTTCAAATATGCGCGCCGCGGATCCGACCATGGTTGCGTTTCTCGGCGATGCATAAGTCGCAATAAAGTAAAAATAGCTCTACTAAAACAAGCTGTTATACGATCAGAATGGCTGGCCATAGACTATTTCAATAGTGCTGGTTTTTAAAAGAAAATGTGGAGTGTGAGTTAATCTTTCCAATGTGTTGCCGATAGTAACTCTAGTGAGTAAGCGAATATAAAAACGGCCATTATATACCCTTTTTTCTAATGGTTATAAGCTGCTAATGGAGATGCAAAACGAGTCAGGGATAGACGGTTTTGAGGGGCTGGCGCGAACCGCAATGGCCCAGGTATTAATCAAGCTTCCAATCCCTTGTCGACAATAAAGCGCATGATTAATGTCAGCATATCAAATGTAATTAGTGTATTTCATGGGGCCAGACCATGAAATGGTCTATCACTCAAAAGTTGATAGCCATTACACTGGTTGCGATCCTTCTGCCTGCCATCATCGGCAGTGCATTTCTTTATAAAGAAATACCGGCGGCTGTTGCTTACACCAAGCTCAATGATTTAATGAATATCATTGATGCTAAATATATCCATGTGCTTGATTTTTTGAAACAGCAGGAACTCAGCGCTGAAACGCTAGGTGAAAGCCAGTTCATTTATGAAAATATTGATCGCTATAACGATCCTAATGGTATCTTTTCAGAAGATGAAAAGAATGCTGCGATACAGAAGGTTCATGTCTATCTGGATCACTTAAGGAAAGACAGTCAGCTTGATTGGCATTCAATGAAGAGTGAAAAAGAAAAAGGCATTTCCTTGCAACAGGCATTTGGCAGGGAAGTAAAGTGGGATATGTATCGGCTCAATGAACGACTATACCGTTACGATGAAATATTCATTATAGGACGCAATGGTAAGGTCGTAAGTTCCAGCAACAAGAACAATATCGGTGTCGACATGAAGGATTCTGATATTTTCAACGATGGCCGCAAA